>Ga0134103_1000123_pt1 | contig 99488 bp, 92 predicted proteins | sample 14_taG_2_FD_94445 | JGI IMG/M metagenome (GOLD analysis project Ga0134103, IMG submission 94445) | Switchgrass degrading microbial communities from high solid loading bioreactors in New Hampshire, USA - 14_58_20_212_A1 metaG | ecosystem: Engineered > Bioreactor > Semi-continuous > Anaerobic >...
CCCGCCTTCGCTGAGCTCAAGACCACAAGAGGAGTAAGGCAAGCGAACCTCCGGGGCAACTGGAAGGTACAGATACAGATGCTGGTGGCATTTGCCGCGTACAACATCAAGCGCCTGGTGAAAAGGCTGGACGAGAGAAGAAAGAGCCAAGAGATAGCCCTCAGCGCAAGGGTACGTAGACTCGCCTCGCTGGTGTCACCCCACCTTGTCCTTTTCTTCCCGGTCTGTCACGAAGCATAGCCTATTCGGCAACAGCCTCGTTCTCTTTTCTGTGCCATCTCCGGCTTTCCTCCATTGTTCAATCCATAACCTATCGTCATTACTAATGGAGTGGTTGGCACTTACTACGATTTGAGAGGAGGACAAGACGGTCGCAACTAGAGATGATGGTCCATTAGAAGGAGGCGAAACACAGCGCAGTTTCTAATGGATGTGTCACGGCCTTGAAGGGGACATCAGTCCCAACGGAGGGGTAGGAGTATGCCTATTCTTGTGTTTATCGGGCTAGGCGTCTGGATGCTTATCGTCGGGTATCGTCGCTACAAGAGTGTAGCTGACACGAGAGCGTGGAACATCCCACTGGATCTTCTTAGTTCCGTGCTCATCGGAAGCGGAGTTTGCATACCCACGTTGGTAGTGGCATTCCTAGCGTGGCTAAGATCTGGTGACCGCCATCCCTGGTACATGACTGGGCCTTACCCGTTTGACAGACTAGGAGGAGGCCCGTTTGTGATATGGACCATGCTCCTGTCTGGTATGCTCGGGTGCATTCTGATATTTGCGGGGCTCATCATTAGAAGTCGCATTCTTGAGCCAACTAGCAGCAACGATCAGACCCACCCATGAGCTCCGTCCCCAAGAAGAGGAGCCACTTTGAGAAAACGCCTTTCAACAGCTCTGGTTTCACTGGTTCTAACCTTTGTCTGACAGGCACTGTGATTGCTGCTGAAGGAACCATAGAGAAATTGTCAATGAAACCTTTCCTTTCGCCGAATCGGCCAGATACGGTCGGCTGTTCTGCATGCTGCCCGTCATGGCGGCATCTACCACTACACTGTGGATTCCTTTAAGCAGGTTCCGGATGTCTTCTCTCGTCGGGTTCATAGACTCTCCCTCCTTCACTTCGATGGTCTTTCCCGCGCTTCCGAGGCGTTACGGGACTTTCAGCCGCTTGGCTCTTGACTTCTTCCCGCGCTACGCGTACCTTTCTTCGTCCCCCTAAGACCCGGTCGCGTGCTCTGCCACGATGAGCTCGAACGCCATGGTATCCCCGGCTTTGGCTTTCCGGATCACATCTACGTCAAGCATGTTGAGCCTCGCGTCCTTCTCGCGTCTCCGGCAAGTCAATCAGTCCCACCCGCCGCCTTCACCCTCATAGACAACCGGGGAGGCCGGTGAATCCTTTCATACTACCTGTGAAACCGCTTCATATTCGGTCTGCAGGAAGGGGAGTACCGCGGATCATGGCGAAGAGGGTAAGAGTCGGCAAGAGACGAGGATTTATGAGGAGGATGAGTCTTGATACACGAGACGTTGCGACTCACTAAGGAGGAATTTCAGCCCCGTGGCGCCTTCAACTGTGTTGCCAAGTTGGCATCTTTTCACAGAGTGCAGTGCAGTCCGGGGATAAGGGATGCTGCCCGGTATATCCATGCTTACTTGAAGGAACAGGGCATTCAAACGGAGATCCTGTCGCTGCCCGCCAAGCACGGTGTCCGCTGGTGGTCCCAGGAGAGTTTTCCCGAGTGGTTCTGCCGGGATGCAGAGCTGGTGCTGCTGGAGGACGGTAAGCGCGAGAGGCTGTGTGCTTTTTCCGAGCAGAAGACTTCCCTCGTACAACGGAGCGCTCCAACGCCGCCCGAGGGCATCACAACGACCATGGTCTTTGTTGAGAACGGAGAAGACCCCAAGTCATACGAAGGACTGGACGTAAAAGGGAAATTGGTCTTCTCGCGGGGGACAGCAGCAGAGATTGCGGCTCTAGCCGTTGACAAGTTTGGCGCAGCCGGCGTTGTTGTGGACACTATGCGAGAGCAACCTCCGGTCCGCGACCGTTTTGACCTTCCCGATGGGCGCCAATACCTGTCTTTCTGGCCTGCCAACGCCGAAAACCACAAAGCTTTCGGGTTTGTGGTTTCGCCGCGCCAAGGTGAAGCCCTCCGGAGGCTGTTCTCTTCCGGGAAAAGGGAGCTCGCCGTATTCGCCAGGGTAGATTCCGAGTACTTCGATGGCTCGTTGGAGATCGTGAGCGCCATAATACCCGGCGAAACAGACGAGGAAGTAACTGCCGTCGCCCACCTCTGTCATCCCGAGCCTTCGGCCAATGACAATGCTTCGGGGGCCGGGGCGCTCATGGAAGCCGTGAGGACCCTGTCGGCCCTCATCGCGAAGGGTTCGCTTCCCAAGCCACGGCGGACCATAAGGTTCTTGTGGCTACCTGAGATGACCGGGTCGTACGCGTTCCTGGCAAGCAACGAAGATGTCCTGAGAAGGACCGTGGCGGCGATAAACCTGGACATGGTTGGCGAGAACCAGGCGCTGTGCGGGAGCACATTCATGGTTGAGCGGCCGGTCGCTGCACTTGCCGGTTTCGGCGGAGACCTATCCGCGTGCATACTGGGCCTCCTCACCAAGGAAGTAGATAACCTTGCCCGCAACCACAGCAACTCGACCTTCAGGTACAGCGTGTCTCCCTTCTCAGGCGGGAGCGACCACAACATCTGGGGCGATCCATCGGTCGGAGTCACCTGCCCCATGCTCATACAGTGGCCCGACAAGTTCTACCATACGAGCGAGGATACCATAGACAAAGTCGATCCCAAGATGCTTGCCGTAGCCGGGACTCTGACCGCGACATACCTCTACACTGCCGCCACGGCGACGCCGGCGGACGCAGCCTACATTGCCGATCAGGCAGCCGTAGGGTTCGCGGGCGAAGCCAGCGCCATCTTGTCGCACATCACGGACAAGGCCAGGGAAGACATATCCAAGGCCAAAGGGCAGGATGAGGTGACGACAATCCTTGCCAAGACCCGGAGGACCATTGAGAAAAGGGTCGCATTCCTCTCTGAACGCAGGCGGGCCGACGTCGCGAGCCTCGTGAAACTCGCTCCCGATTCGGTGATGTTCTGCCAGGCCCGTTCCGCCGCTCAGGAGCACATAGCCAAGACGGCCGACTACTTGTGGGCGAAGTCGCTCAGGGAACTGGCAACCGTTGCCGGGCTCAAGGACGTTTCAGAGCTACCGGCGCCCTGGCGACCCGAGGAGGAAGAGGCCCTGAAGAGGGCTTCGGAGATCGTGCCCAAGAGGGCTTTCCGCGGTCCGTACTCGGGCATCTCCAGAGAGACTTCTGCCGAGCATAAGGAGAAGATGAAGGCCTTCCGCGAGAAGTACAAGGGCGCATCTATACCGTCCGCATACCTGCAATACTGGGCCGATGGAAACCGGACTCTCGCAGAAATAGCCGACCTGCTTGAGGGCGAAACGGGCTTCCGGAACACTGAGGCCCTTATTGAGTACTACGAGCTCATGGTGGAGCAGGGAGTGTATCTCGCCGAATAGTGGGTCGGATTAAGTGCAAGCACGGCGATGGGTGAGGAGCAGGCAGAATGGTCCGAACTCAGCAGGAAAACCTGCTAAAAGGCCGTATTTATCCTTATGAGCTTATCTTTTTCAAGAGTTCCATGGCGCCGGATGAGCTCATTTCTCCGATCTCTTGAGAGGAGTGTTGTGTTAGTGAAGAAGCTCTTGAGGATGAGGAATCTACGGTCAGTCTTACTGATGGCTTTCGTGATCCCCCTGGTCATCGCTATAGCGATACCGGCATGCTCCGCTCCCAGTCAGTCCGAACCGCCCACAAGCGTGACTGAACCACCGGAGGAACCTCCGAAAGGGGAACCAGTCGAGATGCAAGACAACCTTCTCATTTTCACCTCGGTAAGCGATTTCGAGAACGGGACTCATGAGAATACCCGTGTTGTGTCTATCGGGAACGGCGCAATCACCCTAAAGGAAGGCGCCGCCGTCGGCACGTATACATCGCCTGAGATCGAGACGAAGCCTTTTGAGTACCTGATCCTTTCCTGGAATGCCGACACCCCGAAGGGAACCTACATCGAGATCGAAGGTAGGGTGCATGCGGGCCTTGAGGGCTCGAGACAGTGGAGCTCCTGGCTTTCGTGGGGTACTTGGAGCACCCACGCCTTCACCGGTCCCGACGGCAAGCTGACGCTGGCAGGTTCTGCGCCGTCCTCCAAAGCCGGTGATGCGCTCGCCAAAGTCGCGACGGATGAGCTCATTGTCATAGGTTCATCAGGGGAGACGGCCGACAAGTTCCAGTTCAGAGTTATTCTCCACGGACCTGACGGGCAGGCGGGCACCGAGGAGACCAACCCCAAGGTGCTCCTTATGGCATCGACTATTAGGAACACTCTCGAGGGACAAGCCATCCCGGCCGCCTATGACGAAGAAGGTCCCGATCTCACCAAGATGGACAAGGACCTGGACGTACCGATGTACTCCCAGATGATCCGTGACCCCAAGATCTCCAACTCCATCTGCAGCCCGACCAGTGTGGCGATGGCCTTGGCCTACCACGGAGTGGAGATGTCTCCTGAGCAGGCCGCCTGGGGCGTGAACGACTACAGAGCGCCCATGTTTGGTAACTGGCCCTTCAACACTGCGTTTGCCGCGGCCAACGGGTTCACTGCGTATGTGCAGTACGGCGTGCCCGCCGAGGGAAAAGACCCATGGTATGCGGTGAAACAGGAGATCAACCGCGGAAATCCGGTCATCGTAAGCGTGAAGTACAGACAACCGGGATATGAGGGCCGTACTGAGCCCGAGGTCGAGAACGTACCCATCAACTACACCGCCGGCCACCTGGTGCTCGTAAGGGGCTTTACCTGGAAAGACGGCAGGGAGTATGTGATCGTTAACGACGCAGCAGCGGCCAAGGACGAAGAAGTGAGGCGCCTCTACCCGGCCGACCAGTTCTTTGAGGCCTGGGTCAAGAAGGTCATGTATGTGATACACAAGGATGAGAGCGAGGCTGCCGTGGCGTGCGTCGGCTCTCCCATAAAGGGCGAACTTGTGGCTGTCGGCGAGCCCTCGGGCGGTTACCAGAAGTTTGAGCTGGTAGTCGATGGACAGCCCGTCAACCTGAGCGACGCCAACATGAGAAGCGCGGTGGTCTCCATCAACGGGCAGAAGACGACCCCGGTCACTTTGAGGGTGTCGGTTCTCCCCGACTCGAACCTCTTGTGGTTCAAGGATACCAGCGAGCCCGGCAAATACACCTTCTGGTTCTTTGACATGAACAAGAACACCTATCAGGCCGAGCTGGAGTGGAAGAAGTAAGGAATAGAAGCCTGACTGAAGAGGTCGTAGTGGCATAGGGTCGCAATGTTAGTGGGAAGCAGTGCGAGTAGGAGGCAATGCGAGTAGAGGGGGTCGCATGCCCCCCTCCTTGTTGTATGTTCGCCGTACGACCCAGAAATGTGCAAGATGTGTACCTCAGAGCCAGTAAGCTCGAAAACCTGCGCCCTGGTGCGCAGAAAATTCTGAGACCTGTGCACCAGGGCCCACTAAACCCAGAAACCTGTGCACCAGAGCCCACTAGACTCAGATACATGTACCGTAGAGCCCACCAAAACCTAAGATGTGTGCCGTGGTGCACACTAGACTCATGGAAGTGCGCCCTAGGGCCCACCAGATATCAGGATGTGGGACCGTAGGGCGCACCAGACTTCAGAATGTGAGCTTTGGCGCCCACCACATCCACGGGTGATACGAAACACCCTGGACTACTGCGGCTGGTACATCCCCTTCTGCTGCATATACCTGAAGATCTCTTCGCCGTGCCGCTGCTCGTCTTTCTGGATGTGCTGGAGTGCCTGCCTGACCTGCGGATTCGAGCTCTCGAAGATGGAGGTATCGTAGGCCCCTGATATATACTTCTCGGTCATGAGCATGTCTTCCAGCATCGACTTGTCATCGCTTGTTGACATCATGAGTTCGCCGGCCGACTCGAAGTTCATAGGGCTCCGCCTGCTCTGCGTTCCCTGGTTGAGGTTCGCTTGCTGCGATCCCGGAGTCATCGTCGTCTCCTGAGTACCCTGGACCTGATGGGTTCCCTGGCTGCCTCGAGCGCCTCCTGACTGAGTCCCTCGGGCGATCTGGCCGCCGTAGACGGTCCGGGTCTCCGACATCCAGTTCTGGCCTTGGCTGCCGCCGGTCGCCTGGAAGCCTCCGGCTTGGCTGCTCAGCGTACTACCCGTTTGACCGCCTGTCTGTCCCACATTGCCTGTCATTCCGTAGTTCTGTCCGAAGGTTCCTCCCTGAACACCGGTTGCCTGCCAGCCACCTCCTCGGGCTCCTGCCTGCTGCGTTCTTGAGGGCTGAGTACCGGATAGCTGCCGTGTACCGGATTGCTGCTGTGTGCCGGACTGCTGCATGCCGGATTGCGACTGGCTCTGACTTTGACTCTGGCTCGGGCTGCTTCCCTGGAGCAGGTTGTTGATCGTATCGTAGTGCTGTTGCTCATCGGCTGCGAACTCGTGGAACATCCTTCTCAGCTCCGGGTCTCTGGTCCGCGCAGCATAGCCTGAATACTTGGTGATGCAGATCTGTTCGTGGCTGAGCTGGTCCTGCAGGAGCATTCGTTCCTTCTGCGTTAGATGAGACACTACCCTTCACCCCTTTTTCGTTATCGACTTGCCGCGATTAGTCTGCTCCAAAAAACCGGAGCAAATGACACGGTTCTCAGGTGGTCGGGCTCAAGGTCTCAAGAGAGGGATGAGAATCTGATACACCTGCCCTCATGCGGGTTGACGCCTGCGGCGGCGCGCTCTTTGAGAGGATGCGAATGGTGCGCACTTTCCGAGGAGGAACGAAGGTGACTGAAAGTGAATTCCAATCAGAAGAATCGAGACTAATAGCTCGATGACATATATTAACAGGCGGTGGCAGGCCCGGGAGGGAGTCTCCGGGACGCCGCACACAACCGGGAGGGGCATGCAATGTTCCGCTGGCTGCTGGCGAGTACCCCTTTGTTCGTGCTCCTGTACACACTACTCAAACTTAAGTGGAAAGCCAAAGACGCCGGCGCGACGGCACTGGTTGTTGCGCTCTTAATCGGTGCGCTTGCCTTCGGCGGGCACATGACGATTCTGGCTCTTGCCTGCGCAAAAGGTGTAAGCCTTACGTTGTTTGTGGTCCTCATCATCTGGACGTCTGGCTTTATGTATCAGATGGTCCACCAGACGGGCTCGGTGCCCGTGATCTCCAGATGGATGGCCACGCTCTCCAATGATCGCCTGATGCTCGGACTTCTCGTGGGCTGGTGCTTGTCCGGTGTAATCCAGGCGGTCGCAGGGTACGGCGTTCCTGTGGCAGTGTGCGCGCCCCTCATGATCGCCGCCGGGTTCGAGCCTTTGACTGCAGCAGCGGCCAGCCTTGTGGGACATGCCTGGGCGATCACCTTCGGGTCCATGGGTTCATCCTTCTACACGCTCACCTTGTCGACCAAGATACCGCCTGAGATAAGCGGTCACTGGGTCGGGCTCACGTTCGTGATTCCTACCGTGCTTACGGGACTGGCGGTAGCCCATATCGTGGAAGGTCGAGAGGGAGTCAAGAAGGGGTTTGTAAAGATAGTGGTTGTTGGAGCCGTGATGGGCCTTGCCCAGTGGTTTGTAGCAAAGATAGGCTCGGCCCAGGTGGCAGCCCTTCTCGGGTCCCTGGCAGGGGTCGCTCTGATGGCTATCATGTCGTCCCGGGAGCGTGCAGGTAAGGCCAAGAGCGGCACGGCAGGGCAGGCTGAAGCCGGCGTCGGTACTTCCATCCATCTTGCCTTGGTGCCGTACTACGCCCTTCTCGCGGTCACCCTGATATCACAAATTGGTCCCGTAAAAGCGTTCTTCAAGCCGTACAAACTGGGGATCGACTACCCGGCGATGACTACTACCCAAGGGTATGTCGTCCAAGCCGAGAAAGCCTATGCGGCCATAGGGCTCTTTTCTCACCCTGCGCCGCTCATAACGCTGGCCTGTCTTGTGGGCATCTTGGCGTACAGGCGAAAGGGCCTTATCGGAGGCGATAAACTGCGCCTCGCATGGAAGGCGACCGTCAAGCAGTCTTGGCCGACGACGCTGGGCGTGCTTACGATGGTCATGATGGCTCTTGTCATGAACGATACTGGGATGACCCGAGAGATGGCAGCCGGCGTGGCGAGGGTAGCAGGCCCGATGTTCCCGGTGGTCTCGCCTTTCATTGGAGTGCTCGGATGCTTTATGACAGGGAGCAACACGAACTCGAATATCCTCTTCGGGTCGTTTCAGATAGAGACGGCCAAGACGCTCGGGCTGAGTTCCACTCTTATCGCAAGTTCGCAGACTGCGGGCGCGTCTCTTGCCTCATCTATCGCTCCGGCCAAGGTGCTTCTGGGGTCGAGCACTTCGGGACTGAGCGGCAGGGAGGACGAGGTGCTCAAGAAGTGCCTGCCTTACTGCATTCTGATTGTCCTCATGCTGGGCATTCAGACGCTGGTCGCAACCTCGACGCTGGTAGTCGTGCCATAGGCTCTTCTGTCTTAGCTCTCCTGCGACGATTCCGGCTCGTGCCGCGCGGGCATGGGCGATCCCCATTTCGCGTCTCGGGCTTTCCTGAAGAGGTCTTTGTCTTTCTTGCTAACCACGATGGTCTCGAGGCCTTTCGCCGTGCAGACCCGGAACTTGATGTGGCCCGGTCTAATCTGGGGGTGCCTGAGGATCCTGCCGGCGGTCGGGATAGGGTCCTTGGGCGCTCCCGGCCGGTCAGCCGCCCGGGAGGCTGCGACATAGGAGAACTTCTCGTCTTCGTAACCAAGGTCTCCGGATTTCACCTGCTTGTGGAGGCGCGAACGAGAGATCCGCTGGGAGAAGTGGCACCAGTCTTTGTCACTCATCGGACATGCGTTGCCATGAGGACACGGTGCGACCACTCGGGCGCCTTGGGCGAGCAGATCGTCTCGGGCCTCTCTTATGCGCGAGAATCCCGCCAGCGTGCCCGGCTCTACGAGGAGAAGGACGCCTCCTGTCGATTGCCACAGCCGTTCGACCGTCCTCCCGCGCCGTTCCTGCAGCTCTCCCAAGACATAAGCCATTATGACTAAGTCGTGCTTGAGCCCCGGCCGGATGTCCCCTGCGTCAGCCTTGGACCAACGGGCATTTCTGATAGCCTCGGATGATGACCTGGATGCCAACTGTTTGCCCAGCCTGATCATGCGCTCGTCGCGCTCTATAAGGTCCACTTGCTGTATATCAGGCCAGATGGATAGAGCAGCCCACATGGATGTACCCGGACCCGCTCCTACATCGAGCAAGCTCTCAGGGTTCCACCGGGGGAATACGCTCCTTACCTGTTCAAGGGCCGCGTGGACGGCGGCGTATATAGCAGGCATCCGGTATGCCGCATAGGCGGCAACGTCAACATCAGACTCGGGACATATCCCCTCGCCGGCCCTGTAGCGGTCGGACATATCCTTCACTGCCTCGGCAACCTTCTTCGACGGGGCGACGAGGTCATGGACGGCATCTCGCAGTTCCGGCGTGAGCTCTATGCCGAACACCTCCGCTCAAAGTATACTCTAACTTGGAGATGGCCAGCGCGGACAAGCATTGACCAAAAAGGCACAGGTGGTCATCATCGAGAAGACCGTAAGGGCGGGGATCTTTTGGGACGCGGCAACCTTGAGCTACTACTTGTCACAGTCATATGGGGCATAAACTCCATCGCAGTCAAAGACGCAGTTGATACGTTTCTTCCCCTACAGTTCAACGTCGTGCGTCTCGGTCTCGCGGCCATATTGCTCGTCGCCGTCATGGCCTTGTCAGGGAAGATGGAGTATCCCGAGCGAAAAGACTGGCCGCTGATCATACTGTCGGGATTCCTGGGAAATACGGTGTATCAATACACCTTCATCAAGGGCATAGCCATGTCCACCGCGACGAACACGTCGTTTGTCCTTGCGACCATGCCTGCAACCACCGCCGTACTCAGCCACTTCATGGGAAAGCAGAAGATGACCAGACGGATGAGCCTGGGTGTCATCCTTACCATGACCGGCGTAGGGCTTGTGGCGCTCGGGGGTTCAGGGTCTTTGTCCTTCACTTCAGAAACCCTCAAGGGCGATCTCCTGACTTTGACCGGTACTCTTGGCTGGTGCTTGAGCACCATTTTCGCAGCCGATCTGGTCAAGCGGATGACCCCCACTGCGTACACGGCGTGGACCATGGCCGCGGGAGCAATCCTCATGGTGCCTCTCGCTGCAGGTGAACTCAGGGCAGCGGACTGGCGCGCGCCCTCTCTCGCGAATTGGGGAGAACTCGTTTTCTCGGCGTCATTCGCTCTGGTCTTTTCCTATATCCTCTGGAATAGAGGCGTGAAGGCGAGCGGTCCTGCGAGCACTGCCATTTTCGGTAACCTTACCCCGGTTTGGACGGGGCTCTTCGGATGGCTGATATTGAGGGAAGGGTGGATGCCCTTTAAGTTCCTTGGCGCCGCCATTATCCTCGCCGGAGTGTCGATGGTGAGGTTCGGCGGGACCGCCACATCGCGGGATGCCGCAGCGCGGGACGCCGCATCAGCTAATTGATTGGGGTGACGCAGGTGACCGACTCTTGGGCTTGCTTCCTTCAGAGGTTCAGCACGCCTTGGCTGGACACTCTGGTTTATTGGATAACCAACCTGGGTTCTGAGACCTTCTTTATCCTGGTGCTCCCGGCCATGTACTGGTTGTGGAACAAGAGGTCGGGATACAGGGTCGCGGCGGTTTATCTGGGTTCGGTCTATCTGAACTCGGTTCTGAAAACGGCTTTCCACACTCCCCGTCCCGTACCTACTGATTGCGCCCGCGTGATGCACCCTGAGACCGGCGGTGGTTACTCATTCCCGAGCGGCCATGCCCAAGGGAGCACGGTCTACTGGGGGCAGACTGCCATTGAAGTTAAGCGGAAGGCAATGTGGGTAGCGGCACCCCTGGCCATCGTGCTCATATCCCTCTCGCGCATATACCTCAATGTACACTGGCCCGTTGATGTTGTGGGCGGCATCTTCATAGGCATAGTCATCCTGAGGGCCTACAACCTTCTGGCCATTGGATGGGAGAACGTGCACCCACCTGTCTGGCTCCGGGTAGCCTGCATTGTAGCGATTCCGGGAGCTGCTGCCATCCTTTACAAAGACCCCACAACGAACATGGTCTTGGGCTTTCTCATCGGCTTTCCTCTGGGCAGTCTGATAGCCGAGAGGCGAATCCAGTGGGAGGAACGCGCTTCTCTTGTCAAACAGATCCTTAAGTTCGCCATTGGGATGGCCGGCCTTATGGCCGTGAGGTTCGGGCTCAAGTTCGTTTTCCCCGACGCGGCCTTTTGGGATGTTGTCCGCTACGGCGTTGCGGGGATGTGGGTGAGTCTAGGCGCCCCGTATCTTTTTGTAAGGCTGAGGCTTCAGGACTAGCCCGCGCAGCGTTTGTCAGGTTGTCGGGTACAGCCCCAAGGTTACCTCGCAGGCCGCCTCCGAGGTTGCCCTCAGCCTTACCTTCGCGTAACACCTATTCGGGCTGAGAATCCAGGGCGATCCCGGTCAATGTTAACAAAGGGTTAGCTTACCGGCCGCCTTGGCGGCTCCAAACTTCATGCCAGGTTGTACTACAATTGTGAGTGGGCCCAGAGAGGGCTTCGCGCCTTTGGCCTTGGAGGAGGTAGACCATGAGGAAACTAACGACATGGCTCTTGATCGTTGCTCTGGTCGTCGGGGGAGGATACGTCCTCTTAAGGATCAGGGATTTCCGCCAGGCGAGAGCGGCGTTTCGCAACGCGGTCCAAAGCACCGTGACCGCCCTTGTTGAACGTAGGGACCTGGACGTTGTTGTGACCGGCAAAGGCACTATCCAGACCAAAGACAAGAGGACAGTCCGGCCCGGTGTGGCGGGGACGGTCACCCAGGTCCTGGTCAAAGAGGGAGACCTGGTTAAGGCGGGGAGCCCGCTTCTCGTACTGGAGAACGACACGCTCAGTTTCCAGGTCGAACAGGCGCGATTGGACCTCGCCCTGGCCGAACAAGCTCTTGAAAACATGGCCGGCCCTGCAGGTACTCGAGCAAAAGCAGAACTGGCTCTCAGGCAAGCAGAGCTGGACCTCCAATCGGCGCGGGAGAAACTGGAGGCGCTCACCGTCAGTTCTCCTATAGCCGGCGACTTGTGGGAGATCCACGTTGACGAGGGCGACAGCGTAAAGGCAGGTCAGGTGCTTGCCACAGTTGCCGATACAAGCTCCTATAGCGTCGACGCGAGGGTGAGGCAGGCTGACCTTAAGAAGCTTACCATTGGGCACAGCGTCACCATCCAGCCCGGTGGAGATATGAAGCCGGTCTACGGCAAGATTGAGCGAATCGGAAGTGAAGGGATCTCGGGATCCAAGGGCATTGAGTTTCCGGTTAAGGTGTCCATCGACGACCCGGGGACCGAGATAAGGTCCGGAATGAGCGTCCAGGTGGACTGCATTTTGCGTAACGGGGCTAAGGTCTCCATGAGCGGGACGGTCGTCCCGAAGGACAGGCGCGATATCGTAGCGGAAGTCGCGGGAACGGTGAAGGAGATCCACGTCAAAGAGGGCTCCATGGTCGAGGCGGGAGATCTCATCATGACCCTCGAGCAGAGTTCGGTCACGATTGCCTATGACCAGGCCGTGAACGCCTACGAGAGCGCCAAGCAAACGCTCGAAAGCTGTGATAGCCAGATGGAGGAACAGCGCCTCAGGGTGGAACAAGCCCGGGTGAACGCGAAAGATAAGGATAACGCGGCCGCCAAACTGACGGTGAAAAGCCCCGTTGACGGCAAGGTAGTCAGCCTCTCCGTAGAGCCCGGGGATGAGGTTACGGCCAATGAGACGGTCGCCGAAGTGGTCGTGGTGTCTCCGCTCACGGTGGTCATCCCTGTGGATGAGCTGGACGTCGCCAACCTGGCGGTGGGACAGACCGCCAAAGTGGAAGTCGACGCTGTCCCGCATAAGGTGTTCGAGGGCGTTGTGTCCAAGATCGCCCACGAAGGAAAAGTCCAGCAAGGCGTAACGAACTTCGACGTCACCATCGAGCTAGAGGCGGAAGAAGTTAGGCTCGGCATGTCGGCCAAGGCCACCATTGCCGTCTCGTCCAAGAAAGGCGTTCTGTCGGTGCCGGTTGAGGCCGTGACCTGGGAGCAAGACCAAGCGTACGTGACGAAGATCGAAGATGGGCGCACCGTCAGGACTCGCGTGAAAATAGGAGTTCAGAACGACCTCTACGCCGAGATCGCCACGGGACTTAATGAGGGCGACGAAATCGTAGTAAGCGGTCTATCGGAGTATTTCGATCTTCGCGGGCTTAGGGTGTTCGCCCCAAGAGGGGCCGAGCAAGTACGTCCGAGGTAGGTTGGCCTGGGGAGGTGGACGAGGTTGGTACTGGGTGAGAGCCTGCAAATAGCGATGAGGGCTTTGTCGGCCAACAGGATGCGCACGATCCTCACCATGCTGGGCATAATCATCGGCATCGCTGCGGTCATCGCCTTGGTCTCGGCGGGCCAGAGCGCTCAGAAAACCATCTCAGATGAAATCGATTCTCTGGGCAGCAACCTCATACTGGTTACCGGCCGCTCGGGTTTCCGCCTGGAGGCTGAAGACGCGGAGTTCATCCTCGAACGGGTGAAAAGTCTCGTGAGGGCCATGCCCGTAATCCAAGTGTCTTCAGAGGTCACCTATAAGGCCAACTCCAGGAGCGTCCAGCTCCTCGGCGTCACGGAGGAATTCCCAGAGATGAGGGCCCATGCGATCGAGTACGGACGGTTCCTGCTGCCTGCGGATGTGACGGGGCGGCGCAGGGTGGCTGTTGTCGGCAGGACGGTCGTTGAAGAGGTGTTTGAGGGCCGCGACCCCATCGGCGAGACCCTGACAGTGAGCGGGCAGCCCTTCACGGTGGTGGGAGTCATGGCCGAGAAGGGCGAGTCCATGGGTACCGACGCCGACAACATCGTTTTGGTGCCGATCAGCACCCTTCAGAGGATGGCGGGGACCCGGTACGTAAGCATGCTGTATGCGCAAGTTGAGGACATAGACGACACCGACCAGGCGGTATCGCTCATTGAAAGGGCGTTTAACTCCAAATTCCGTAGATCGGACACGGTTAGCGTGAGCAGCCAGAAGCAGCTCCTGGACATCGTCTCCACCGTGACCCGCACGTTCACTGTCCTTCTGGCGTCCATAGCAGGCATCTCGCTACTGGTTGGCGGTATAGGCATAATGAACATCATGCTCGTTTCGGTGACCGAGCGGACGCGGGAGATCGGGCTCCGAAAAGCGGTCGGCGCCAAGAAGAGAGACATCATGCTCCAGTTCCTCATAGAGGCCTCTATCCTTAGCGGCATCGGCGGGTCCATTGGCGTGGCCCTGGGCTCCTTGGGAACAGGGATACTGGCCCGGCTGGGCGGCTGGGCAGCGTCAACGTCGCCGTCTGCGGTACTCATGGCGGTGGGGTTTTCAGTGGGAGTCGGTATGTTCTTCGGGCTCTACCCGGCTTCGAAAGCCGCGAACCTGGACGCTATATATTGCCTAAGGTACGAGTAACCTTCACTGTGGTGGGGCCGCCGCTTCGGGTTTCATGAGGTTCAGCATAAGTTCGTCGACCCTGTTTATGACCCCCTCGTTGAGGGCCTCTATTCGTCGCAGTGTTTCGGTCAAGGTGCTGCCGAGCACTCCTTGATTGCGCATTGATGCTTTGCGCTTGGACGCGCCCAACCCGGTTAACATCCCAGTCAAGACCGAAGTGGTACCTTTTAGCGCGCAGGTTGCCTTCGCTCCATCGCATATCATCCCGAAAAGCGACGCTAGTACCTGCGAGATCGCTTCTTCCATCTGCTCTGTAGTGCCGCCCCGAGCCCAGCACGTGGCCGCCGCGATACCGGCAGCAGCGCCGACGCCTCCGCATGAGCACGAAACTTCTCCCATGTAAGCCTTCACGAACAGGTTCGCCGCGTGGGCTATGGTGAGTGCTTTGATCGTCATCCCTTCGTCCAAGCCCAGCTGCCTTGCCACCGACATTACGGGGACGCTGACCATGATCCCTTGATTGCCGCTTCCGCCGGATGTGACCACGGGCCAAGGAACGCCGCTCATCCTCGCGAAGATAGCTCTGGAGACGCGGTTGGCGACATCCACTATGGGAGTTCCGCAGGAGTCCGACGAGCATACCCACGTGAAGTCGATCATGTCTTCAGCCACTAGACCGGGCGCCTTTTCAGAGAGCCTAACGCATGACCTTGCGCCCTCGAGAAGCCATTCCAACCGAGAGGCGTCTATCATCAGGGCAGCCTCTACCAGGCGGGGGAAGTCCCACTCCCTAAGAGCGCTCAGGTCGCTGCGTTTGGCCTCTGTGGCGCATGCTTCTGCAGGACGGCCGTCGAGGGCGACCATCGTGATGTTCGTGTGTGAGCGCTCAATGACCGCTTCGGCGATATGGTTGGCGCCTCTTGCCACGCACTTTCCATAGACGCCTTCGCGTTCACGCTCCCAGTGTACTTTCACTTTACCTGATGCCGCCATATCCAGGGCCTCGTCAAGATCGGATTCCGTGACGTTCCCGAGGATAGTGAGGCCTAGTTCGGGCTTTGCGGACAGGGCCCCCAAGGCTGCCGCAAGCTCAGGACCCTTTTTCGCCGTGTGCGGGAGACCGGCCGATAGGGCGTTCTTGAGAACCCCTCCGCTCAGGTAGACCTCGATGGAAACCGGGGGCTCGCCCAATGTGTGGGCGGCTTTGGCTGCTGACAGCGCGACCATGGCAGGTTCAGTACACACGGTTGCCCAGGCTGCCTGTTCTTTCAGTAGCGTTTCCAGGACGTTCGAGTCTGTGGGGTTCTTCATCCGGACCATCTCCCAAGCCTATGTATACCTGCAACACCAACTTCACATTGTACACCACTTCGACATCGCCGGTCCCGCATCCTCTACTATCTGCGCTGGCCATTTTGTGGCGGAGGAAACACCAGGCGCATGTCGAAAACAGGAGTCTGGGAGGTGTACCGGGTGGCGATCTACAACTCACTAATAGAGGTTATTGGCAATACCCCCATGGTACGTTTGAACAGACTGCCTGATGCAGATTCCGCGGAAATCGTAGTAAAGGTTGAATCGCTTAACCCCGGCGGAAGCATAAAGGCAAGGCCGGCGCGCCGCATGATCGAAGAGGCCGAGGCTTCTGGAGAACTCAAGCCGGGAGGAACCATTGTTGAGGCCAGCAGCGGTAATCAGGGGATCGCGCTGGCCATGATCGGGGCAGTGAAGGGATACCGCGTGGTTGTTTTCATGCCCGAGTCGATGAGCGTCGAAAGACGCAAGGTGCTGGAGGCTTACGGCGCCGAAGTGCGCCTTACGCCCCTCGGTAAGGACATCAAGGAAACTTTGGAGATCTGCGTCCAGGCTTCAAAGGATTTCGCCGCATCCACACCGGGTGCCTATAGGGCCCGCCAGTTCGAGAACCCCGAGAACTGTTGCGCCCATGAGTACTGTACTGCCAGAGAGATCCTTGAGCAGACCGAAGGCAGGCTCGACGCGTTCGTGGCAAGCATCGGTACCGGAGGGACCGTGACAGGCACCGGGCGCCTGCTCAAAGCCGCGCTTGGGAACGTGCTGGTGGTTGCCGCTGAACCGGACAAGGCCTCGCTTCTCATGGACATCCCGGTAGGTTTCCACGTCCAAGAAGGCATTGGCGACGGGATCCTGCCCGACATCCTCGATAAGAGCGTGATCGATAGGGCGATTCTCGTCAGCGATTTTGATGCTGTCCAGACGGCACGACGCCTGGCCAGAGAAGAAGGTATTTTCTGCGGCATTTCTAGCGGGACGAACGTGTTTGCCGCCCTGAAGGTGGCCAAGGAACTCGGACCCGGCAAGCGTGTTGTCACAGTTCTTCCAGACGGAGGGGAGAAGTACCTCAGCACGGCCCTGTTCAGCGGGTGCTAGGCCCGGATACGCGTAAGGCTCGTGATAAACGCTTGTGATGGTTGAAGGCCTTGGTGAAGAGAGAAGGTGCCGCGCATGGATAAGGAGAGGCGATTGGCGGCGACACGGGCGGTGCGTGCCGGAGGCAAGCCCCCGCAGTCGGTGACCGTACCGAAAGTGCCGCCGATCTACACGTCTTCCGTGTTTACATTCGACTACCTCGAACAGATTGACGAGGTATACGAAGGGAGAAGTCCGGGATACGTCTACTCTCGCCAGAGAAACCCGGGTATTGACCTTCTCGAAGAGGCGGTCTGCAGCTTGGAATGCGGCTCCGAAGCCGTGGCGTTCGCTTCCGGGATGGGCGCGATAACGTGCTCGGTGCTGGCGCTCGTGAGGTCCGGCGACCACGTTGTGGCGGGAAGAGTGCTGTACGGTGGCACATTAACCTTCTTCAAAGACGATCTCCCGAAACGCGGCGTCGAGACCACGTTTGTGGATACGAATAACCTTGATGAGGTCCGCTCTGCCATACGGCCAAACACCAAGATTGTCTACTGCGAGACCATCTCAAATCCGCTGATGGAAGTTGCCGACTTAACCGCTCTGGTCGAGATAGCCCACAGCGCCGGAGCCTTGCTCGTCGTCGACAACACATTTGCTTCGCCTGTCCTCTGCAGGCCGCTTGAGTACGGGGCCGATGTCTCCATAAACAGCACGACGAAATACCTGAACGGGCACAGCGACGTGACCGGGGGAGTGGCGGTGTTTGCACCGTATGTTTCCGGAGAAAGCGCTTGCGGGGAAGATGCCGGCGGTCCGGCGGGCACGGAGCCGCCCGCAGCGAAAGTGAGGGCCCTGGCCGCCCTCTATGGGCCAACCCCGTCTCCGTTTGACGCTTGGCTTACCGTGAGGGGCCTCAGGACCGTTGATCTCAGGGTCCGGAAGTGCTCTGAGAATGCGCTTGAGCTGGCCAGGTTCCTTTGCGGGCACCCGAAGGTAGGCGTTGTCCACTATCCGGGACTTGAGTCGTCCCCCTATCACGACCTCGGCAAGAAGTACCTGAGCGGGGGATACGGCGGCATGTTGAGTTTTGAGATCAAGGGCGGCTCCCTCGAATCGGCCCGCGCGTTCATAGATTCACTCAGCATGGTGGAACTGGTCCCGAGCCTGGCAGGGGTGTCTACCACTGTATCCCATCCGGGTAAGACTTCCCACAGGGCTATCCCCCTTGAGGAGAGGAAAACCTACGGGGTCGGAGACGGACTTGTACGCGTCTCAGTAGGCATCGAAGATTACGCCGATATAGAAAAAGACTTCAGACAGGCGCTTGACGCCGTGCCGGTTAGGTAGTGTTGGATACTACCAGCAGGTCATTAGGGGCATACCTGGGATGCCAGACCCAACCCCGGTATGCCCCATAGCTTGACCACGATCGCTAATCCAGCCTGTTGTCACTCGTTACCTGCAGAAAGGTAGATGTGCTTCTCCCACCGGCTGTCCTCTTCGGGATAATCCGACCGGAAATGTGCTCCCCTCGATTCCGTCCTGATGAGGGCCGCTTCCGTGACGGCAACCGCGGTCTGCCAGAGACCGAGGTTTTCCACTGCAAAGAGCAGGTCTCTCGAGGACCTGACTGCCTGTTTCGTTAGCAGGTCTTTCATGTCATCCAGGTGCTTCCGGCCTTCCCGGAGCGTAGCGCCGTCCCTAACGGGCAGGAGGTGCTTGGAGGAATACTCCCTAAAAGCCCGCCGGACTTCCTCGGGGAGGACTTCTCTCACCGAACTGCCGCTTTCCGCCCGAGCGGCGTTGTCCTTCCACGTCTTTACCCAGTCGGCGGCAGTCCGGCCCGGAGTAACGGGGATTCCGGTCCCTACTCCTGAGATCTTGAGGTCCAAGGTTGCGGTCCATTCGCCCTTCAGGTACGTCGCGGCTCCTTCGCCTGCCTTTCGGCCGAACAGTATGCAGTTCGTGAGCGCGTTTCCGCCCACGCGGTTGGCGCCGTCGACGCCTCCCGTTACTTCCCCGCAGGCGAAAAGCCCGGGGATCTCCGTCTCGCCCGAAGTACCGATGGCTACTCCGCCGGGGAAGTAGTGTTCGATGGGATGCACGACGACGGGGCCCGACCAGGGCGGCGTCGTCTTCGGGAACATCCTGCCGATGCTGCTCAGGTAGCGGCTGCTTTCCCAGGCCTCTTGCGCGATGTCTTCAAGATGAAGGAGCACCGGTCCCTTCCGGCTCTCCAGGGCGATTGCGACGGTACACTTGTCCCTCGCAAGGAGGTTAGCCTCGCTTCCCGAGCTTATTCCTTCCTTATGCAGCATGTCTTTGAGGAACTCCCGTCCGTCTGGGCCTACAAGCCTGGCGGCGTCGATGATGCTTAGGTCCAGGAACCAGTGAGCGCCTCCCGGGATGTCTATGCCGATGGGGTAGAACTGCACGAACTCCATGTCCATGAGGTGACATGACGCTTCCAGAGCCAGGCGGTATCCGTCGCCCGTGATGCGCTGCGGGTTGTCGGTCCTTTCGAAAAGGGCCCCGCCCCCGCCGGTAGCAAGCACCACGGCCCCTGCGCGTATCACCGAAACCTCGCCGGAAGTTAGGTCCAGACACTCAACACCCTCAATCCCCGCGTCTCCGACGAGGAGCCGCATGGCCGCAGTGTTGTGTATGAAGGTTACTCCGCAGGATAGGCACGCCCTGGCAAGTGCGTCGGTAAGGGGCTTTCCTCCGAGAAGGGGGAAACCCGGGTCTCTCCGGACTCCCAGTCCTCCTTGCCTTACCGTGAACGGCACTCCGGCTTCCTCCATGAAGCTCACGATGGATGGCGCTTCGGAGGCAAACACGTCCAGAAGGTCCGGAACACTTAGATGCCGCCCCGTCCGGTAGGTCATCTCTTTGTGCTCTTCCGTGCTCATACCGCCCACCCCAAGGGTGAAACCTCCGCCCGCATAGATGGTGCAGGTCGCGTTACCCGGCCTCACCTTGGAGATGGACTTCACTTTGACGCCTTGTCTGGCGAGAGCCAGGGCTGCCGAAAGCCCTGCGGCTCCTTGCCCTATGACTATGGCGGTGTTTTTGTCATCCATGTTCTTAGCCTCCAGACAGCAAGGTACAAGTGTGCTGGAAGACTTCACTATGCGTTGCGAGATCCCTGCAGACTAACTTGACTTGCGCCGCGCTTCTTTCGAGATTAGTCTATCCTTGGTCACGGGAATGAGGTGTAGAGGAGAGGTGGCAGAGTGCGCCTAAAGATGACGCCCGATGACTTCGTAGTAAACGAGGTTGTTAGCATCGATACGAAGGCCGCGCCCGGTAAGGCCAAGTACCGCATCTACCTCATGGAGAAGTCGGGATGGAACACACTCGACGCAATATCCTCTATCGCGAGTGCCAGCCGCGTTGACCCCTCTCTCATCGGATACGCCGGGCTCAAGGACCGGCACGCCCGGACGACCCAGCACATCTCGGTCCCCGCTCAGTACGAACTCACTTCCCGTCGTGACGACATCCGGCTCACGTTCCTCGGTTTTTCAGATGACTTCGTCTCCACGAAGGTGCTGGTCGGGAACCGTTTCATGGTCCGCGTCGGCGGACTCGGCTCAGAAGAGGCGGGGGGCATTCTGTCCAGGGCTCAGGAGATCCGCCGGCACGGTTACCCGAACTACTTCGACGACCAGCGGTTCGGGAGTGTCACCGGGTCGGGCGAGTTCGTGGCTGAGCGTATCGTGAGGGGTCACCTAAAAGGTGCCCTGAAGATCCACCTCTCCGAGGTGTTCCCCAACCAGAAGAAAGCTGAGAGGGAGAGGCGGGCCAAGGTATCGGCAGCATGGGGTAAGTGGGATGAGGTTTTTGAGCTCTGCGAGAGCCGGGAAGACCGCGCAGTCGCCGCGCCGCTCTTGGGCGGCGCCACCAAGAAACACCTCCTGCTTGCCTTGAGCGCCATTCCCCATGAGGCCATGGCGCGGTACATCGCGGCGTATCAGGCTTTTGTCTGGAACGAGGTGCTGAGAAGGATAGTGAAAGGGAGTGGGGTTCCGTTCCGCGAGGTACCCGGAAAAGCGGGGCCCTATCTGTTTCCTACGAAGCCCATCTCAGACCCTGGGTTGGACATACCCGCTGTCGCGGCGGTACTGGCTCCTTGCAGGCCGGAGATAGCCTGCCGAATAGACGAGGTACTCTCGGAGAGGGGACTCACGCTTGCCGACTTCAACGTGCGGGGGCTCCGCAGCAGGTACTTCAAGTCGTTCTCCAGGAGAGCGTGGGTGATACCTGATGGCCTCGTGGTGGGGGAGCCCAAACCGGACCGGGATAACCCCTCGCAGGTAGAGCTGCGCATCTCATTCGCGCTCCCGGCAGGGTCGTACGCCACGATGCTGCTCAAGGCCCTCGCCGTTTCTACTTCACCTCTAGGATGCGCCTTATGATGTCCTCTATGGCAGGCTCCTCGAGGGAGACGTCCCTGATCTCGCCCAACGCTTGCATTGCGGATATGACCACAGGGGCAGGGGAGTGCTCCCTATCGAAGAGGACCCTCACCGATCGTGAATCCGGGTCTACGGAGGCAATCTGCCAGGTGCCGTTCAGCGGCGCTGAGGCGCCCTCGCCTCGGGGTCCGATAAACGAGCCGGCGCTGAGCCCTTCGGGCAGTTTGTAGTACTTCACCTCGAGGATTGTGGGTAAGTGGGCGTGGTTTCGTAGAGACTCAAGCGTCCCGTCGTAGATCAGACTTCCGTGGTTCACTATCATCACCCGGGGGCAGAGCTCCTCAATGTCCTTTAGGTCGTGGGTGGTAAGGAGCACCGTGACCCCCCTGGTGGCGTTCACGGTCGTCAGGAACTCGCGCATCCGCTGCTTCGCGACGACGTCCAGGCCGATGGTGGGTTCGTCCAAGAAGAGGATGCTGGGCCTATGGATGAGGGCGGCGGCGAGCTCGGCGCGCATTCTCTGCCCGAGCGAAAGGCGCCGGACAGGCGTGTCCAGGAACTCGCCTAAACCGAGGAGGTCATCAAACTCCTTTAGGAACGCACGATAGTCGGACGCGTTCACGTCGTACATCGCCGAAAGGATATCAAAGGAGTCGATGGTGGGGAGGTCCCACCATAGCTGGGTCCTCTGGCCGAAGACCACTCCGATGCGCCTCGCCAGTTCCTTCCTTTGCTTCTGGGGGGAAAGCCCGTCCACCAGCACTTCTCCCGAGGTGGGATGGAGTATCCCTGTGAGCATCTTGACCGTCGTCGACTTGCCCGCCCCATTGGGGCCGATATAGCCCACAAACTCGCCCGGGCGGATGTTGAAGGAAACGTCGTTCACGGCGTCAACCCGCCGTTTTTCCTGCGAGAGCAGCGTGCGCAGCCCCCCTAGGAAACCAGACTTCTTCACCGGGACAAAATAGGCCTTGCACAGGTTTCTCGCGCTAACGGCGAGGTCTTCCTGGCCCGTAGTCACTTAGGTCCCTCCTCCGGTTCCAAACCGTATTCCTCATGACCCTGTGCTGTGGTACCGCACTTCTCCCAGATGCCATAGTCTTACCGCCACCGCCAGGCTGATAGCGGCGGTCACCGCAGGCGCAACTAGGTTCAGCCACGAGCCTCCTTTTCCCAGGAGGTATCTCACTGGTATGTAGTTGCCCACGCCTAGCGGGATGAAGTAGAGGAGCATGTTCCGCAGCCAGGTGGGATATATCTCGAGAGGATACAACGTGGCCGTACCGGGCGCGTTCTGCGTAAATACCTGCAGTTCTTCGACTCTCACAATGATGAAGGCCGCCGCCGAGGTTGCGATACCGATCGCGCAGGTAATGAGAGTCGTCCACAGTATCGCGAGCCCCAGGTGCAGGACTCCCGACCAGTCCAGGACGCCTAACCCGAGGAGGTTCCTCAGCGAAATCACCAGGATCGCGGTACCTTGAATGACGAATGAAAGCCTCTCCATGGCGAAGTTCCGGGACGCCAGCACGAACAGGCTCGGATAGGGCCTTGTGAGGATCGCGTCGAAGTCGCCCCGGATGATGTACCCTTCGAACCTGTCTACTTCCTCAAGGAAGGCGCGGTAGAGTCCCCATCCGATCTTGGAGACGGAGTAGAGGAGACCTACCTCATAGATGTTCCACCCGGCGATCGTGTGGAACCTCCAGAGGGCAGCCACTGCTACCATGTAGTCGTATGCACCCATCACCGTCTCAAGAAGAATGGATGCTATAAAGTCGAACTTGTACTGCATCTTCGCCCTGACTGCTCCGGATATGAGCAGCCCGTACAGACGGATTAAGCCTATTATCCGTTTGATGCCGCCCTGGCTCATCCGCCCTGTACCTCCAGCTTCCTCCGCGCTGCTCTCGTAAGCGTTTGGGCTATCACGGTTACGATAGCGGCCCACGCCAAACCGGGAAGCACCAGCTCGGGACACGAGAGCTCAAGGTAGATCCGGGCGGGGTTGTAATTCAGGCAAGCGAAGGGAGACCACCGCGCGATGCGGTAGAGCCAGTCGGGCAAGACTTCCAGGGGGAACGTGGCTCCTCCGAGCCCTAGGCTCAGCGAGCTTATGACCCAGTAGGCCGTCCTGATCTCGGTGGTCCAAAAGGCCGTCAGTCCGACCATATACCATTGGGCTGCAGCGATGTAACCTCCAATGAGCAGGGCTACGAGCGCCCATCCCCAGACAGCCGGGTTTTTTGGGATATAGAAGCCCAGCTTGGACAGCATGAGGGCTACCGGGATTCCCCTGAAGGTCAGTCCGTACAACAAGGAGCCGTACTCAGTCGCTACATGATAGGCGTAGAAGTCGATAGGGCGCATGAGTTCCGTGGCCACGTTTCCAGACCTCACGGCGTCTCTCACTCTGTTGCGTACCCGTATGCCGAACTGGGTGAACCACACAATGCACTGGCTAAAGGTCAAGTAGTGGACAATGGTGATAGGCGCGTAATCGGCGAACCCTTGAGGTGGTGTAACGTTCAGCCAGAAATGCACCTCAAGCACGCCGAAAATCGCGCTGGCAACCGAGTTCACCAAGTGCGAAGCCGAATACTGCAAGTTCTGGATGAACCCTTTGATGGCCAGTACCCGGTATTTTCGAAGACTGCCAAGTGAAGCCACGTGTCCTATGAAAGACATGACTGAGGCTCCTCTGTCGTACTATGGGGAGATAGTCTGCCGAGACCCGTAAGGCGAACGGAGAAAACAGTATCACAACGCCAAGGCGGCGGTCAATGGGGGTTTTCAGGCAGTTGAGACCAGGCTAGGGATCCTCCAAGAGCGGGCAGAGAGTCTCAAATATCCCTCAAAGAGCTCTCAAAGTGCCCTCAACGTGCTCACCAAGTGCTCTCACAGGCCCCCGTGCTCCATCAGGTGGATAGGTTAAGTCAGACCTTAAAATTGTTAATGTGACCATTGACTTAATTAATGCATTTGAGTAATCTGTAGTAGAAGTACGAAGTGTGGTGGGCTTAATGATGGGATCTGCGCCGAAGAGCGACGGCTCATTAACAGTGCTCTCTGCTATCCGCGAGATGAGCGGCTATTTGAAGAAGCCGTGGGGCGCGGCCGCAAGCTTTTTATGAGTCTCCTCCTGCGGGCTATAACCCCCGTCGCTTCGGCAGTTTTCTTGGCCCGATCGCTTGACGCGGTGGCCGCCGTCGACTATCCCCGGTTCATGAATTACGGACTCCTCTACATTGCGGCATACGTCCTGGAAACGATTGCTACGACATGGTCTTTGCTGGTGCGGGTGAACCTCACGGAATCGGTCGCTTCGGTGCTTAGGAGAAGATTCGTGCAGAGGACCATGAATATGCCGCTTATCCGGTACGACAAGATGTCCCGGGGCGATTTGGTCTCAAGGCTTACATCGGATGTGAACGAGGCGTCCCGGGTCTTTGCCGAAGCGCATATCATCATATCCACAATCTTGAGAGCAGTCAGCGCGGTTGGTTTCTTGATTGTTTTCGCTACCCGGCTTGGCGCCCCGGTGATAGTAGCTCTGGGACTCGCTGCCCTCATCAACTCAAGGGCGGGAAGGCCCATCGGAAGCGCAGGGAAAGAGTATCAGGCGTCTTTGGGGGCCCTGTCGTCCTACGCGCTGAACGCCATTGAGGGACACGCCGTGGTAAAAGCCTTTAGCGCCCAAGGGTACCTAAGTGTTGCTTTCTCGGAAAGGGTCCGGGCAGTCCGCGACAAGGGCCTCTATCTGGCAGCGCGTGTTAGCGGGCTCATTCTCGGCGCGTACGGCGGGGCATCTGTGACGGTGCTCGTCGTGTTCGGATACGGCGCCTATCTGACTGTCACAGGCCGGATGACGGTAGGAGCGATGATAGCGTCACTTATAAGCACGGACTACATAAGCCCCCTCGGGCTCGTTGGACAGAACATCGCCGCAATCAAGAAGGGTATTGGAGCCTATGTCCGCGTCAAGGAGTTAACAGAAGCAGAAGTGGATGCCGACTTACCGGAACTACCTGTTGTTGTCCAAAATGATGCCTACCTATCGTTAACACCCGCGGTTGGCCACGTGTATGCTGGCCCACCGGAAACACATGCGGTCAACCAACAGGACGCTTCGGTAGGCGACGCCTTGATCGTGGTGAGGAACCTTTCGTATGTATGAGCCGGGAGTCAGGGTGCTTGACGATGTGTCTTTCGAGGTAAGGAGGGGCCAGAAAGTTGCCGTTGTCGGCCGCAGCGGCTGCGGTAAGAGCACCTTGATGAGAATCCTGGCGAGGCTGTACCGGCCGGAGCCAGGTCGTGTATATATAAGTGGGCTCGATATGGCATATCACCGCCTTTCGAAGCTGAGTGCAGAAGTCACCTACGTTCCTCAAGAGCCATTCCTCTTTGCCGGGTCGGTTGCTGACAATCTCGCGCTCGGAACCCCTGAATCTGTCGGAGACCCCGAAGGCATTTCGTCCAGTGTCCGGAGAGGTTTGGAAATGGCCGGGGCCCTGGAGTTTGTGCTCGATCACGAAGACGGGCTGTCGGCCCAAGTCGGTGAGCGTGGTTCACTCCTATCGGGCGGTCAGAGGCAGCGCCTGTGCCTCGCCCGCGGTTTTCTTAGAGGGACCCCGGTCCTTCTACTCGATGAGCCCACCTCTTCGGTGGACAGGGAGACCGAAGCAGGGATCTTGGCGCGGATCGCCTCCCGTAAGGACCTCACTTGCCTCATCGTCACGCACCGGTTTGAGGTTGCCGAGGTGGCCGACTTGGTGCTCGTGATGGACTCAGGCCGTTTGGTTGAAACGGGCACTCATGAGGAACTCTTGGAGCGCAAGGGGCTGTATTGGGCGCTGTTCACCGGCGAGGTAAGTCTTTCACGAACGCCTTCGCCCCAGGAAGGGAGTGATTCGCCGCGAGGAGCGTGGGTCTTAAGCACCTTTGGAACGCCGCTACCGAGCGAAAACCCCTCTTGATCGCGACCCTTGCAGTCGCCGTTGTCGACATGCTGGCCGACAGCATAGGGCTTTCGTGGAGCATTCGTCTCATCACCGACGCCGCGCTTGCCGCTGACCTTCAGGCCGTCTGGAGAGCGGTTTGGTTCCTGTCTGTCGTCTTGCTGTGTCGGGCTTCTCTTTCGGCCGCAGGGCACTATATGGAGTCGAAAGTCGTAGAAGACAGCGCACTGAGCCTTAGGAGGAGGCTCTTCCAGGCGGTGATGGGCGGCAAAGCAGAGTATTTCGACACCCATGAATCGGGAGACGTGATATCCAGGCTGCAAAATGACGTGGAGACCGCCAAAGAGGGCATCAGAGCTTTCGTAAATGGCACGAAGCAGATATACCTCATAGTCATGTCCATAACCTGGCTGTTTATCTGGAGCTGGCCTATGGCTATAGGCCTCGTGGCGATGGCCGGAGTCTCCTTCTTGGGGAGCGCGCTGGTTGCCCGGCCGCTCAGGGTGACCGGGCAGAGATACCAGGAGACGCTGGCGGGTGTATCCGAGTCGGCCACCAACATCTTCAGCGGGATCGCCGTCATCAAGTCCCTGAGAGCCCAAGAGGGGATGGGCAGGCGGTTTGGAGGAGTCGTTGACGAGCACCTAAAGACCGCCAGACGGCGGGGGTTCTTCATGGCGATCCAGAACGGAGTGGTCATGACCGTTCCGTTTATCGGAATGGGAGGGATGCTGCTCCTCGCCGGAGGTATGGTTTTCCGCGGACGGCTTACGCCGGGCGACGCGACCGGTCTGGTGCAACTGTGCTCTCGGGCGTTTTTCCCCTTCGGTAAACTCGGTGAGATCTGGGCAGGACTTCAGCAAAACCTCGCGGCTCTTCAGAGGGTCCAAGAGGCGTGTGCCATCCCGCAGGAGAGAGAAGGCGTTGCCCCCGACATCCCCGTCGAGGCCCTGGGCGGCGCGCCCTGTGGTATCGCATCAAACGCTATGGTTTCAGGGGCCGGCGCTGCAGGCACTGACACGGTGGGTGCCCGGACCCCGGATTCACCTCCCGCCATCGAGTTCCGGAACGTGCGGTTCGGTTACGGGTCAAAGATGGTGCATGAAGGTCTTTCTTTCGCGGTCCCGGGTGGAGCCCGTGCGGCCATAGTTGGGCCCAGCGGTTCCGGGAAGAGTACCGTGTTCCGGCTGCTCCTGGGCATGTACGACCCAATCTTCGGAGACATCCTCATAGGCGGACGAAGCGTGTCGGCCATACCGCTCAAGGACCTGAGAAGCATGATTGCGGTAGTGCCTCAGGAGCCGTGGCTTATCCCGGGGACGGTCATGGAGAACATTCTGATCGGCAGACCGGATGCCACAGAAGAAGAAGTAAGGCGGGCAGCCGAAGCAGCCAACGCGGCCGCATTTATCGAACAACTCCCCGACGGTTACTACACCGTGCTCGGGGAGAGAGGTGGCAATCTCTCGGGAGGAGAGCGCCAGCGTATATGCCTCGCGAGGGCCTTCCTGAAGGACGCTCCCATCCTGCTTCTCGACGAGCCGACTTCCGCAGTGGACGCTGAGTCCGAACGGCTGATCAAGCAGGCAGTTGACGCTCTGGCGAGGGGACGCACGGTGATTACCATCGCCCACACGAAAGCGATGGTCAACGCCGCCGATGTAATTGTGACGCTGGGATGACTTCCCGCAAGGTAAGAATCCGGGGCGGGTTCATGTACAAAAGGTAAGTGTTCGGAGCTACATCATGTACAAAAGGTAACCGTTCGAGCGCGTTCATGTACAAAAGGTAACTGATGGTGCGACGTCATGTACAAAAGGTAACGGTTCAGGGCGCATTATGTACAAAAAGTAACTGATGGTGCGACGTCATGTACAAAAGGTAACCGTTGAGGGCGCATTATGTACAAAAAGTAACTGATGACGTGAGGTCATGTACAGAAGGTAACCGTTCGGGGCGCGTTCATGTACAAAAGGTAACTGATGACGCGAGATCATGTACAAAAAGGTAAGCGTTCAGGCCGTAGGTCGGTTCCGCGATGCGCGGAGTCAAGGTGCACCTCGAGGTGATACGGCGGCAGGGTGGCTCTGCGCGAACAGCGCTCCCATGCCGCCCGTGTGGAAGCATGCGGCGGGCCCGTGAACCCAGGTGTTCCTGCCCGCAACCAAGTCCAGAAACCCGGCCACAGTCTTTGATGTATACACATTCTCCAGGATGATGCCTTCGTGGATGGCCAGTAGCCGGGCAGCCTCTCGCGACTCGGGTGTCGGGATTCCGTACCCTTCTCCGAGGTAGCGGTCGTGGATAGTCATTACTTCGGCCGGGGGGACAGGCGGCTGGATCCCGAGCATTTCCTCGATTCCACGAGTGAGGTCTGTTATTCGCCGGCGAAGCTCATTCTCAGGGTACTCGACGCTTATGACGTGGACGTGGAAGGGAGCGCCAAGTGCAGCTGCCCCGAAGACCAGCCCCGAAGCAGTACCGCCCATGGCACCTACTATGGCTACGTGCTGGAGGCCGAGCCCCAGGGTTTGTGACTGCTTAAACAGCTCCAGTGCGGCCGAAACGTATCCCAGCGCTCCCATTGGCGTTGATGCCCCATTGTGGATTACATAGGGAACAGACCCTTGAGCGCGGAGCTCCGCGGCCAGCCCGTCCATCGCGGCGGCGCGCTCCTCTTCGGATACCCGGCCAATAAAGACCTCCTCTGAGCCGAAGATCGCATTGAGGAGCATGTTTCCGGCTATCGCGCCCGGTTCCGGTCGCATATCGTTGTGTACTATCACGCAGCGTAGACCCACTTTGGCGCAAGCTGCTGCAGTCAAGGAGCACAAGTTGGACTGGAGGCCTCCTCCGGTTATGACGACATCGGCCCCCAGGGATATGGCGTCTCCCAGCAGGTACTCCAAGCCCCTCACCTTGTTTCCGCCCAGCGAAACCCCTGTCAGATCATCGCGCTTGAGGTATAGATGCTCCCTGGCAAGGTGTCGCTCGACATTACTCAGCCTTGAGAGCGGGGTGGGGAAGTGGCCCAATCGCACCTTCGGACGCGATTCGAGGGCGGCATGCAGGCGAGTGGCGTGCGAGCCCAGAGCGGTGTCTATTGCGCCGCCCGTCATTTCGCTTGTTGCCGTGCTTTTTCTCGAGCAACACCCCGTCAGAGGGCAATGCGTATTTCCCAACCTATGGTCGTCTATCCTTGAGCCGCTCAACCCGCTCGCCTCCGGTAAATCCGTGTCCGTGGTTCCATACCCATGGTACTATGGATATATCATCACTGTGGAGTGGTGCCCCTTGGCGCGTGTCCGTGTAGCTCTTGTAAAATGCGACTCCTACGATCCGGAAGTAGTGCGCACGGCGGTGGAAAGAGCTTTCAGCCTGCTGGGAGGAGCGGAGAGCCTGTTGCCCGGTAGGGGGACTTGCCTCGTAAAGCCCAACCTCTTGTCACCCTCAAGACCGGAGTTGGCCATCACCACGAACCCTGAGGTCGTGAAAGCCGTGGTCACCGAGGTAAAGAAGGTGGCAGAAGGAGTTGTCGTAGGAGACAGTCCGGGCAGGGGAGATACCCTCGGTGCAGCCGAGGCATCCGGCGTGGCTCAGGCGTGTCGCGAAGCAGGCGTCAGTGTAGTCTCCTTTGACGAGGGTCTGGACGTCAGGGTGCCTGAGGGGCGGGTATGCAAGGATTTCTACGTGGCCGTGCCGGTCGTACAGGCGGAAGCCCTGGTGAACGTGGCCAAGATGAAGACCCACGGCTTTATGGGGTACACCGGAGCGGTCAAGAACCTGTACGGCTGTATTCCGGGGACGAGAAAGGCTAAGTTCCACCTTCGCTATCAGGGGAAAGAGGAGTTCGGCCTCATGCTGCTTGACCTCCTCGCGGCAGTGAGACCCGCGGTCTCTGTCCTCGACGCCGTCGTAGCGATGGACGGCGACGGACCTTCCCACGGAAGGCCCCGTCCTTTTGGGGCTATCATGGCTTCGACCGACCCTGTCGCGGTTGACTCGGTAGCTCTCCGCCTGGCGGGAGTCGATCCCACGGTGGTGCCGTACCTGAAGGCTGCTGCCGAACACGGGGCAGGAGCCGTGGCCGAGGAGGACATCGAAGTAGTTGGCGATCCGCCCGAGTCCTTTACAATCAAAGACTTCCGGATGCCAAGCGGAAACAGGCACAGATCGCTTCTTCGGTTCGGCGGAATAATGAAGAAGTCGATCACCGCAAGGCCCGTAATTAACCTCATGAAGTGCACCGGGTGCGCCGTGTGCCAGAGGTCATGCCCTCCGCAAGTGATCTCGATGTCCCGGAAGAAAGCGGTAATAGACCATAAGAGGTGCATACGGTGCTATTGCTGCCATGAGATGTGTCCTTCCGGCGCCATCGACCTGAGAATGGGGTTGGTTGCCAGGGCACTCGACAGGTTCATCGATTCGTTGGCGATAAAGTAGGCCCGAGGCCGGACGCCCCGAGGCAGATACAGAAAGCAGTCAACCGGGCGTAGTCGAGCAGACGTAGTCAACCAGAAGTGGGGACCATATGTAGGCTACCAGGCGTAAGCAACCGGGGGCAGGCAACTAGGAGAAAGCCGTCAGGATTGGGTAATTAGGATTAGCAACCATCTTGGGAAGAGGGTAGCGGAGTTGACCGGAAACGCGAGCGACGACAAGATAGCGAAGCTCCTGGAGAGAGCCCACGAGATACGGTTCAAGGGTTACAACTGCGCAGAGACGACGATTTGGGCATTGGGGCAGTACTGGAATGCGGACCTCCACCCGTCATACGGCACTGGGCTTGGCGGAGGCGTCGCCAGGCTCGGGGAGACCTGCGGAGCCCTGACAGGTGCCATCGTGGCTTTGAGTGCCAAGGTCGGTCGGACAGATGCCGCGGACGCGCAGAAGAAGGCCCTGTGCTACAGTTTGGGGCAGGCAGTGGCGCAAGAGTTCAAGGATGCCATGGGCACGACTCAGTGTAAGGACATCATAGGCTTTGTGCCGTCCGGAGAAGGGATCCAGGCGCGGTGGTCGCAGGCCTTCAGGACCGGAGGCTGCGGAAAGGCCATCGAGACGGCGATAAGGGCAGCAATCCGGGCCGTGGAAGGATAAAGCCCAGGAGAAGGGGCAGGGTTGCCCGCCCCCCTCCACTGTACGGAAAGGTCGCAAAGAACGGCACTGGCCCTGTACGGGGGTTACTTCTCTGCATCCGGTACCTTGTACGGGTTCCATCCTCTCATCTCAAAGATGTGATCGCGGCTGTAGTAGTCGTGCAGCAGGTTCAGGACTTCACCGAACCTCTGGAAGTGCACGATCTCTCGCTGCCAGAGGAACCTGAGAGCGTCCGTGACTGCGTGATCGCCGTGGGCATTCGCAATCTGTATCAAGTACTCGTAGGTTGACCTTGCCTTTTGCTCGGCGGCCATGTTTTCGTGCATGTCGGTTATGGGGTCGCCTTTTGACTGGATATAGGCTGCAGTCCACGGGACGCCGTCGCCGTTCACGAAGTAGAGAGCCTTGTCGTGGTCGGCATAGTATCCTTCCATTCCCGCCGCTATTATCTGCTCCACGTTAGCGTCCTTCACCAGGTTGTATACGAGCGTCGCCACTATCTCCATGTGCGCCAGCTCTTCGGTACCGATATCGGTCAAGGCCGCCTTGGCCTCCGGTATAGGCATGGTGTAGCGCTGGGTCAGGTAACGGAGGGAGGCGGCAAGCTCCCCGTCAGGGCCCCCATACTGCGTGATGATGGCTTTCGCCAGCTTCGGGTTGCAAGTACTTACTGTTCCTGCGGGATACTGAAGCATCTTCTGATACACCCACATAGCCTAACCCCTCCTTTGACTCCAGTTGATCTCCCAAGGCCATGGGTCGCAGATCCAGTTCCAACCGTTCTCGACGTGTCCCACCCCGAAGCTGAAAAGCGGATGGAATGCCCTCTCAAACTCGTGGATGGCCTGCATGAGAGCGTCTTGAGCGGCCTTGAAGTCGCATAGCGCCCTTTCATCGTTGGGATGAGTGTCGAGAAACAGGTTCAGCTCCAGAGTGATGAACTGGAGTTCCATGATTCGGCGGAGCATCTCAAAGTATCGCGTGTCCACGCTTATCCCCTCCTTCCGCCCGTACCCGGCGGATACTGGTATAGGGGTGGATGCCGCAAGAGCTCGGGGAATATGGTCCCCGGTCCCTCCAGCTGTCCCGGCGGGCAGTAACCGTTGTAGATCTGCCAGGGCACGAACGCTTCCGCCAGCTGGACCGTCCTACCGCTGGGGTAACCCGGGGGCCACGGCCCTGGGCACGGACCGCCATCAGGAGTTGACGGTCCGCCCGGTGGACACCACGGAGGCTCAACCGGAGGGCAAGGGGCCTCGGGCGGACGCCACGGGGGATCTCCCGGCGGCCTTTCAGGTGGGCACCACGGCGGCCTATCGGGCGGACACGGGTCTTCAGGCGGACACCAAGGTGGTCTGCGTCTCCTAAGTCCCAAAGCGCTTTCCTTGACGCTGTCGGCGTCGCTTCTGTCCAATGAGCCGGAAGCCCACTGCGGAGTCGCCTCTGGCTGCACTTCCGGCGACTGCTTGTTGGGTGGTTCCGCAGGCGATGCAGCCGGCCGGCTGAATAAAGGCCGGTCTTTGGAAAACGCATCGCCCCGGAGGGGACTCCTACGCATGCAATACACCCTCCTTATGTGAAAATAGGATCGGGCTATCTTATGTAAACTCGCGTGTTGATGTGTCTACCGCGGGATGCCATTGACGTTGTGTCCTCACCGCCTGTAGAATGCGGGGCGGAGGCGTGTTTTGATGTCGGTCCATAAAGCCAAGAGGCTCGAGAGAGCCGCGTAACCTCAGATTCGCCCTTAACCGGGCGCGTGAGGCATTGCTTTTCCCCAGACAATCGCTATGCCGCGGGTTAAGCTGCTGGTCAAGAGGGAAGACCTGTACCCGGATTATGAAAGCTACGATATGAACATCGTGCTTATGTCGAAAGCAGACCGGAAGCTGGTGCGGGAGATGTCCCGGAAGAAGACCGACTCGGTACGGGTCATTGAGCCCGACCCCGAGTGATGTGTCCGCTTCCGGAGTCGTCCGGCGGAGGCTCGCCGTTGCGGCCAGTCTATCAAGCAGAACGTCCTCGACCCACGGTAATGGTCGAGGACGTCCTATGACGAAGCTTATTCGCTTCTTAGTAGTTCTCGCAAAGCACCTGGTAGAAAGCCCTGGGATGTGCGCAGGCAGGGCAGAGCTCGGGCGCCTCGAGGCCCTCATGGATATAGCCGCAGTTCCTGCAGTGCCACTTGGTGACTTGGGGACGGCTGAAGACCGTGCCCGACTGGACTCTCTCCAGAAGCTTGCGGTAGCGCCTCTCGTGGGCTTCCTCTACTTCAGCTACCTCCTGGAACATGGTGGCCAGTTCGTCGAAGCCTTCCTTTTTCGCGGTCTCGGCGAACTCTTTGTACATCTGGGTCCATTCGTAGTGCTCGCCGGCGGCGGCGTCCTCAAGGTTCTTCATTGTGTCTCCTATAAGGCCAAGCTGCTTCGCCCATAGTTTGGCGTGTTCTTTCTCGTTCTCGGCCGTCTCAAGGAAAATGGCTGCGATCTGCTCGTAACCTTCTTTTTTAGCAACGCTCGCGTAGTATGTATACTTGTTGCGCGCCTCAGACTCGCCCGCGAAGGCAATCTTCAGATTCTTTTCGGTCTGGCTTCCCTTTAGTTCCATGTGGGGCACCTCCTTGTAGTGATCCTGATGCGGTCATTGGGCATTATACCTGACACTTCCAGGGCACAAAAAGTCAAGTTGTGTAAATTGGTGTTGTTTCTGGGACCTAAGACGTCTAGGCGCGGTTCAAGAAGAACCGGCTGAGATGTTTTGAAGCACCCCGGAATCCACGGGCGCCGTGCCCATTGTGCCTGCATTCCCGCTAAACAGGCTATCTGTCCCTTGACACTCTTTTCTCGGCGGGTGTTAGTATTGACTTGTCCAATCAAACGCCAGAGTCCGTGGGGGTAAAGTATTGAGCGAACAAATCGAACGTGAACTAGCGCTTGAGTTCGTGAGGGTGACGGAAGCCGCCGCTCTTGCGTCGGGCCGGCTTATGGGTACCGGCGACAAGGAAGGCTGCGATGAAGCCGCGGTAACGGCGATGCGGGAGCTTCTGGGCACAATCGACATCGACGGTACCATTGTCATCGGCGAAGGCGAAATGGACGAGGCCCCAATGTTGTACATAGGGGAGAAGGTCGGTTCCGGAAGGGGCCCCCGGGTGGATGTGGCGATCGACCCTCTGGAAGGCACAAATGTGCTCGCGCGGGGTCTCTCAAGGGCTCTGTCCGTCCTCGCCGTCGCGGAGTCAGACTGCCTGCTCCATGCCCCCGATATGTATATGGAGAAGCTGGCCGTGGGGCCTAGGGCGGCCGGCAGGATAGATCTGGACGCTCCCATAGGGGACAACCTCCTCGAAGTGGCCGATTCGCTTGGGAAAAACGTAAGGGACCTCGTCGTGGTCATACTTGACCGTCCACGGAATGAGGCTCTTATCAGCGATGTGCGCAAGGCCGGCGCGCGCATAAAGCTCATACCCGACGGAGACCTGAGCCCCGCCGTATCGGTAGCGTTCGAGGACTCAGGCGTGGACGTGTTGGCGGGCATCGGTGGCGCACCGGAAGGCGTTTTGGCCGCCGTCGCGCTTAGGTGCGCGGGTGGCGAAATGCAGGCACGCCTCTGTCCGACCAAGCCTGAGGAAATCGCCCGCGCGGAAGCCATGGGCATCAGGGATGTACGCCGAAAACTCACTATGAATGATCTTGTCCGCGGTGACGATGTACTATTTGCTGCTACTGGTGTTACAGATGGGGAGCTTCTTAGAGGAGTGAGGTATTCTGGGGCGGTCGCCAGGACCCATTCCCTGGTGATGAGGGGAACCACCGGGACCGTGAGGTTCATTGAGGCGATACACCGCCTAGACAAGAAGGGGAGAGCCGCCGGCTCTTGGAGGGACTAAGGTTGTCCACGTCTGAACCTGTATTCCGGCGCGTAGAAGAAGGCGTGTTCACCTACTTGCGTCCTCTGGGAAAACACGGGCCCGCTGTTGTAAGCGTGCTCTTCATGGGACTAGAGAGCGTACTGGCTTTTGACACTTTGTGCAACCCGAGAGATATGACCCTCTTTTCAAAAATGGCAAGGGACAGACAGGTCTATGTCGCCTATTCTCATGCGGATTGGGACCACTGCCTGGGCACGGGGGCATTTAACGCCGCAGTTGTGATAGCCCACGAGTTCGCCCGCGGAAGGCTCCTGGCGCCGTCCCATCCTGAGCTGGAAGAGATCCGGCGGGAAAGCCCGGAACTGGTAAAGGGCGGCGAGCCCGTTTTACCGTCTCTCACCTTCACAAGTTCGCTGGCTCTCGACCTTGAGAGAGTCCCGCACTGGAGCCTGCGCGCAACAGGGAAGGGGAGGCATGGGCCAGGTAGCCCCATACAGCCGGTCCTAACCGGAGATCCTTCCGGGAGGCGGATAGAGATCCGTCACCTTCCCGGTCATACCGCCGACTCGTGCGTCGCCTACGACGTCACAACGGGAGTTCTTGCCGCGGGGGATGCCGTGGAGGATCCTTTTCCCTCGATCGGCGACCCAAGGTCTCTCTCCACATGGATAGCTGGACTCAGGGAGTGGGCCGCGCGGGTAAGAACGGTCATCCCGGGGCACGGACAGATCTCGGGACCGGAGCTCCTGAAGCGAAACGCCAAATACCTCCGGACTGTGGCCGGGATCATAAAGGAAGCGGCATCTAAAGGCATGCCGCCGGAGAACCTTGACGCTGAGTACGGCCTGGAAAAGGCGTTCCCGGAGATCATGTCCAGGTTGGACTCCATGGACCCCCGGGAACGTGAGTTCTACATCGAAACACACCGTGAGAACCTTTTCAGGGCTTGGTCCGCTTTGTCCTAACGCCCGGCCCTGCTCTGGTCGCAGAGACGGTCGGGCGAACGGGCTACCCCCTCGTGACCTCGCGACACTTGGCCGGCTCCGTAGCCTGCCAGCGGGCGCTAAGGCATCACTGCCACTTGTCCTTCACGAAAAGTTCTTCTTTGGGTTTCCGCGGCCTCATGACGCCTTCTTTCGCCGGGATGCCGACCGGCAGAAGGATAACTACCTTAACCTCCTCGGGAATCCCGAGCAGTTCCTTCACCTTTTCTTCGGAGAAGGCGCCGATCCAGCAGGTGCCCAGGCCTAGGGCGTGAGCAGCGAGCGTCATGTGGTCTACGGCGATGGCTACATCTACTGCGTGGAAGCGCCTCTCCGGATTTGTCGCGCACGCCACTATTACCACTCCCGCCTGACCGACAAAGGCCTGGTTATTGCATGCAGGAACAAGGGCCTTTCGGGTCGCCTCATCGGTTACGACGATGAACTTGAACTCCTGACGGTTGGCGGCAGTGGGAGCAAGCCTGGCGGCCTCGAGGACCTTCTCAAGAGACTCCGCGGGCACAGGTTCGTTCTTGTAAGCCCGGATAGACCTTCTGTTGGCAATCGCCTCGAAAATGTCCATGTGAGCACTTCCTTTCGAAAGGTTCTTAACCAGAGGATGGCTTTCTACGAGGTCGCCACGGCTTCCTGTTCCGCTCCGGGACTTCTTTCATGTCGCGATGCCGCCATCACAAACAGTACTCCCGAAAGGGTGAAGAGGATAATGTCGACAATCCAAGCTCCATTGGGCGACCACTTGTAGCAGAACCCTGCCAGGACCGAACCGAGAGCGTAGCCGACGGACGACAGCCCGGAGCTTAGGCCCGAGAAAGACGCCCGGTCGCCTTGACGGACCACTTCCAGGTGCAAGGCCCGAATTGCCGGGCTGGAGAGGTTCCCGATCAGGGTGACGACCATGATCACTGCGTACATCTGCCAGATGGATGTGGCTCCAAATACGAGCGCGATGGTTGGAGGCAGTATCAAGGACGTCATGATGACGCGGCGGCGTCCGTAAAGATCGGCCAGCCTGCCTCCCAGTACCAGGACGAGCATTGTACCCAACGCGGCGGCGGTCTGTACGGCGGAGACTGCCGTGTATGTGTCAGAGAATCTATCCATGATGGTGAAAGGCAGGATGATCCCCACGGTGCCGTTTGCGAGCCCTGATACGAGGTTCGCGGCCAACAAGAGATACAGCGCGACCGGGCTGTTGTGTGTGAACATGTCGCTTATCTGGGACAGGAATGACTTGGTTTGGCCCGACGGGTTCCTGTCAGCGGTCTTGGCTGTGGAGGGCGACGGCTTAGCCGGCTCTGCGGACGTCGCGCCACTCTTCGCCTCCTTTATGCCAAGACCTAGAAGCACCGCGACGGTGGCGAGCGTGAGGCCTATTGTGAAGGGCACTTTGACACCGTGCTTATCCGCGACGGCGCCGGCCAAGATTGGGGCGCAGACGGCTGCGAATTGCGCGAGGGTATCCACAAACGCGAAGCTCGTAGCCAGTGTGGAGCGATCGCTGTACTCGGCGACGATTGCGTTCTGAGCAGGCGATTGCATGCTTCCGAGGCCCCGGACGACATGTATCGCGACAAATCCCCAATAGCTCTTGGTGAAGAGGAGTGAACCGGCGACTATGCATCTCATGAGCTGGCCGCCGATGTAGAGCCTCTTTCTCCCCAGTCTGTCGGCTGCGAAACCGGAAATGAGGAGCGTCACGGCTGATGACACCTGGAGGACCGAGTTCAGGATACCCGCGACCTCTGGGCCAAAGCCTAGAGTACGGTAATACGGCATGAGTACAGAAGTGTAGAAGATGAAAGCCGTTGTTTCGAGGAAGCCGATCACGAGGAGCAACCGTATTGCGGGATCCATTGCTTTGAATATAGACCGTACACCTTGCTTTGGTACAATTGCGTTGTTCACAGGACTCACCTTCGTTCCTCGGTCGTATTACAGCACATTGATATTATCTATGAGGGGTTTAAAAAAGTAAATGGGTATATAAAAGAAGTTGATGTGCGGAGTTTGGGGGCGATGTGGGTTCCTGCGATGGCGCCTATGGAGGCCTGTGTCCGGTCAGTAAAGGCGACTCGGCGCCATGAGGTGCTTGACGGGGAGTTCGGCTGTTAGGCCGTCTTCGTACATGAGTACCAGCAAGACTTCCGAAGGAGTAGGGTAATCCTCAAGCCTGCCCTCGAAGATCGGAATGTCCGCTTTTCCTTGGGGTGTCGGGGCCTCTACTGTGCGCTGCGACGCGAGGGTTACTTCTTTGATCACTTGGTCCCCGTTTCTCACCTTGAGGGAGGCGCCCTGAAGCCGGTAGAGATAATGCTCGGGCTTGGGAGTCTCCTGGACGATAACGTCAAAGGCGAACCTGTCTTTAACGGCATGTATGTCCACCGAGACAGGAGAGACGAGGCCGCCTCCATCTTGTTTGACATCGAGGTACGATACCTCTGTGGTCTTCACTTCGCGTCCATCGGTCATTGTCACGTAGTACTCGTACTCGCCGGACCGAAACACCCCTGAGTCCTCGGACACAACGGATTCCCTCTTCGACTGTGAAGGGCCTTCGTCGGAGAATGTTATTGTGACGAGAGGCTCCGGCCGGACAACATGGTCAAACGTGATCCTGAACGCGCCTCCGCCTGTGCTTTCGGCAGGATAGGGGGTGAACTCAGAGTCCCCATACTTCCTGAGATAAAGAGTCACCTCGGAACCAACGAGGTACTCCTTTACCTGCCAACCAAGAGTCACAGGCTGGATGCCGTTTGAGGGCTGTCCCGACGTGACCGATACCCGGGATATCCACCGAGCATCCTCACGTATCTTCTGGAGCGATTCGCTGACCGCATCGAGTTCATAGTAGACTGAGTCCTTGATGCGCGATACCTCTTTCTGAGTTTCGCGGACCGCGGCCGTCAGGTCGCCGATCCGGTTCAGCGCGTATATGTTAAGGCAGACGCTTATTACGAGCAGTCCCGCCAAGAGGTATCTCGACCGTCCCATGGGTGCATTCCTCCACAGTGTTTGTGCCTTTCTAGATGCCATCCATCAGGTTCTACGGGATGGGCGCCAGTGGTGACGTCCTGTGGGAAATACGTCCTGGTAGGGAGATGGTCGCACGACGTGTGTACCCGCGGGGACGTTAGACACTCAGCTTAGAGGAACCCCGGCGTAAGCCCACGAATTCACGGCAAAAGGAGATGGTCTACTGAAGCCTAAGTTCATGACAGGGATCTACGGAGCCTTTGACCCGGCGAAGGTGGCCAGGGAGTGGCGTGCCGGGTTTCACGGCGTGGAGATCTCGTGTCTTAGGAGCCAGAAAGACGCCGATCTGGCCTTTTCATTCGCAAGGGACTGCGAGATGGGCGCGGGTGTGCACTTTCCTCTCGTTAGGGACTCGCATCCCGCTGTCGGACTTCACCCCCCTCTGACGAGTAACGATGCCCGTGAACGAAGAGCGGGGTTTGACGCCATTGCTCGCGAACTGGAGATGGCGGACCGTTACGGTGCCCGGTACCTAGTCGTCCACTACCCGAAGCCGGCGATACTGAAAGCGGGGGCGGACTGGTCGGACTGGCGGTTCGTGTCTGACAGGGAGGCAATTGACGAGAGAGCCACATCCCTTTCGCAGCAAGAGGATTTGTCCTATGCCGCTTTCGAAACTTTGACAGAGATAGCCCGCGGCTCCGGTGTCCGGGTGGTCATTGAGCATGACATCCTGTGTCCCCTGCATTACGGCACCGCCGGTGGGCAGGGACTGCTTTTCAGGCTGCTCAAAAGCCATCCTAGTTTGGGGTTTTGCGTGGATTTGGGAAGGCTCCATCTCCAGGAGGTGACTGACTCCGGGTTCGATGCCGTAAAGTTGCTGAAACGTGCGCTCACCTACGTAACCAATGTCCATGTGTGGACGGTCAAAGCCGGTACGAACAAGCTGGGGGGCCACATCCCGGTCCATCCGGACTTGCGGAAAGAGGATGGATGGGGGGATATTGATGGGTTCCTGAGGACACTCTCTGCCCTCGATACTGGTTACGTGATGTTTGAGCACAGGGCGGACTTGGTTACGCCGGAGCGGCTGGATGAAACCTACGCCTGGATTGCTTCCATGCTCGCCGGCGATAGACCAACCGGAGATAGATAGAAAAGTGGATTTCCCGATTGCGGGAAATCCACTTTCGTCCTTACTGAAGTCTGAACTGACTGGTTCGGGCTTGCAGCCAAACCAGACCTGCTTCCTCGACCTACTTTACGCCCAACCTCTTCTTGAGGGCCTCGAGCTGGTCGGCCATCCTCTTGGGAAGCCTGTCGCCGAACTGACCGAAGTGGTCGTCGAGGTCCTGGATCTCGGTCTTCCAGGCCTCCACATCGACGCTGAGGAGCTCCTCAATGTCTTCCTTCGGGATGTCCAGTCCGGTGAGGTCCAGAGCGTCGGGAGTGGGAAGGAGGCCGATCGGAGTCTCTTGGGCCTTGGCCTTGCCTTCGAGACGCTCGCACATCCACTTGAGCACGCGGCTGTTCTCGCCGAAGCCCGGCCAGAGCCACTTGCCGTCGTCGCTCTTCCTGAACCAGTTGACGTAGAAGATCTTGGGGGCTTTGTCACCCAGTTTGTCGCCCATCTCGAGCCAGTGGGCGAAGTAGTCTCCCATGTTGTAGCCGCAGAAGGGCTTCATGGCAAAGGGGTCGCGCCTTACGTTGCCCACTGCTCCCAGGTTGGCGGCAGTGGTCTCGGAAGAGGCCGTGGCGCCGAGGAAGACACCGTGGTCCCAGTCAAACGCCTCGGTGACCAGCGGGATGTTCTTGGCGCGGCGTCCGCCGAATACGAAGATGTCGACGGGCACGCCCTCGGGCTTCTCCCAGTCGGGGCTGATTACCGGGCACTGTCTGGCAGGCGCCGTGAACCTGGCGTTAGGATGGGCGGCAGGTTCGGTCTTTGACGGATCCCAATCTCTGCCCTTCCAGTCGATGGCGTGTTCCGGAGCCGGGCCCATGCCCTCCCACCATACGTCGCCATCGTCGGTCAGGGCGCAGTTCGTGAAGATGGTGTTCTCTTTCAGGGTGTCCATGGCCGACGGGTTGGTCTTGTACGAGGTACCCGGAGCGACTCCAAAGAAGCCTGCTTCGGGGTTGATGGCGTAGAGCCTGCCGTCGGGTCCGATCTTCATCCACGATATGTCGTCGCCCAAACACTCGGCCTTCCAACCGGGGATGGTCGGGTGGATCATGGCCAGGTTGGTCTTGCCGCATGCCGACGGGAAGGCGCCGCAGATGTGGTACTGCTTTCCTTCAGGGCTGGTTAGCCTGAGGATCAGCATGTGTTCGGCCATCCATCCCTCTCTGCGGGCAATGGTTGAGGCTATGCGCAGCGCGAAGCACTTCTTTCCAAGGAGGGCATTCCCACCGTAGCCCGAACCGTAGGACCAAATGGTGTCATCCTCAGGAAAGTGGCTGATGTACTTCTGCTCCAGGGGAGCGCAGGGCCAAGAGCTGTCTTTCTGGCCGGGCTCAAGAGGCGCGCCAACCGAGTGGAGACACTTCACGAAGTCCCCGTCGGTGCCGAGAGCCTCGATGACGTTGGTCCCGACCCTGGTCATGATGTGCATGTTGCAGACCACGTACGGGCTGTCGGTGATCTCCACACCTATGCGGGCCATGGGCGAACCGAGCGGTCCCATGGAGAAGGGGATCACGTACATGGTGCGTCCACGCATGCAGCCCTTGTAAAGGCCCGTCATGGTCTTCTTGAGTTCGTCGGCCTGGATCCAGTTGTTGGTCGGGCCGGCGTCCTCCTGCTTGTCAGTGCCGATGAAGGTCCGGGCTTCGACTCTGGCTACGTCGCTCGGATCTGACCGGAACAGGTAGCAGTTGGGTCTCTTGGCCAGCTTGACGGCCATCCCGCTCTTCACCATTTCGGACATGAGGGTGTCGTATTCGGCCTTGCTGCCGTCGCACCAATAGATGGATTCCGGCTGGCAAAGCTCCGCCACTTCGCGAACCCACTGGTTCAGCTTCTCATGGCGTACCTGATACATCGCGGATGCCTCCTTTTTGAGTGCAAGCACAAGTACAAGCTCATTGTACCATTGGCTCCTTCTATTTTTGAGCGTGGGAATCCTGCTGATTGGTACGGGATGACAAGAAAATGGCCTAGCCAATAAGAGCCACTGGCCTTACCGGGACGAACTTACCTGCTACGCCTACCGTTACCGTGTTTTCTGCGGCAATCGCGCGCGTTTACGCGGTCTTTAGTGCAATGTGGCTTGGGAACCGAATGGGCCGGGAACTCACGACTCTCTCATGGACACCCTTCACGGACAGCTTCACGCTCCTCCGGACGATTGTGTATGGCATGTGGGATAGGCATCGGGATATTATAGACACACAGGAAACAAGCCGGGAGTTTTCCTCCGGCCGGTGACCTGGGGAGAACGGAGAAAGGTAACCAACAAGGTAACCAGCAAGGCGACCAACTAGGTAACCAAGAAGGTAACCAAGGAGGAAGGGAAGTGCGATCCCGCGATAGAGCTTCCACGGCCAGCGTCTTGGTGACTGGCGGAGCCGGCTACATCGGGTCCCATACTGTCAAGGCGCTTTTGGACGCAGGCTACGATGTGGTGGTTTTCGACGACCTGTCTCGCGGTCATCCCGAGTTCATTCCCGGGGTACGTCTCGTCATCGGCGAGCTCTCCGACGAAAGAGCCCTGGCCGACCTCTTCTCTGAGAACGACTTCGACGCTGTCTTGCACTTCGCGTCAGAAAGCCTTGTCGGCGAATCCGTACGAAACCCCGACAAGTACTTCCGAAGGAACGTGATGGGAGGCATTTCTCTCCTCTCGGCCATGGTTAAGGCCGGAGTGAAGAAGATGGTGTTCTCCTCATCCGCGGCCGTCTATGGAGATCCCGAATCTGTGCCTATACCCGAGACGGCCGCCCTCAGGCCGGTTAGCCCGTACGGAGAGTCGAAGGCGTTTTTCGAAAAGGCCCTGGGTTGGTACGACAAGGCCTATGGCCTGAAGTCGGTCTCACTGCGCTATTTCAACGCGGCGGGAGCCGACCCGTCGGGACGGCTCGGCGAGGAGCACGACCCTGAGACACATCTAATCCCCCTCGTGATCCACGCGGTCCTCACAGGGGAGCCCATCACCGTGTTCGGGAACGACTACCCCACTCCGGACGGAACCTGCATACGCGACTATATACACGTAACCGATCTTGCCGAAGCCCACGTTCTGGCCCTCAAAGCCCTGTCGGAAGGTCTTGAGACCACTGCCATGAACATTGGCACCGGTACGGGCTTTTCCGTGATGGAGATCATTAAGGCCGTGGAGGATGTGTCGGGACGAAAAGTGCCGTACACGGTGGGCGAGCGGAGACAAGGCGACCCGGCGGTGCTTATTGCCGAGTGTGCTCGGGCCAGAGACACCTTGGGATGGGTCCCGACGCACTCCTCGCTCCGGGAGATCGTCCAGACCGCCTGGAGATGGCACTCCCGCGAGACGTGACGATGCGTCTGGCGATGTACGGGATCCGCTACAGGTTGCATACTTACTCATGAGTTGCCTTTGCCAAAGAAAGGAATTTCTAAGATCCGAGCGAAGTTCTCTACATTGCCGGGGTATCGGTAACCTCTGTAACCCCTGCGGGAAGGATGAGAGCTTTGAAGTGCCTCAAGGAGAACTCCGCACGTGAGATGCTCACGAGCTCCTTGCAAGCAATTCTAGAGAACCTGACTGAAGCCGTAGCGGTAGCGGATGCTGAGGGCAGGATAATCCTGCGGAACAGAGCGGCGAGAGAGATACTCAACATAAAGCCGGGGAGCGACGTCCGGGCCGGTAGTCAGGTCACACTCCGCTATCCCGACGGGACGCTCGTTCCACCGAGCGAATACCCCATAGCGAAAGTCTTGAGAGGAGAAGAGGTTAATCGCCTGGAGCTCTTGGCGGAGAGGACCGACGGTACCACGCGGGTCCTCCAGTTCAGCGGCTCGATGATAGGTGGAGGTGACAGCCCGGCTTATGTGGTCATAACCTACCGCGATGTTACCGACATGCGGCGGTACGCCGAGCAGCAGCACGACTACTTGAGGGCTACATCCCACGACTTAAGGAATCCCCTTTCTGTTCTCCTGGCTCAAGCCCAGCTCTTGGAAATAGAAACTAGGCGCAAGGGCCTGCATGATGAAAACTGGGCTGCCCAACTCATTTTGAGAAGCGGCCGGCGGATCAGCTCGATGCTGGACGACCTGGTTGAGTCGCTCAAATATGACGCGGGGCTTTGGTCCATTCGTCCGCGGGAGACAGACCTCAAGAAACTCGTCACCGACGTGGTTGAGCGGTACATGTCCTCATCCAAGTGCAAGGAGATTTCTCTGTTCGTCCTGGAAGGGGATTGCCGGGCGATGATCGATCCCGACCAGCTGGAGCGATGCTTGGAGAACCTCCTCAGCAACGCCTTTCAGTATTCCCCTCCGGGTTCGACAGTTGAGGTCTCTCTGGATGTAGTGGGCGAACACGCCCGTATAGCGGTGAAGGACCGCGGCACCGGTATCGATCCCAAACACATCCCCAGGATTTTTGACCGGTTCTACAGGGGTGACAACCATCACTCCAAAGGACTCGGCCTCGGTCTATATATCGTACGCCTGATTGTGCAGGCACACGGTGGCAGCGTTTCCGTGCAAAGCGAACCGGGTAAGGGCTCGACGTTTACGCTTGTCTTGCCCCTCAGGCAATCGATTCCGTCGCCGGGCAAAACGGGGGAGGGGATCGAGGTCGGCATTCCGGTCGCTCGCGAAACCGCGGCCACACGGGCCACTTAGCATTCACTTAGTCATATCTTAAGGTTTTCCTGGGCAGGAATCCTTCGGTACCCTATTGAAGTTCTTCCCAAAGAGGAGGCGGGAGCATTGGCTGACATAGTATCATTCCTGGACAAAAAGGCACCGGATTTATTCGCGATCGCCGACGAGGTATGGAAAGCCGCGGAGGTGGGGTTCCAAGAGGTTAAGTCTTCTAAAGTCCAAGCCGACTACCTTGAGGCGAACGGCTTCGACGTAAGACGCGGCGTGGCCGATGTGCCGACGGCCTTCATAGCCGAGTGGGGTAGCGGACGCCCGATTATAGGGTTCTTGGGTGAGTTCGACGCGCTGGCCGGGATATCTCAGGAGGTCTGGCCCGAGCGCAAACCAGTTGTACCCGGCGCGCCCGGACACGGGTGTGGACACAACCTCTTGGGTACGGCTGCTTTGGGAGCCGCGCTGGCGCTGAAAGAGGCCCTGGCCGGCTCAGGCAAGGCCGGGACAGTGAGGTATTACGGTTGCCCTGCGGAAGAGCTCCTGGCGGGCAAAGTGTACATGGCCAGAGCCGGAGTCTTTGACGACCTTGACGTGGCGATTACCTGGCACCCGGGTGCGCTCACGACGGTGAGCATGGGAAGCGGAACGGCCATGAACTCCGCGAAGTTCCGGTTCCACGGGAAGACCGCGCACGCCGCCGGCGACCCGCACAACGGCCGGTCGGCGCTGGACGCTGTCGAACTCATGAACGTGGGTGCTAACTACTTGCGCGAACACGTCATACCCGATGCCAGGATCCATTACGTCATTACTGAAGGTGGCGGCCAGCCCAACGTGGTGCCGGCAGAAGCCGAGGTCTGGTACTTTGTACGCGCGCCAAGGCGGAGCCAAGTGGAAGAGATTTACGCAAGGCTCTTGGATGTCGCCAAGGGAGCCGCCCTTATGACCGGTACCACCCATGAGGTGAACTTCCTCACGGGGTGCTATGAGGTGCTCCTGAACGAAACCCTTGCCGACGTTATGTGGAGGAACCTCCAGAAGGTCGGGGTGCCCCAGTTTGACGAGGCAGACATGGAGTTTGCGCGAAAACTGGCGCTCACGTTCGACCCGAACTCGGTCCAGAACATGCTGAGAAATCCCGACTTTGCTGAGTTCAAGGAACTCAAGGAGAAGCCGCTTGCCACCGTCCTGATCCCTCCGAGAGGTAAGGGAAGAGCCGGCGGAGGCTCGACCGATGTGGGCGACGTGAGCTGGATTGTCCCCACGGTGCAGATGTCTGCTTCCACCGTGCCGTTGGGCTGCCCCGGACACTCCTGGCAGCACGTGGCGTCTTCGGGGAGCTCGATCGGCAAGAAAGGCATGATGGTCGCAGCCAAGACCATGGCCCTCTGCGGATGGGACTTGGTAGAGCATCCCGAGGAGATCGCCCAGGCCAAGGCCGAGTTCCAGGAAAAGACCAAGGATTCACCTTACAAGTGTCCTTTCCCCAAGGATCGGAAGCTGCCGCTTGACGAGTTTTTCAAGAAGGCGTAGGCACCTGCGCACAGGGAAGAACGGGAGAAAAGCGTTAGAAGTAGCGGCAAGATCACGGGAGCAAAGACAAGTAGAACGGAAAACCGCGCATGAGGGCGCGGTTTTCGTTTGCGGAGGACCTCATTGCGAGCGGGACCGGATACGGGGCTTGAGGCTTCATCTCGCCGGGGAAGACTATGACTCAAGGATACGAGGAGGGGTCCGGCATGAGCTATATAAACAGACTGGTTCACGAAAAGAGCCCATATCTCTTGCAGCACGCCCATAACCCTGTAGACTGGTATCCTTGGGGCGAGGAGGCATTTGACCGCGCCAAAGCTCTGGATAGGCCTATCTTCTTGAGCATCGGGTACAGCACGTGTCACTGGTGCCACGTGATGGCGAGGGAATCCTTCGAGGACGAAGAAGTTGCCGCCTACCTGAACGACCACTACATCTCGATCAAGGTTGATAGAGAAGAGAGGCCCGATGTGGACCACGTGTACATGACCGTCTGCCAGATGCTCACGGGCAGCGGCGGGTGGCCCCTGTCGGTGATCATGACGCCCGACAAGAAACCCTTCTGGGCGGGGACCTACCTTCCCAAGAAGAGCAAGTTCGGCTTGCCGGGCTTCCTGGATGTCCTGCGCGTACTGGCCGAGGCTTGGTCTGAAGAGAGGGGAGTCTTGATCGAGCAGGCCGAGAAGATCACCGCTGCCTTGAGATTGAGCGCGGACGAGTCCGGGGTCTCCGGAGAGATAGCTGCCCCGGGGGCCACTGAGTCCGACCCAATTCTGGACCTTGCCTTCCGTCGATTCCATTCGGCGTTTGATGAAGAACACGGCGGGTTCGGAGGGGCCCCGAAGTTCCCGAGCCCCCACAACCTCATGTTCCTACTACAGTACTGGAAGAGGAGCGGCGAAAGACGGGCTTTCGAGATGGTGGATACTACTCTCAAGAACGCCTATGCGGGGGGCATCTACGACCACATAGGGTTTGGGTTCTTCCGCTATTCGACCGACTCAAGGTGGATGGTCCCGCACTTCGAGAAGATGCTCTACGACAACGCCCTCATGATGATGGCGTTCACCGACATGGCCCAGGCTACCCAGAAAAGCTTCTACCGGGAGGTCGTCTGGGAGATAGCTTCCTTCCTTGACAGGGAGATGAAGTCGCCGGAAGGCGCTTTCTACACCGCGATTGACGCCGAGTCCGAGGGCGAAGAGGGCAAGTTCTATGTTTGGACGCAGGACGAGGTCAAGGACCTCTTGGGCAAAGAGGGAGAAGCGTTTATCAAGGCCTACGGCATCACGGAACAGGGGAACTTCAGGAGACGGTCTATCCCGCATCTCATCGTCTCCGACAAAAACGGTGGTTGGGAGGCGGCCTTGCCGCCGCGGTCTCCCGCCAAAGAGCGGTGCCGGAAGAGGCTCCTTGCGGCCCGGGACGAGCGGGTGAGACCTCATACCGACGACAAGATACTTACTTCCTTGAACGGCCTTGCGGCAGCGGCTTTGGCCAGGGCTTCCAGGGCGTTCAGTGACCCTGATTACCTGGACATGGCCCGGGCTTCAATGGATTTCGTGCTGGAGAACATGGTGAAAGACGGGGAACTCCATGCGAGGTACAGGCACGGGCATGTGGCGCATAAGGCTTACCTCGACGATTACGCTTTCCTGATCTGGGCCCTTTTGGAGATGCACCAGACCACGCTGGAGAAGTCCTATCTCGAGCGCGCGGAAAGGTTTGGCCGGGAGATGGTCGACAAGTTTTGGGACCAGGAGGGCAAAGGGTTCTTCCTAACTGCCAAGGGAGCCAAAGAACTCATAGTGCGGCCCAAGGAGACTTACGATGGGGCAGTGCCTTCGGGAAACTCGGTTGCCGTCACGGACCTGCTGCGGCTGTCCCATCTCTTGGAGGACGAGGCCCTCGGGGAACTGGCGGACCAAGCGATCTCCGCGATGCTGCCCCATCTCAAGACAAACCCGATGGCCCATGCTCACCTACTCTCTGCCTTGGACTATCACGCCGGAGGAGCCCAGGACATCCGTATCACAGGGCAAAAAGACGACCCGGTAGTGCAGGCCATGGTGAGCTATGTGCGGCGACTCTACCTGCCTAACGCCCAGATAGTCCTGGATGACGAAACGGACGATGAGGAGGGCCGCCCGCGACTCGTGATCTGCAGGCGGTTCGCGTGCAGCGCTCCGATCTACACCGTAGATGAACTGCAGGTCGCGCTGATGACGGGGAGACCTGCCACGTGATTCCTGGCGCCCGTTCGAAGCTCCCTATGAGTAAAATGAGCGACCCGGCTTGAGAGCCACGGAACCCCGGATGAAGGGACGATACACCGGCGGCAGGGAAGAGAGGACCTAGAACCGCCGGTCCGCCGCTTTCCGAGCGGCCCTTACAAGGGCGGTTTTTGCGTCGCAAGGCTTAAGCGGAGCCAGACGGGATTCGGCTGCTTTGGCCAGGAGGGACGCGCTCTGCTTGGCGCGCTCGATGCAACCTTCCTCCATGCAGGCCTTCTTTACGAGCATGATGTCCTGGGTGGAGATCGTGCGCTGGGCGCAGGCTTTCCGGAGGATGTCGCCTGCGCTGGATCTCATGGCAAGTATGAGCGGTAGGGTAAGCAAGCCTCTCCTTAGATCGTTATACTGGGTCTTGCCCGACGTTTCGCCGGGCGACGTTATGTCGATTATGTCATCGACTATCTGGAAGGCGCATCCCAGTTCCACTCCGAACCGGAGGAGGTTTTCCTCCAGCAGAGGGCCACCTCTGCCCATGATGGCTCCGGCCTGGCACGCGGCGCCTATCAGCGAGGCCGTTTTCCGGCAGATGTGGGACAGATACTCCCGCTCAGTGAGGTCGGCTTGAAAGAGGCGCCCGTTCTGAGCGATCTCTCCCTCGCATGTAAGCTCAATGGCCTGACTCATGAGCGAGGCAATCCCCATACCGTAACCGAGGGCGATACGGTTGGCGCGGGTAAAAAGGTAATCTCCCGCTAGTACTGCCGAGTGAACTCCCCATACCGTATGGACGGCGGGTCGTCCCCGGCGCACCGGAGACTGGTCGATGATATCGTCGTGGACCAGCGATGCCACGTGGACCATCTCGAATGCCGCTGCTACGTCCAGCGCGCTGTCTTCGTCAAGGGTGCTTCCGGTCGTCTCGGCGCACGCCTGGGCAGCCCAGATGAAGAGGAGAGGGCGCAATCTCTTGCCGCCGGTTGATATTAGGTAGCTCAAGATGGGGCGTACGGTTCCGGAGTCGCTCAGGACTTTGGTCATGCGCTCCTCTATCTTTGATACAAGGCTCTTTGAGTTTCTGGCTGAAGACGCTTCTCGCAGGTCTACAATGGAACGCATGGCATCGCCCCCCGCTCATTATCCCCTCAAGGATCGGCGGGGTATTCTCGCTACTTTATGTATCCCTCGCGCCTAAGCAGCCACGTCTTGGCCGGAAGGCCTCCTCCGTAGCCGCCTAAGCCACCGGTGGCAAGAACCCTGTGGCACGGTATTATGACGGGCACGGGATTCGTGGCGCACGCGTTGCCGACTGCCCTTGCGCCTCCTTGGCTTCCGAGGACCCCTGCTATTTGTCCGTAGGTCTCGACTTGCCCGTAGGGAATCTGCGTGAGGTGTTTCCATACCTTGACGTGGAAAGGCGGACCATCGAGCGCGACGGGCACCGTGAACTCGCGGAGCTCTCCCCTGAAGTAGGCTTCCAGTTCCGCCACGGCCTTCGTCAGGACTTTATCGGCTTCTGGATCAGGCGAACCCGCCGTATCCGCCACGGGTTTCTCGCCGAATTCCACGGAAGTGATCCTTCCTAAATGCGCGGTGACGGTTAACGGACCAATGGGAGTTTCCTTGATAACGACTTGCTTCACTCGAACACCTCCCGAATAGGATGGAAGAACTTGGGCGTCGTCCGGGCGCGCCAAATCATGAATACCCCTCGCGGACGTTGCGCAATATACGAATGGGGCGTTCTCGAGTCAGCATCGATGTACCCAATTCTCTGAGAACGCCCCTCCGTTTTCGTCAGAAAGGCTCAAAACGTCGCCGAAATACGCGGCGATTGAGCCTTCGGTTCACCGGGTTCTATCCGAAAACCTTGACTCCTCCGATGAAGACCTGTTCCACCTTGGACCTTATCTGGAACGGGTGACCGGACCATACCACGAAGTCCGCATCTTTGCCCTCATCAAGGCTTCCTACCCTGTCGGCGACCCCTAGCGTCTCGGCCGGCGTCAAGGTCACCGCGCGGAGCGCGTCTTCCTCTGACATTCCGTTGGCCCAGCACATTGCCGCAGCCGTGGAAAGGAACTGGATCGGATGGAACGGGTGATCGGAGATGATGCTCACCCGGCACCCGGCTTTGGCCAGGATCCCGGCAGTCTCGAGAGAGATGTTCCATGTCTCAACCTTGGCCCGGTGCCACATGCTGGGGCCGACGTTGACCTTGGCTTTCCGCTTGCCCAGGAACTCGGCCACGGTGGCGCCGTCGGTGCAGTGCTCGATGGAGAAGTCGATGCCGAACTCTTCGGCAATCCTCACCGCCGTGACTATGTCATCGGCCCTGTGGGCGTGAATCCTCAAGGGGATCTCGCCGCGAAGGACTTTGAGGAGCCCCAGAAGCCCCAGATCTGTGTCGGGAGCCTTGGTGGGGTCTTTCTCGGCGGCCGCCAGTTTCTTCTCGTAGTCTTTCGCCTTATACAGAGCTGCCCTCAGAATTGCGGCGTTTCCCATCCTGGTCGACGGCATCTTGCCGTTTCTGCCGTAGAGTCCCTTGGGGTTTTCGCCCAGGGCGGCCTTCATGCCGGATGGATTCTTAACTATCATGTCATCTATGACTTTGCCTACGGTCTTTATGACCGCCATCTCGCCGCCAATTATGTTGCCCGAGCCGGGCGTTACCTGGACGGTCGTGACTCCGCCGCTTCTGGCATCGTTGAAAGCCGAGTGGGCCGGCCATACAGAGTCAATTGCCCTCACTTCGGGAGTTACCGGGTTGGTCGCTTCATTGCCGTCTTGTTGCGGCTGCCCGTACCATTCGCCCCATAGTCCCACGTGAGCGTGTTCGTCGACGAATCCGGGAAGTACAGTCTTGCCGGTGAGGTCGATGACCTCGGCATCGGCAGGTACCTCACCTTGGCCTGCGAAGACTATCTTGCCGTCCCGAACAAGGAAGAGTCCCTTCTCTATCGGGGGCCTCGAGATCGGGAACAGGCGGGCGTTGACATAGGCGCGAGTTTTCACAGGAGCCCACCTCGCTCTCTTCTATGGTCGACTTCCTCGCCGTTTATGAAGGTCCGCTCGGCCTTGGCGTCGTACTCCAGCGGGTCTTTGGACCAGATAACCAGGTCTGCGTCCTTACCCGGCTCTAGTGAACCGACCCTGTCGGCAACTCCGGCGATCTCTGCCGCGTGGCGGGTGATCGCGAGAAGCGCGATGCGCTCATCCATTCCTTCACGCACGCAGAGACCGGCGCAAATCCTGAGGTACTGGATGGGGAGGACCGGATGGTCGGTGATGATGGCCAACTTGACGCCCAGCTTGGAGAGGGCCACGGGAGCAGCGAAGCCGATGTCTTTGACTTCCAGCTTGCTCTTGTCGGTGAGGGACGGGCCCAGGGTCACCGGGTACCCGCTTGCTTTCACCTGTTCGCCCATCAAGTCGCCTTCGGTGCAGTGTTCGATGGATATATCGATGTCGAATTCGCGGGCGATGCGAATGGCCGTCATGATGTCGTCGGCGCGGTGGCAGTGCACCCTGAGAGGGATTTCCTTCTTGAGGACCTTCGCGATCATCTCGTTCCGCAGGTTAAGGTCAGGGACTTTATCGGGTTCTTTGGCGTTTTCTTTCTTCCTGAGGTAGTCTTTCGCCGCCGTGAGGGCTTTCCGCATGACCGCGGCGTTGCCCATCCTCGTGGCCGGCATCTTGCGCTGGGTTCCGTAGACTCTCTTGGGGTTTTCTCCGAGAGCGGCCTTTAGACCAGAGGGCCGCTTCACGACTAGGTCGTCCACGACCGTGCCCCAAGTCTTCATTACCAGAGTCTCGCCTCCGATGATGTTGGCGCTGCCCGGGTCAACCTGCACGCAGGTGACGCCCGCAGCGACGGCGTCGCGGAAAGCGATGTCCTTCGGGTTTATCCCGTCGAGCGCCCTCACTTCGGCCGTTACCGGGTCGGTGGCCTCGTTGGTGTCTTCACCGGCCCAGCCGGCGCCGTCTTCTGAGATACCGATGTGGCAGTGGGCGTCGATGAAGCCCGGGGTGACTACCTTGCCCTCTGCGTCGATCACTATGGCGTCGGAGGGTATTTCCACCGAGGACCCTACGGCGGTGATTTTCCCGCCCGACCACAGCACTGTGCCTTTTTCGATGACCTCAGGCACAGCCCCAAAGGCGCAGGTCAGGATCCTGGCGTTGGTGACTGCCATTGGTTTCATTTCAGGAAGGCCTCCTTTCGTTGTCTCCACTCTTTGAAGATTCAATAATGGATAACCCATATCCTGCCCTGCGTGCGAGCGCTGCCCGTGAAGGGTTCGCGCCTTTTGTGCCGAATTCGGTCTTGGTTAGGACATCGAGAAACCCGAAATAGGATGGGAGTGAAGGCCTCTTCTGGCCGTATCCACATGACTACGTTTTACCTCGTAAGACACGGAGAGACTGAGGCAAACAAGGCCGGAATACTCCAGGGGCAGATGGACGTGCCGCTCTCGGAGAAAGGGCGGAGGCAAGCAAGGTTAGTGGCAGAGGCGCTGTCCGGGGTACAGTTGGATGCAGTGTATTCCAGCGACCTCTCCAGGGCGCGGGAGACTGCAGAAGCCATAATGCAGGGGAGGACATGCCCGCTGGTCCTCGATAAGAGGCTCCGTGAGCTCCACATGGGAGCGATTTCCGGTCTTACCATAGAGGAGTCCCGGCAGAAGTTCCCCGAGTTCCATGCGCAGTTGGCCGCGGATCCGTACGGCGTCCGGAGGCCCGGTGGCGGAGAGTCCAGGTTGGACCTGCGAAACCGCATGGCTTCTGCGCTGGACGATATATACGAGCGACACAAAGACGGCAGGGTTGCGGTCGTAGCCCACGGCGGGTCCATCAATGCCGTCCTCGGCATTGCGTCCCAGGACGGCAGCTGGCCGCGTCTCGTGGTGGAGAACTGCTCTGTAACCGTCATCGAGCGCGACGATAGCGGGTGGAGAACGGTCGAGGTCAATGTCTGCGACCACTTGAGTGCCCTCGCAGAGGATGCTCATCTTCCCCGCGAAGCGAACTGACCCTTCACAAGGAATTTTCCGCTGCCTGCGAAATAAGAGTCTTGCGACTATATTCACAAGGAGGGGCGGCTTTGGGGGACAGTTTGTTTCTTGAGTCGGGCGAGGGCAGGTTGTTTATGGACCCCCATCCCGACAAAGCCCGGGAGTTTTTCAGGGGCAAGAGCCGGGCTATGGTCGACAAGACCATGACGGTGACCGAGGCGGTCCGGCGATTTGTTAAGGACGGAGACTACTTGGCTGTTGGCGGATTTGGGACCAACAGGATCCCCACGGCGCTTTTGCACGAGGTCCTGCGTCAAGGCAGGAAGTCACTGGGGCTTTCCGGCCACACTGCCACCCATGATTTTCAGATACTTGCCGCCGGGGGCGTAATTGACAGGGTGGACGTCGCGTACGTTATCGGTTTGGAGGCCCGCGGCCTTTCGAAGGTCGCCAGAAAGCTGTTTGAGGAAGCCAGGGTCGAGGTGTGTGAGTGGACCAACGCCGCTCTGGCATGGAGGTACAAGGCAGCTGTCATGGGCACCCCTTACATCCCCGCCAGAGTCATGCTGGGGTCCGACACGTTCGTAAAGAGCGCCGCTAAGACCGTGACGTGTCCGTATACCGGGCTCAAGCTCGTAGCCCTCCCGGCCCTCTATCCCGACGTTGCGTTCATACACGTGCACCGGTCGGACATCTACGGCAATGCCCAGATTGACGGCATTACGGTGGCGGATTTTGACATCGCCCGCGCAGCGAAGAGAGTAATCCTTACAACCGAAGAGATCGTTCCCACCGATTACATCCGAAAAGACCCCACCCGTACCGTCATTACCCACTACTGCGTTGACGCGGTGTGCCATGTGCCTTACGGGAGCTATCCGGGGAATATGCCCTACGCCTATTTCTCAGACGAAGAGCACTTGAAAGAATGGCTTGCCGTTGACGGAAAGCCCGAGACGCTGCGGCCTTTCCTCGAGAAGTACATCTACGGCACAAAGGATTTCGCCGAGTATTTGGAGCTGTGTGGGGGCGAGGCCAAGATTGAAACCCTTCGCAGAAAGGAGTTCCTGGAATGAGTGAGCAGGGAAAGAAGTACAACGCAATGGAACTCATGATATGCCTCGCGGCCAGGTTTCTTGAGGACGGGAAGACGGTTGTCGTAGGGACGGGCGCGCCCTGCGCGGCGGCAATGCTCGCCCAGAAGACCCACGCGCCGAACCTCACCGTGTTCTTCGAGGCCGGAGGGATCGCCCCGCTTCTCCCGACCATGCCCATATCCGTCGGAGACTCTAGGACGTTCCACAAGGCGATAATGGCATCCAGCATGATAGACGTCATGGACGCTTGTCAGCGGGGTGTCGTGGACTACTGCTTCCTGGGCGGGGCCCAGATCGATATGTACGGGAATATCAACTCGACGGTGATAGGGGACTTCCACAGGCCCAGGGTCAGGCTGCCCGGTTCGGGAGGAGCCAACGACCTGGCCTCGCTTACCTGGCGCACCATGGTGATAACTCCCCACGATGTGAGGAGGTTTGTACCCAAGGTAGACTTCATCACAAGCCCGGGTTACCTCACGGGCAAAGGCGCCAGGGAGGCAGCCGGACTGCCGCCCGGGACCGGCCCGTACAAGATAATTACCAATCTCTGCGTGATGGGGTTTGACGAAGAAACCTGTAGGATGAAGGTAGAGAGCCTCCATGCGGGGGTAACCAAAGAGGACGTGGTGGTCGCCACCGGTTTTGAGCTTATCTGGCCCGAACGGGTCGAGACGAGCGGCGAACCCACGGACGAGGAACTGGACCTTTTGAGGAACGAAGTTGACCCAATGAAGTACATCATCGGCCGGGAGGCCGTCTAGGGAGGAGAGACCACATGCGTAGAGCCGTTATCGTGAGCGCGGTACGGACCGCTATCGGTACCATGGGCGGAGCGGTCTCCGGCGTGACTGCGGTCCAGTTGGGGAGTGTGGCAATAAAGGGCGCCCTTCAGCGTCTCGGCGGGGAGAACATCGCCGTGGATGAAGTCATCATGGGCAATGTCCTTCAGGGCGGCCAGGGACAGAACGTTGCCCGCCAGTGTGCCATCGGAGCAGGTCTTCCCCATGAGGTCCCGGCGACCACCATCAACAAGGTGTGCGGCTCGGGCCTGAAGGCCGTTGCCCTGGCCGCCCAGGCGGTAGGGGCGGGAGACGCCGATGTCGTCGTCGCCGGTGGGACCGAGAGCATGGATATGGCGCCTTACCTTGTGGAGAAGGCGAGATACGGCTACCGGATGGGCCATGCCTCTCTGGTTGACGAGATGATCAAAGACGGCCTATGGTGCGCATTTGTCGATAGGCACATGGGTCTCACCGCCGAGGCCGTTGCCGAAAAGTGGGGCATAACCCGCGAAATGCAGGACGAGTTTGCCTTTAGGAGCCAAGCCAAGACAGAAGCGGCCATGAAGTCGGGCAGGTTCACTGACGAGATAGTGCCGGTCGAAGTCCCCCAGAGGAAGGGGCCGCCCGTTGTATTTGACCGGGACGAACACCCGAGACCGGGTACCACGGTTGAAAAGCTCGCGGCCCTAAGGCCCGCTTTCAAACCGGACGGCACGGTTACCGCCGGTAACGCTTCGGGTATCAACAACGGCGCCGCAGCCCTCGTGATCATGAGCGAAGAGAAGGCTGCCGGATACGGGCTTAAGCCGCTCGCATCAATTGTGGCCTATGCATCGGCCGGAGTTGAGCCTCTCTATATGGGCATTGGGCCTGTGGCCGCCACCCGGAAGGCGCTCTCTATTTCCGGACTCGATCTTTCCGACATCGATCTCATTGAAGCGAATGAGGCGTTCGCCGCAACAAGCCTGGCAGTGGAAAAGGAGATTGGCTGGAACCCCGATATCGTCAACGTCAACGGAGGAGCCATCGCCTTGGGTCACCCGATTGGGGCCAGCGGAGCCCGCATCCTGGTCACGCTTCTCCACGAGATGGCGAAGAGGGATGTGAGGAGAGGCCTCGCCACCCTCTGCATCGGCGGAGGAATGGGGATGAGCTTGATAGTCGAGCGGTGATACCGCACTCCGAAGGAAGAAATCGAGACCACACGACTACTGAACGAGAAGGTTGCCCGCGGCGCTCCTCTCGCCGTAGGCAACCTTCTTTGTGCTCGGCCTTCGGGTTTAGTTGTCGGTCTTCGTGCCGGTTCTAGGTTACTTCCGGCCTTCCTGTGTCTTTCCGGTGTCAGCTCTTGGGCTGATTCCTGTAGTACTCAAACCACGCGATCATCCTCTTGTACCGGTCTACCCGGTGCAGGTGCCGGCGCAATCCGTGGTACTCATCTGGGTACCTTACCAACACGGCGGTTTTGCCGAGTCGCTTGAGCCCCACGTAGAACTGTTCGGATTGCGAGATGGGGCACCGCAAATCGTTCTCGCCGTGAAGAAGGAGGATGGGCGTGGTCACATTGGCCACATGGCTGAGCGCAGAACGCTCGAGCAGTAGGTCTGCCTTCTCCCACGGTTTTCCGCCGTACTCGTGCTCGTCGGCCCACATGATGTCGCTGGTGCCGTAGTCGCTGTGCAGGTTCGACACGCAAGCGCCCGCGCAGGCGGCGCGGAACCGGTCCGTCTGGGTGACCGCCCACACGGTCCAGTACCCGCCGTACGACCACCCGTGGACGAATATGTTGTCCTCGTCGACAATTCCCCTTTGAGCCACCGCTTCGACGCACGCCATGACGTCCATGTAGTCTTTGTTGCCCCAGTCGCCGTCGATGACGGCCATGAACTCCTGCCCGTACGAGGTGCTTCCGCGGGGGTTGCAATATGCGACCGCATATCCCCTGGAAGCAAAGAGCTGGGCGGAGAACATGAACGAGGACCCGTAAGCGCCGTGAGGTCCGCCGTGCACCAGGAGGACGAGGGGGTACTTCTTGCCGGACTCATATCCGTGCGGGTAGATGAGCCACCCGTCCAGTTCCTGGCCGTCTCCTGACCGGTATTGGAACTTCTCGTGCTTTCCAAGCGAGAGTTGAGATAGAAGCTCGTCGTTCTCCCGCGTCACGCGAGTCTCGACATTGTCTTTGAGGACGAAGATGTCTTCGGGAGTCTCAGGCGTGGATGCCTGGAATGCGAACACGCCTGCCTTGAGGTCGAAGCCTCCCATAGCCCGGCCCGGTGTTCCCAGGACCTTGTCAAGCCTCCAACTCTCGCCGTTGCCGGAGGCGGCTGTCGTTGCATCCTGCGGTGTGGGGTTTCCCGTCTGACGGGATGCCCTGTATATGAACACCTCGCCGTGGTCGGCGAGGGCGAAGTAGGCGTCGGCTCCCTGCCAGATGACCCCGCCTCCTCCTTGATACCGCGGCTCCGAGCCACCGAGTGAACCGGCGGCCCTGTCCAGACGGGCCGTCAGGTTGACGGCGTCTCTCAGGGTGAGCGGCTCGGAAGTTTCTCCGCGGGACACCTTCGCTATGAAATCGGCCACCGGAAGGGCGTACAGGTCGGTACGTGTGGAGACGCTCCGCGCCGAGTCGTGACCGAAGAAGGCGACGTAGCGCCCATCGGGTGAGAACTGGGGTCCATGGGAGGGGCCTGGGGCATCGTAAAGGAGCACGGACTTACCGGATTCAACTTCAAACAGCCAGAGGTCCGACTTCTGGTGGTAGTCCGCGTCTTCACGCCTTAGGGCGGAGAGGACAGCGTACTTGCCGCAGGGCGTGATATCGGGGAGGCTGTGGTCGTAGTCCCCCACGGTCAGCTGCGTGGCGGGTTCCTCAGTGTCGCCCGGCGGAGTGTCCGGGACTTTCACCCAGAATACATGACTGCGGAGGTCGCCAAAGTACCCTTGGCCGTCCATCCTGTAGCGGAGGCGGGTTATCACCTTGATGTCGTTGGGTTTGCCGTTCTCCTTAGGTTTTTCATCTTTGGATTTCAGGGCGCGATTTGCCTGTTCCACTGCCCTGGCCCTGTCGTCATCCGGCGCCCCGGGATAGGGCACCCATTCTTCGGACTTCGAGAACGCCTGGGAAGTGAAGAAGATCTTGCTCCCGTCCGGGCTCCAGACGAATTCGCCCCTCACATCTTCTTTGGTGGGGATCCGCCATGCTTCACCGCCCGAAGGGTCGATTATCCAGATCTGCGACTTGCCCGAGCGGTCTGAAGTGAAAGCCAGCCGCCTTCCATCGGGAGACCATCTTGGCGAGCGGTCTTTGCCCGAGTTGGTGAGTTTCTTGGTCTCACCGGTCTCAATCGAGTAGATCCAGATGTCCGTGTACGACTTTTCTTTCTCGAGGTCGTGGTACTGGCGCACGTAGGCGAGCCGGGTCCCGTCGGGCGACAGCCTCGAGTCCCCGAAGCACTTGAAACCGAACAGATCTTGGGGTGTCATGGGACGAGTATCCAATGATGATTCCTCCTCGACCGTAGAAATGCCGCGCATCACGCCATGTTTCATGTATGATGATGGAGTTCGTGAATTGCTGAGTGATAACCTTCACACATTCCTACAAGAACCAAAGGAAAAGTGCGTTTCATTGTGGTAATCAGTATAAGGGCGAGAGCGGCTTAACGTCAGAGCCCGGGAGGAGCACATGCAGGAACTCTTGTTCGGCTTGATAGGTGGGACAGCCCTCCTCATGTACGGCGTGGACAAGATGGGGGAAGGGCTGGAGAAGGCATCCGGCGACATGATGCGGAAGATCCTGTCGGTCCTGACCGGCAGGGTATGGAGCGCTTTTCTTGTCGGCACGTTTATCACCGCCTTGGTTCAGAGCAGCACTGCGATCACAGTCCTTACCGTCGGTTTCGTGAACGCAGGACTCATGAAGCTCCCGCAAGCCGTGGGCATCATCTACGGAGCCAACATCGGAACTACCATCACTGCCCAGCTCATGGCATTCAGCTTCCATTTCAAACTCACCGATATCGCCTTGCCCGTAATCGGCCTCGGTTTCGCTATCAGCTATTTCGGGCAGAGAAAGCTAAAGTACGTTGGCAGCGCGATCATGGGCTTCGGAGTCATGTTCCTGGGGCTTAAGATCCTGAACTCAGGAATTCCTCTCATGCAGCAAAGCCCCTTGCTCAGGCAGTTTTTTGAGAGATATGCGTCAATCCCCATTGTGGGCATTATCCTAGGGGCGGCCGCCACCGCAATGGTGCACTCCAGCGCCGCGACCGTAGGTCTGGTCATGATCCTGGGTCAGGCCGGCCTTATCGACCTGAAGTCGGCGGTCTGCATCATGCTTGGCGACAACATAGGTACCTGTATCACCGCTCAGGTGGCTTCTCTGACCGGCAACACTTCTGCCCGTCGAACGGCGTGGGCCCACACGCTCTACAACATCATCGGCGTGGTCCTTGCGGCAATCCTTCTTCCCCTATTCCTGAAGTCCATAGTGGTGTTTACCGACAGCTTCAACCCCGGCGGAGGGATAGCCGCTCAAATAGCCAACTCTCACACCCTCTTTAACGTCTTGAGCGCGGTTGTTTTCCTGCCTTTCACCAAGCAGTACGTCAGGTTCCTAGAAGTCCTCATAAGGAACAAGGAAGGAGAGAGCGAGGACACGCCGGTGTACCTCGACAGGCTCCTTCTCGACACGCCGTCGGCCGCCATCAAGGCCGTCGCCTCGGAGCTTGCGCGAGTCATAGACATAGCCAGGAGAATGCTGCAGGAAGTCATGAACGCCTTCCACGAGAACGACGAGAAGCTCTTGGAGAAGGCGCGCAAAGACGAGGATACCCTGAACACCCTCCAGCGTCAGGTGACCATGTACATCGTGGACCTGTCGAAACATGCCCTGTCGGACAAACAGTCCCGTGCTGTGCCCGCCATGATAGCAGGGATAAACAACGCGGAACGCATCGGCGACCATGCCCTCAGCATCGTGTCTCTCGCGGAGATGAAGATCGAAGGCGGGCTCGTTTTCAGCCGGGAGGCCCTCTCGGACCTGAGGAAGATGCACGATGTCATCGAGACCATGTTCAACCTCACGATGGATTCGCTGAAGAGGACGGACGGTTCCCACATCAGGGAAGTTGAGTCCCTGGAGAACAGACTCGATGAGATGAGCCGGGAAGTGCAGGCCGGTCATGCGAAGAGATTGGAAGAGGGACGCTGCACCCTGGAGGCGGGGCTCATTTTCCTTGACGTCGTCAACTACCTCGAAAGGATAGCGGACCATGTCTTCAAGGCGTGCGTCTCAGGCACCGTTATGGCCGACGCTATCCAGAACGGCCGGTAAGATCCTCAGGTCGAATACGGTATCGGGGTTCCATCCTAGCGGCGAACAGTATTTCTTTGCGCTCAGAGGGGTTCCATTCCACAACGTTTGAATATATGATCACATATGCATGTGATTGCCGTAAGGACGGCTCTCACGTGGAAGGGGGATGCGGCTTTGCCCTGCGAACCGGAGTTGGAGCGAGAAGATCTTTGTGAGGCCCACGAAGTTGACTTCCGGTCAGTCGAGAAGGCCAAAGAGTCGTTGCCCGACATGGGATACGTCGCGGAGCTTTTTCGGGCGATGGGCGACAGCACCAGGTTGGCTATACTCTACCTCTTGTGGAAAGACCCCTGGTGCGTGCACGACTTAGCGACCATCTTGGACACCTCGGTGTCCAACGTATCCCATCATCTCAGGCTCCTCAGGACCATGCGTCTCGTGAAGGCCACCAAAGAAGGTCGCAAGGTGGTGTACTCGCTTGACGACGACCATGTGGAAGCTCTCATGTCGGAGGCGTTCACCCACGCCGGGCACAGTTAGTAGCGGCTAGGGACCGTCGTAGCGGCAGGCAAGCCTTATCCCACCTGGGAAGTTCATAGAGAACGGAGGAATCCGGGTGGGTATGCTGGAGGAAGATAGGGACCGGAAGGAAGAGAAGAACGGGCCGGACGCGGTTGTAACAAGCGAGTGGGTGCTTGAGGGGCTTCATTGCCCCGATTGTGCTGCGCGGGTTGAAAAGGCCGTATCCAAGATTCAGGGAGTTCAGAGGGCCACGGTAGGCTTTCCGTCCGGGCTTCTGAGGGTCAAGTATAACCTTGGGGAAGTAGACGCCGGGGCTATCCTGGCGAAGGTGAGCGGTTTGGGGTACAGGGCGAAAGGCGTCCGGTCCCAAAAGGAAGACCGCGAACATGACGTCCCGGGCGGCGAGCATCATCATCCGGACCACGCCCACGAGCATCATCATGAGCACGACCACGACCGTGATCACTGTCACGATCACGATCATGATCACTCTCATCACGACCACGCCTGCCACGACCATACGCATCACGCTCATTCGCACCACGGTCATTCCCACGAACACGGCGGAGGCATGTGGGCGCCGCTCACGGGCGCAGTCGGCATCGCCGTAGGCCTCATAGCAGAACACTCGGGCGCTGCCTGGTACTGGGTGCCGCTCGTAATGGCCGCTATCACTGCGGGGTTCCCCGTCGCCAGGGCGGGGTTCCGGGCCCTTGTTAACGGGGGTGGGACCGACATCAACTTGCTCACCACCATCGCAGGCGCCGGTGCTTTGTTCCTGGGCGAGTACGCTGAGGCAGCAGCCGTCTTGACTTTGTTCTCCATTGGGGAGTACCTGGAGGAAAAAGCGAGTGAGAGGGCCCGGAGCTCGATAGAGGCCCTTATGGACCTCAGTCCCCGTACCGCCCGCGTGAGGCGCGGCGACGCTGTAGTAGAAGTGGAGGCCGCTTCCATAGCGCCGGGCGATATCGTTGTGGTACTGCCGGGCGAAATGATACCCGCGGACGGCTACGTAATAAGCGGAGAGTCCAGCGTGGATGAGTCTTCTCTGACCGGGGAGTCGCTGCCGGTGGATAAGAGCGTAGGACAACAGGTCTTCGCGGGAAGCCTAAACGGCGAGGGAGCCTTAGAAGTCAGGGCCGAGCGCACTGCGGAAGACACCACGGTTGCAAGAATAGTCTCAATGGTCCAGGAAGCCCAGGCCAAGAAGGCTAAGTCCCAGAGGATGGTCGACGTCTTCGCCAAGTATTGGACCCCCGCCATGGTCCTCTTGTCCCTGGTCGTAGCGCTGGGAGTTCCTCTTGCCCTGAGGCAGGAGTTTCAGCCCTGGATCTACCGTGGTCTCACGGTACTCATCGTCTCTTGTCCGTGTTCCTTGGTCATCTCGACTCCGGTGACCGTTGTGGCGGCCATAGCCAGAGCGGCCAGGTTCGGAGTCCTGGTGAAGGGCGGGATTCACCTCGAGGACCTAGGGAAAGTTAAAGCCGTCGCTTTCGACAAGACCGGTACTCTGACCAGGGGCCGCATCGTCGTGAGCGCCGTGGAATCCAAGGCGAAACAGAGTGACCATATCCTTGCCATGGCCGCTTCCGTAGAGGTCCGGTCCGAGCATCCGCTTGCCCGGGCGATCGTACAAGAGGCCGAGGGCCGGGGGCTTCGCTTTGAGGCCGGCGAGCATTTCGTGTCCATAAGAGGAAAGGGAGCCAAGGCCCGTGTGGGAGACCGCAATGTTTACGTAGGCAACGAAAGGCTCTTCAGAGACATGGATGTCACGCTGGCCGAAGATCTGGCCCGGACCGCGGCTTCACTCCGGGAAAGGGGAGAGACGGCCGTGTTTGTGGGGACCGGACAGGAAGTCCTAGGCGTCATCGGCCTTGCCGACGAGGTCCGGACTGAATCCGCCTCGGCTCTCGCAAGGCTTAAGGACTTGGGCGTCGCTACCGTCATGTTGACCGGCGACGAGGAGGCGACTGCGAGGGCAGTGGCTTCAGGCACCGGGATTGGTTCCTACAGGGCGGGCCTTCTGCCCGGAGACAAGAAAGACATCATAGCCTCGTTGAAGGCAGAGCACGGCACGGTGGCCATGGTGGGAGATGGGGTAAACGACGCACCGTCCTTGGCTGCGGCTGACGTGGGCATCGCCATGGGCGCAGGGGCGGACGTCGCGCTGGAGACCGCCGATGTAGCCCTTCTCAAGGATGACCTCACGAGGATACCGTGGGCTTTGAGGTTGGGAAGAGCCGCTCGATCGCTCATAGTCCAGAATGTGGCCTTTTCGCTGGTCATAAAGACTGCGGCGTTGGGACTTGTTATGGCGGGCCTCTTGCCGCTCTGGCTCGCGGTCCTATCCGACTCGGGCGCGGCGGTCCTGGTTACGCTGAACGGGCTAAGGATCTTAAGGCACGGCTAGCGAATCGGCGCAGCCGGCGTCCCTCCAAGTCAAAAGCCCATCATGACCTTCGCTCCGGCTTCACGGCCACGGCTTTGACATCTGTTTGGGTCTTTCGATCCAGACCGACACCGGACCGTAGACGTGAAACCTTTGCCCGGCCCATCAGGCTACCTATTCCGCCTGTGAAGATCTTGCAACCCACACAGAGAGATGCGGCAACCTGATAAGCCTTCGCTCGGCCGTGGCGCCTCCCAGTTCAGCCTGCGTTGACATTTCGGGCCAAGGCAAGCCGGATTGCGCATAGGAAAGCGACACGACCTTAACGCCGGCAGTCGTGCCTCTCTCGGGCAGGACTACCTTTGCTCGACCGGCCGGGACCGGACAAGGCCCCGACAAGTCTTCGCTCAGCCATGATGGACCATCTATATGAGTTTCCCCGTCCATGTCGGATTATGCGGGTGTCAAGAACAGGCCTTCGGCCCCGCAATTTCTCACCCGAGCGGCGATCTCGTCCGGGTCGGACGAATAGAGCCCGAGCGACTTCATGCGCTCGAAGTAGACTGAGCCGGCGAAGGTGTGGGAAGCCGCCAGACCGTATTGCCCCGGCGCCAGCGGTCTTCCGTCTGTGTCAACTGCCGACTGGGCGATGAAGTCTCCTATCGCGAGACGGTCGGGCACTCCGGTGAGAGGTTTTCCTCTGGCGCAGAGGGCCGCATTTCTCCCCGCCAGCGCGCCCGTAACGATGGCTTCGGTGTGTCCCACGCATACTCCGACGCGCTCGCCGCCGACGAATAGGTTGTCGACGCCCGTGACTTTGAGCGTGAAGTCCCGGGGCGAGACGGCGGTGAGCCTCACCGAGTTTCCTCTCCCGCCGGCGAGAGGATCGGCGTACCGTGCTTCTTCGAACCCTTCCACAGTGCGAAGGTCGTCGAGCGGGAAGTAGGGCGACATGAGTTTTGCATGGCCTGTGTCCAGAAGGACCAGCGATTCGGCGTACTCAGGCAGCGCGTACTGCTGGCACACCTTTGTTTCCAGTTTGGCCGGGTTTCTGAACTTCTGGGGTAGGGGGACCACGGCTACGCCTTCTCTATCGAGTTCCTCTCGAAGAGAAGGAGAAAGGGTTTCCTTGTGTATTTTGCAGGAGCCGGACATGGCGCCGTATGCGCCTTTCCTCCGACTCGACATGAACTCCCGGACTCCGAAAAGCGACGTGAGGCTCACGCGGGGCCCGAAAGCCGGGCACCTCTGGATACACGCTACGCAGCCGTTCCCGAAGCGCTTGCACAAGCCCGGCGGGCCCGACGAGCCGGTGGCGTCGACGAAGGAGTGGGCCCTGAAGGTGTCTCCGTCCTCGGATATGACTTTCGATATACGACCGTCGTTTCTCGCGATGCGTGTAATCCGCTTGCCCGTGTAGACGTGAACGGAGAGCTTGGAGAGGAGTTCCCTGACCTTCGGCTCCACGAGGAAAACGTCGTACAGGTTGGCGTGGAGGTGGCCGGGAAAACTCACGTTCTTGTGACGGGATATGCTGTCGAGAAGCTGAAACAGGTCGCCGGCGCCCATGGCGATCGCCTCTTCAGCGGCAGTGAACCTTCCGTTGTTCCTAAAGATGCCGCCCACCAAACCGGCGCCGAGCAGCATATCGGTCCTTTCGCATACGGCGACGTCGCACCCTGCTTTGCGTGCAGCGATAGCCGCTGAGACGCCCGCCCAGCCGCCGCCGACAATAACCACTTCGTGATATCTCTTCAAGGATGAGACCTCCCGTGAGCGTGTTGGGCGCCCTCTAGACGCCGTCTGGAAGATGGGCTTTGCAGCCTCTGAAACCGCTTGTGAGACACGCGCCGCAGATGCCTTCCGCGCAGGTCATGGAAAGATTTGAGGTCCACGCGAAAGCGGGCGGGTCATCCAAGCCTTCAAGCAGGTTCCTGAGAGCCCGGTGTTGCACATCCGCCCCCGCGCTGGCGAGGACATCGTACCTATCTCCGTAGAGTTCCGCGGATACCCTTGCTAAGTTGTGGTCCTTGGCCTTGGGCAGGACCTCCACCAGAGCCCCGGTCCGTGCCAGGTCCTCTTCCACAAAGACCGAGTTCAGGGGCCCACCTCCCAGGAGTGCCTTGACTGTGCCTCCCCGTCCGGTCACGTAACTCGCCATTTTGACCGCACAAGCTTGAGCGATCCCTTTGGCAACTATGAGGACGCGTCCGCCCGACCGCGTCTTAAAGTGCTCTAACCCTTGAAGCCCTGACCAGAACGGTCCCACCAGAGTTATCTGTCGGCCTTCTATGCATGAACGCTCAAGAGCGGTAGTCTTTGGGCCCACCACCTGAACGGCAAGCGTCATGGCGTTTTCTTGCGTCGATATGACGGATATTGGGACGTTGAACCTCTCCGGAGACCCTTTCGGGCGCGCGAGCACAAAGGCCCCGGGTGCCTCGCACCATGCCGACAGTTCCCAGGGGACTTCCACCTCGAAGATGAAAGCGCGTATCTTTGCCCCTTGAGCGATCTGGCGCTTCTTGGTGACTCTCGCGGCGGTGGTCCGCCTCTTAGGTTTTCCTTTCTTCCCCGAGCGGATGAACTCACTGTAGATGCACAATCCGCTCCATCCGCAGGCGCACACTTCTTCTCCCCTTAGGAGTGAACACGCGACACACTGTCCGAGTTCGGCGAGTTCGCACGGGCAGTACTGTGAACCTGCGTCAAAGCATGGGGAAACGTTCATACAACTCCCCCTTTCATATCAGGGTATGTTTGGTGCCGCTTGGTGGCTCGCATAGATGTCGGGTGTAAAGGGCAAAAGGATCTCGGTTTCGGCTGCGCGAGCAGCCGGGGAAGCGAGGGAATGGCGTATGACTTGGCGAGTTCTCATGTTGGCATGGGAGTATCCACCCCACCACGTCGGGGGATTAGGGAGACACGTCGGTCACTTGAGCAGAGCCCTTCTGGAACGGGGCGCCGATGTGACCGTAATAACCCGTTCAGTCTCCGGGCAGACCGAAGTCCGGGATGACGGCGGTGTGAGGGTAGTATCGGTCGCGCCGTTTCATCTGCACCCGCCCGACTTCGTTACTTGGGCGGCCCAGTTCAACGTATCCCTCATGGAGGCCGTGGCAAGGGAGTTCTCCTCGGAGGATTTCGACCTTGTACACGCCCACGACTGGATAGTGGCCTACGCTGCGAAAGCTATAAAAGAGGCGTGGGAAGTCCCGCTTGTCGCCACGATCCACGCAACAGAGTTCGGACGACAGTCCGGGATTCATAATCCTATGCAGGCACACATATCGGAAACGGAATGGTGGCTTTGTTACGAAGCGTGCAGGGTTATCGTGTGCAGCCGCTACATGCGGGCGGAGGTGGGAACAGTCTTTGGGGTGCCGCGGGATAAACTCCGCGTCATCCCAAACGGCATAGACTCTTCGTGGTTTACGGTACGAAGGCGGAAAGCCCCAGAGCCCCTAATCATCTACGTAGGCCGGCTCGTGGTCGAAAAGGGACCGCTTGTCTTGGTGGACGCTCTGGCAGAGATCTCAAATCGCTTTCCCGATGCCAGCCTCGTGTTTGCGGGGACCGGGCCGATGGAAGGGGAGATCGCCGCTCGTATCGCAGCGAGAGGTCTCGAGGGGAGGGTGCGTCTCCTCGGACACCTGAAGGACCGGGAACTTAAAGACCTGTATTCCAGGGCATGGGTAGCCGCGTTTCCGAGCTCTTACGAGCCTTTCGGCATCGTCGCGCTCGAAGCGATGGCCACGGGCGTGCCCTGCATAGTCGGGAACACCGGAGGGCTTAGAGAAGTTGTGACCTCGGGGGAGACGGGGCTTGTGGTCGAGCCCAACAACCCACTCGTACTGGCGGATGCCATCTCTCGGCTTATCTCGAACCAGGACTGGGCCGAGGCCATGGCCGCCCGGGCCAGGAGAGTTGCCCTTTGTGAATACTCCTGGTCCGACATTGCCGGAAAAACGGTCGCGGTATATGATGAAGTGCTGGGTAGCCGGGGGATCCCTGTGAGAACCCTTGAGGTTGCCGAAATGAGAGAGCACGTAAGGACAGGGGCCAGTACATAGTGATGTGGAGGAGAAACCGTGATTAGAGCCGTGAACCTCACTAAGAGGTATGGATCTCTTGCGGCCGTCGACAACCTGAACCTATCGGTCAAGCCGGGAGAGATATTCGGGTTTCTGGGACCTAACGGAGCGGGGAAGACAACGACCATCAAGATGCTTGTGGGTCTCCTCAAGCCCACGAGCGGAGAGGCATGGATCGCTGGCACTAACGTGGCTAAGGACCCGGTTGTCGCCAAGAGGGCTCTGGGTTACGTGCCGGACACGCCCCACGTCCACGAAAGGCTGACCGCGAGAGAACTCCTCCGGTTTGTAGGCGACTTGAGGCGGATCCCTCCGGAGAAAATCGAGAAGAAAATAGACGAGCTCATGGCTCTTTTCGAGCTCACCGACAGGCAAGACGAACTCCTGGGGAGCTTCTCCCACGGTATGAGGCAGAAGGTTTGCATCGCCTGCGCCCTACTGGGAGAACCAAGGGTCCTGTTCCTGGACGAGCCCACCGTGGGGCTCGACCCGAGGAGTGCCCGGCTCGTCAAGGATATCCTTCGGACCATCGCCGACAGCGGCGGGGCCGTGTTCGTCTCGACCCATGTACTCGAGATAGCCGAGCGGATGTGCGACCGGGTAGGGATCATACAAAACGGGGTCCTCATCGCAGAAGGAACTGTCGAGGAACTCCGTTCCAAGGCAGTGCCGGGCAAAGAGGGCGCCGTATTCTCACTGGAAGACCTCTTCCTGAAACTAACCGGAGGCGAAGAGTACAAAGAGCTGATAAGACACCTGTCCTCCGACCATCCGTCTTCCGACCGCGCGTCGGCCGGTTCTTCAGCAGGGGATGTCGAAAGACGGGGGTGATGACCGTGGGCTTCATGTGGACTATCTTACGGCGCGACTTGAGGTCGGTCTTTGCGGCGAAAGGCAAAGCTCCCCTCAAGGAGAAGCTTGGTTTTATAGTAATCGCCTTGCTCTGGGCAGTGCTGGGAACGGCCTTCGGCTACGGGGCGTGGCGCCTTTTCGGCTATCTGGCCGCATCTTTCGGAGGAGTCCCTGAATTTCGGAGCGCTGTAGAGATCAACCTCCTGAACGCGTCTTCCTTGTTCGTCTTGAGCATGGTTATCCTCATAGGCATCCAGACGACGTACAGGTCCGTCTACGAGTCTCCGGACTTAGGTTTTCTCCTGTGCCAGCCCGTGCCCGTGTGGGCCGTGTTCGGTGCCAAGTATCTGGCGTCTTACGGTACGATGGTGCTCATGACCAGCCTGTACGGACTGCCCGTGTGGATGGCCTTCGCCTCGGCCCGCGGCCTCGGGGCAGGCTTCTACCTGCTGGCCACGGCCGGCTTCCTCGTGCTCCTCTTGGCGTGCCACGGATGTATCAGCCTGATCCTGCTCCTGGCCATGAGGTATCTTCCGGGCCGCAAGATGAAGCAGATGTTCATCGCTTTCTCGGCCATCTTCGGAATACTCATAGTCATCGTCAGCCAGCTTGTGAGCGCGAGGATAACCCAGGCCGGCGATCCTGCCGTGATCATAGAATCGCTCGGTAAAGGCCAGCTCTCGAAGATGTGGTATCTGCCCACTACATGGATGACCAAAGGCATTCTAGGGAGCCTACCCGAGTTTGGCGTAGACGGCCTGGGAGGATGGGTCCCCCTTGTCCTCCTCGCTATTGGCTCCACCTATGGTGCGATCGTCCTCTCCGAGAAGTGGTACCTCGCAGGGTGGTCAGGTCGCGCCGATGAGCTGAGGCCCGCGAAAAAAAAGGCCCGCCGGCACTCCGGCCGGGTTTCAGGCAGCCGCCTGCAGGGCGTATACTGGTCGGTCTTGCGTAAAGACCTGAAGATGCTCTGGCGAGACCCCGTGGTCTGGTACAGCGTCGTGGTTGCCCTGATAGGACTGGGGTTTTTCACTTACAACATGATGACCGCCGTGCAAAAGGGAGGCCTGGAGGAAGCTCATTCCGGCGATACGCTCGTGTCGTCGGTGATGATGATAGTCATGCCGGTGCTCATGGGCTCGGTGACTTCCGCCCAGACCGGGGGCGTTTCCTTGTCCCGAGAGGGCGAGGCTTTCTGGCTCCTCAGGGCAGGTCCCGCCAGCGCGAGGGCACTGCTTTTCGCTAAGTTCACTTACGCCGCCTTGCCACCTCTCATCTTCACGTCGGCTTTCCTGGTTTTCTTGGAGTTCACCGTTTTGCCCCATGTTTCACTGTGGCTTGGTCTCGCCTTGGGCGTGCTTGCGACGCTCGTTGTGGCGGCGCTTCAGATAGGGCTTGACGTGTACTTCCCCGACTTTAGCCTGAAGGTGGAGCTGGGAGCCTCCTCCGGAGGCAAGGGGACAGTCAAAATCCTCATCGGAACCTTTTCTTCGATGGGGATGGTCGGCTTGCTTGCCGGCGTACTCCTAATGCCCTTGATCTTCAGGTCCGGAGGAGCCGGTATGGGCCTGCCCGCGGTTTCTTACCTCGCCCTCGCGGCCATGGCCCTGGGCGCGACGATGTTTCTCTTTGGACCTGCGACCAAGAGGCTTCACCGACTCTTGACCGATATGTGACCCGGTAGACAAACCTGCGGTGGGGGAGGAGACCGTACATGAACGCACTGCAAGCCATACTTCTGGGACTCATACAGGGACTGACTGAGTTCCTGCCGGTGTCCAGCTCGGGGCACCTTCTCTTGGGGTCCCTAGTCCTCGGCTTTCCGGTGCCGGGCTTGTCGCTGAGCCTCCTCCTTCACCTGGGGACTGCCTTCGCGACGGTTGTGATGCTGTGGGATGAGATCATCTGGCTGGTCAGGGGAATCTTCGTGCCCGGATCGCGGAGCGAACGGTCTCGGGCGCTCACCATTGTGGGCCTCCTCGTGCTGGCGTCAGTGCCGGGAGCGGTGGCGGGTGTGTTCTTCGGAGACTTCCTTGACACGGTGTTCAGTTCCGGAGGTGTGGCCGCGGTGGGCCTCATCTTGACCGGTGTCATATTGATGATATCCGGCAGACAGGCTATCCACGACGCCTCCGAACGAAGGGTCCACCGGGACGAAGGAGAGGCTGCCGGAAGGCAGTCGAGACGCGTGGAGCGTAGGTCGGGGCGGAGAAATCACCGCAGGCAGGGCTACGAGGGTGATGCGCCGGTCCTTTCTACGGTTAACGCGAGGCGCGCCATCATCGTCGGGCTTTCACAGGCCGTGGCGATAGTCCCGGGGATATCGCGGTCGGGCGCTACCATTGCCTCGGGTCTTCTCTCGGGCATGGAAAGGGAGGATGCCGCCAGGTTCTCTTTCCTGCTGGCGCTCCCCGCCATATTCGGTGGGGCCCTCCTGGACTTCGGAGAGGCCATCGCCGCCCAAGAGTCCGTCTTGAGCCTAGCCGGCCTCCTCGGGGCGCTGGTCGCCTTCTTTTCGGGGCTTCTGGCGCTTTCCATCGTGTTCCGGGCTGTGCGGAAGGGCGACCTCAAGAAGTTCGCCTATTACTGCTGGGCTGCGGGAGCGCTTTCACTGGTCTACTTGATGGTTAAGTCCTGATAGGGGACGCGAAAGGCTCCTTTTTCGGCCTATCGGATGCACCATTTCCCGGAGATCCCTCATACCATCTACCGGGGGATCATTTTGTACAGACCTGAGTTTTGGTCCTATGCTGCCGATCTAGGCCACATCTACATCGACATTCCTTCGAGAACCCTTGTCTTTTACTACTCGGGCCGACAGTACGGGCCCTATCCCGTCGGGTTGGGTAAACCTTCGACCCCTACGCCTCAGGGGAGGTGGGCTGTGGTCGAAAAGGACCCGAACCCCTGGTGGGAGGTACTAGGCTCGAGGTGGATCGGGCTCAACATCCCTTATGGGTCATACGGCATCCACGGCACCAACGCAGACTGGAGCATTGGTGGGTACGTCTCCAACGGGTGCATCAGGATGCACAACTGGCACGTTGAGACCATATATCCCCTGGTAGTCATCGGCACCCCGGTGACGATCTCCGGCGCCTACCCCGTCCGGTACCGGTGGTCCTAGCGGAAGATGGCCCGGAAAATGGCTCCTATCGTGCCGAACACGGCGTGAAAGACTGCCCCTATGATGCCGAATCCGATGCCGAGAAAAGCGCCGACCACTCCTCCGAGGAGCAAGAAGGCGCCGATTACCAAGAGGACTAAACCCAAGCAGCCGATTCTCACGCGATGACCCTCCGCTTCCCACGATTCTCTCTTCTCAATTACGAAGACAGAGGAGTCGGGTTTGAGCGGCCGGGGTGTGTCATGCCGGGGATGGTGAACCCAACCTGCTTCCCCGGCTGCCATTCCGGGTTCAGGTAGTCGTTTGGGTTGGTCGATAGGAGCCTAACGATACGGGCGTGTCCGTCTGCGAGCTCCATCACGAAGGTCCTTCCGTCCATGTCGATCGTGAAGTAGTGGGGCGGCTCTCCTTCGCCCGTACTCATGACCTCATCCGGCGGTAGAACCGTGTATATCACCATGATTGACTCACCCTCCGTTCAAGGGGGGCTCTGGCCCGTAAAACTTCGGAGGTTCGTCGGCGATGCTTTTCCCGGACGGTCCGGTTTCGGTTGACCGTCCTCGCTTTTCCGAGTCCAGCTTCGCCATTTCCCTGAGTTTTGCCACTGCCTGACTGAGGCCCCCTACTTCGTCTATTAGTCCGGCCTTTACCGCTTCTTCGCCCACAAGCACGGTGCCGATGTCCCGGGCGAGCTCACCTGTTCGGAACATGAGGTCCCTGAACTTCGCTTCTGAACACCTGGAGTTGGCGACAACGAACCTTATTACCCGGTCCTGCATCTTCTCGAGATACTCGTAGGTCTGCGGCACCCCCAAGACCGTCCCTGCCAGCCTTATGGGGTGTATGGTCATTGTCGCCGAATCTGTTATGAACGAATAACGGGACGCGACCGCCACAGGGACACCGATGCTGTGTCCGCCTCCCAAGACGAGCGACACCGTTGGTTTCGACAGGCTCTTAATGAGCTCCGCGATGGCAAGCCCGGCCTCAACGTCTCCTCCAACCGTATTCAGGAGGATGAGAAGCGCCGATACGTCCGGGTTTTCCTGAACCGCCACGAGCTGCGGGAGCACGTGTTCGTACTTGGTCGTCTTGTTTTGAGACGGAAGCACAATATGGCCCTCAATCTGGCCGATTATAGGTAGGCAAAAGATGCTGCTTTTCTGCTCGGGAAGGTTCTGGACGCCCAGTTCCTTAAGGTTCTGGGTTCTCTCCTGACTCGTTTCTCCCGCTGCCACTCCATCACATCCTCTTCGAGAGATAGGATTGCCAGTAATCAGCGAGGGGATGGCACAGCCCTTGATTCCTCCGCTTCGCCCAAAAAGGACTCGAAGTCAAGAAACGGAAAGACCTTGTCTCTTTCCTCGATTTCCCGGAGATATGTTTCATCGATTTCGCCCGAGTCCACCTGCGCTATGAGGGCCTGGAACCGCCCGATATGGCCTATCACTCTCTTTCGCGCGTAGTCCGGCACGGTGCCCGAGGTCATTATGAACGGCCAATCGGATGCCTGGGCCAGCAAGAGCTCCCGGAAAGCCTGGTTGAGCGCGCGGCGGACGATTCCCCCGGCTCCTCTGTGTGTCTTGCATGCCTCTGCCATGGCCTCCTGGCAAGCGTGGAGGTGGCGGTATATCCAGCCGTTCTGGTGCCCCAACCAGACCTCACTGTATCCTCTATAGCCCCAGCTGGAGGCGGCGGGGCTTACGATATCCTCAGGGGGATGCTCTTCGAGGTATTCGCTTGGCGTCACAGACCTCACTATGACATCCGGTCCCGACGTGATGCGCAGCACCTCCTCAATCCACTCCGGCCCTTCGTACCACCAGTGGCCGAAAAGCTCGGCGTCGTAGGGAGCCGTCATGAGCGGTGGCTTTCCCAGTACTGAGCTCCAGTATTCGGCCTCTTTGTTTCTCCAAAACACAAAATTCCAGGCGTGGGTCTTGGCCCTGTCGGAAGCCGCGGCCGGGTCGTAGAGCTCCTTGTGGTCGCTCCGCCTGTCGGTGACCCTGTAGTACTTAATACCTGTCGGCGTCCGGATATTTCCGGGAATGGCCTTGCCCAGGTAATCAATGGGCAGCTCGTAAGCTATATCCCGGTGGAATTCGCGGTACGCGCCGTCGCCGGGGTATCCCTCGTCGGCGCTCCAGACCTGCTTACCGCAGTCAATGTCTCGCCCGAACGCACAAAGCCCGAGAGGCGTGAGGACCGGCGCGTAGAATCCGTAACGCGGCCTCGGAGTCCCGCACAGGATTCCGTGAGTCTCCAATATGAAGTACCTTACGCCCGCATCCCTAAGGTGCGGCTCGATCTCAGGGGAGTAGGCGCATTCGGGCAGCCAAAACCCTTTGGGGGTGAAGCCAAAGCGCCGCTCAAAGGCCCTGATCCCCGTTTTCACTTGCGCCGTCACAGATTCATCCTGGATAAGGAGCGGGAGGTATGCATGCGTGGCCGATGTCGTCATGAGCTCCACGGAGCCTGACTCGTGAAGGCGTTTCCAGGCGGAAGGGATGTCCTCGCTCAGCTCCCTGGTATACATGTCGTAGGCTCTCTCAAACCGCTTCTTGTACATCTCCGCCAGAGGCCGTTCCCGCGAACCCTTAAGCCTCGCAATCTCCTTGCACGCGAGGTCGTGCATGATGAAAAGGTGCCTCTTGTAGCGCTTCTTGAGGAGATCGTCGTCCAACATCTCAAGGAGAGGCGGGGACAGAGAGACGGTGAGGGAGGCCCGCACGCCTTCTCGGGAAAGGCGGCCGAGGCAGTCTAGGAGCGGGAGGTACGATTCGGTAATAGCCTGAAAGAGCCACCGTTCCTCGAGTGAGTCCGCGTGCTCCACATGCCTCACAAAGGGTAAGTGGGAGTGGAGGATCAGGCAGAGATATCCCGATAGCGCCACTTGATCATTGCCTCCACACCATCGGTGACGAGGCGTAGTAACCGGGCATCATGCGCCCGTACAGTCTCATCCAGTCGGATTCCGACCACTCGAGCGCTATCTCCATATCGAAGCTCCTCGGGGGCAGGGTTACGGGATTTGACCTGAGGAGCGGTATGAAGCCGCCGGGGTACAGACGGCCGAACTCGGCGATTAGCGTGTGCCTGGGCTTATCTACATGGACATACCAGTCTCCGGCCTGCTCCGCGACCAGGACGTCCAGGTGGGTGCGCGGGTGGCTCCCGGGGGTTATGTCGTAGAGCCTGAGGGCGGGTCTCGAGAGCCCCCACTCTTCTACGTGTTTCTCCATAGCCCGCCTGTACTTCTCGTGGGTTATCTCCCAATAAGCGTAGACCCACTGAGGATCGCGGGCCATGAGTACCAGCCTGTCTTTACCGTACCGCTCGGGGAGGAAATACTGCTCGTCCCTAAAGGCCTTGGGATCTACGGGGTGTTCAACGCGGTCCTCGTAGGTGGCCGGGCGCTTCTCATCGATGAAGTCCCTGGGCCACGCATACGCTCCGGGCTGAAACTCTATGGTTTCGGCGGCTTCCCAAGCCAGTTCAACTTCCTTTGAGAGGTTGTCTGTTCGCAAAGACCTGTTCTTGAGCGCGCCCGATGACTCGGAATGGTCACTCTGTTCGGTCTCTTGCTCCCGGTGCCCCTTTGCCGGCACGCCCGACGGGGTGTTTCGGCGCATGAAGAATGCCAGTGAGAGTCCTACCACTATTAGTGCCGCTATCGCGAGTAGCCAGTTCACGAATAGGATTCCTCCCGAAGAGCCAAAATCCGAAAGAAACTCGCCGTGGGACGCATCACTCTTGCGACTTTAGTAAATATGAGGACTAGAACGGCGATTTATTCGACCCAAACTCTCCCTGGAAGGTCGTCGGAATCTGTCGAACATGTCCTAGTAGGCATTAGGCATTAAATGATGGGGTAAAAAGAGGAATTTTGCCAGATGGGGCGAATATCGCCCAAAGTGGGCGTTAGATAGAGACAAAGATTCTTTAGCTTCGGAACACACTGCATAGGAGGGAGAATTCATGGCGCTTCCGAGTCTGACTCCTGCGGAGAAAAAGAAAGCGCTGGAGAAAGCCCAGACAATGCGAAGGGCACGGGCGGAGCTCAGGGCCAAACTCAAGAAGGGTGTCGTTAAGTTCGCAGACATCCTGAACGACAAGGATGACGCAGTCATCCAGAGGATGAAGGTTTCTTACCTTCTCAAGTCTCTGCCCAGGGTCGGAAAGGTAAAGGCCGAGAAGATCATGGAAGAGGTCGGGATAGACGAGTCCCGCCGCGTCCAGGGCCTCGGCAAGAGGCAGAGAGAGGCTCTCTTGGCTCGTTTCCTGGAGAAGTAGTCAGGAGGTTTCCATGAGCATCCGCATGGTGAATATCGGTTTCGGCAACATCGTGTCAGCCAACAGGATCGTGGCAATGGTGTCGCCGGAGAGCGCTCCAATTCGAAGGATTATCGGGGAAGCAAGAGACCGGGGGATGCTCGTGGATGCGACTCATGGCCGGCGCACTCGCGCGGTTATTGTGGCCGATTCCGGACATGTAGTGCTGAGCGCCGTGAATCCAGAAACCGTTGTATCCAGGCTTGACGACATAAGGTAACTAGAGATAGATAATAAGTACCTATGTCGAGAGGAATTCTTTTCGTAATAACTGCTCCATCCGGATGCGGCAAGGGGACGCTCAGGCGCAACCTCTTGGCGAGTGATCCGGGCCTCACTTTCTGTCCCTCCGTTACGACTCGCCTGCCGAGACCGGGCGAAACTAACGGAGTGGATTATTTCTTTATGTCCAGGGAAGAATTTCTGTCCATGAGGGACAGGCAGGAGCTTGTCGAGTGGGCCTCGGTCTACGGGAACCTCTACGGGACGCCCGGAAAGCCCATTCAGGAAGCCTTGGAAAGAGGCGTCGATGTCATCCTGGAAAAGGACGTGCAGGGAGCTCGTACGCTTAGATCTCTGTACCCGGAAGGCGTGTTTGTTTTCGTGCTTCCGCCTTCTATGGACGAGCTTAGGAGGCGAATACTGGGTAGAGGTACGGAGAACGAAGAGGAGAGACGCCTCAGGTTAGAATGTGCCGAAATGGAAATGTCTGATCTCAGCACCTATGATTATGTTATCATCAATTCTGATCTTGACCGGGCAACTGAAAGGCTGTCCGCTATCGTGGCGGGAGAGCGGGCCCGTTCCAAGAGGAGGACGGCTAATGATGACTGAAGCGGACATAAGCCGCTCAGCGCTGAGCTCTAAGTATGCTTTGGTAATCGCCGTGGCCAAAAGGGCCAGGGAAATCGTTGATAGGAAAGAGGAATCGTCATCTTCCGGCGAAAAGCCTGTGACCCGCGCATTGGATGAGATCATGCAGGGCAAGGTAATCGTCACACTCGCGAAGCGCGACCGGGCTTCACACGCGGCCCAGGAGGCTCAGGAACTGGCCGAAGATGAGTCTCAGGCTGAGTCCGGTCCGTTTATGTGAGCATAGGGGACACAAACCGTGTCCCTTAAGCAGGTGGAAGATGTAACATATCTGGATATTCTCGTGGACGTGCCGGCTGTAGGAGACCGGGCGTTCACTTATTATTGCCCCCGTGAGATCCGCCTTCCGAGGGGAGCCAAGGTTCGAGTTCCTTTCAGCCAGGCTATGGCCGACGGGTTTGTGCTCGGCGAGGTGAGCGAAAGACCGCCTTTCGCCATAAAGCCCATTGAGGGTGTCTACGACCTTTCATTTGTGCCGCCATCCGGTCTCTTGGACCTCATGGAGGAACTGGGGCGGTACTACTTGGCGACCACCGCGGCATCGTGGTCCTACCTATATCCACCTGTCGTGCCGCTAAAAAAGGTCTCCAAGATCCTGGAGGAAGGAGGGCTCAAACACGATCCTCCGGCACCGCAACCTGTGATGTGCGGCGATCACGATGCCGGCGGTGTGAGCCCCCCGGTGGGGGCGGGGGAACCTGGATGCTCCGAGGACCGCACAGGGGCTGCTTTGTGGAAGAAGATGGAACAGGTGCCCGTCCTTTATGTATGGGGGAGCCCAGACTTCAGGTGGAAGCACTACCTGAAGCTCGCTGAGGGAGTCCTTGCCGCGGGGAAGGGTGTGCTCTTTTTGGTTCCAGAGGCGAAGGTGCTTGACGGCTCTCTCGCCCGGCTAAACACGCGGTTCCCCGGAAAAGTGTCTGCTGTAAACTCAGCGATGACGGGGCTCGTGCGGAGGGCTGCGTGGCTGTCTCTCCTCCGGGGAGAGATGAAGATAGGGGCCGGGACGAGGTCGGCTGCTTTCGCGCCCGTCCCGGACTTGGGGCTCATAGTCTTGGATGAAGAGGCCTCGCAGTCCCATAAGGCCCTTGACTGGCCGTTCTTCGACGCGAGGACGGTAGCCCTCGCCCGCGGGACAGAAGGCGCCCGGGTAGTGTTCGGGGGCGCATATCCGAGCGTAGAGGCAGTTCTAAACATCGAGCGGTCAAGGTGGTCCTGCATACGTGAAGATTCACCCAAGGAGGCCGGCGGAGCGCGCCCCCAAGAGGAGGGGCCGCGGCTTAGGGTCATCGACCTCAAAGGGATGAGGCTTGGCCGCGAGATTATCTCCGAGCCCCTCAAGGAAGAACTGGAGGTCGCTTTCTCATCCGGGCTCCGGGCTGTGCTTTTTCTAAACCGGAGAGGCGATTCTTCACAGGTATCTTGCCGGGACTGCGGCAGCGTGGTATCGTGTCCCCGCTGCGGCGTTCCCATGGTGTACCATTCGAAAGAAGCCCAGATGGCGTGCCATACATGTGGCCTTAGGGAAGATGCTCCTGAAGTCTGCCCCGGTTGCGGCGGGCACAGATGGCGTTTTTCAGGTTTCGGGGTTGAGAAGGTCGAGGCGGAGTTCAGGGGGAAGTTCCCGGAGATCCCGGTTTTTAGACTTGACCAGGACGTTAGTAGGAAGTCGAGCCCTGTCGAGGTCCTCGGCGCTTTTGGCAAGGTCTCCCCAGCATGCCTGGTGTGTACGCAGATCGTCCTGGGACAGAGCCTCATACCGCCGGTAGGCCTGGTCGGGGTCCTTTCCGCCGATACTTCCCTCAGCGTGCCTGACTTCCGCGCGTCTGAGAGGGCATATCACCTGCTTTCCGGTCTCAAGGACCTCGTGGACCGGCGCTTAGGGTCGCGAGGGTGCTTCCTGGTACAGACTAGAAACCCGGACCACCATGCCATCGTGGGAGTATCGGACCGCGACCACTTTTACGAGAATGAGCTTCAGATGAGAAAGATGCTGGGATATCCTCCGTTTAGAAGGTTTTTCAGGGTTAGGTTCGAAAGCAGGAGTTTCGATAAGGCAAGGGAAGCGGCATCGGAGTTCGCTTCCGAGATCGCTCAAGGCGGCGAGGTGACGGTGCTCGGTCCGGCACCGGCTCCCAAGCCGAAGATGCGGGGGGTATACCGGTGGCACGTCGCGCTCAAGGGCGATGACCACGGAAAGATCCTTGCGGAATGCCTGAGGGTTCTCGAAGCGAGACCTAAGCAGAGCTCGGTGAGGGTGTTGGTCGATGTTGATCCGGCCGACACGGAGTGAGAGACTGAAGAAGCAGAGGCGCTACTCACATAGGATCTACAAGTAACCCGACGAGGTTACATCCGGCGAAGAAGCGGATACTGCAAGCGAAGGTGGTTCTTGTTGGCAATTCATGAGATAAGGCGATTTGGAGATCCGGTGCTGCGCAAAGTGTCCCGGCCTGTCCCCCGTGTCAACAACGCAGTGCGCGAGATCCTCGACGACATGCTCGAGACTATGAGGAATGCTGCGGGGGCCGGTCTTGCCGCCCCGCAGATCGGCATTTCAAAAAGACTGGTCGTGCTAGATATAGGTGAGGGCCCCGTGTTTCTCGTGAACCCCGAGATCGTGTCTCGTTCAGACGAGACCCAGACGGGTGTCGAGGGGTGTCTCAGCCTTCCCGGATATATAGGTGAGGTGGAGAGGCCTCTCAGAGTGAGCGTCCGAGCTTTAGACCGCGATGGACACAGTGTTTGGATCGACAGCGAAGGGTATCTTGCCAGGGTGCTGTGCCACGAGATCGATCACTTGGACGGGATCCTGTATACCGACCGCGCTTCGACCATATCGGAGGTCAAGAAGGGAGAGGCGGAAGAGTCCCAGGATGAGGAAGGTGAGGGCCGAGAAGTCCGCGCGGTCTTCATGGGAAGCCCGGAGTTCGCAGTGCCTTCCCTGGATGAACTGGTTTCCGCCGGAGTCAAGGTCGAACTCGTCGTCACCCAACCCGACAGGCCTTTTGGCAGGAAACAGGAGATCCGTTCCACTCCGGTCAAGGCAAGGGCGACGGAACTCGGAATCCCCGTCCTCTCGTGCGAGCGCGTCTCAGATCCCGACGTAGTGAAGAAGATCCTCGATGTAAAGCCCGACTTTGTCATAGTGGTCGCCTTTGGGCAAAAGCTTCCCAAGGAGATCTTGTCGGTGCCGGAGATGGGCTGTCTTAACCTTCATCCCTCGCTGCTCCCGAAGTACAGAGGGGGCAACCCCATTCAGAGGGCCGTCATGAACGGCGATGAGGTAACCGGTGTTTCCATCATCCACATGAGTGAGCGGATGGACGCCGGCGATATCGCGCTGCAGAGGGAAGTAGCCATAGGTCCAAACGAGACCTTCGGCACGCTGGAGAGGAGACTCGCGTCCCTTGGGGCGCATGCCCTCGTGGAGGTCGTGTACCTCATGACGCTGGGCAAGACCCCCAGGACCCCCCAAGACGAGTCAAGAGTCAGCTTCGCCCCGCACCTTTCCAAGGGCGAAGAAGTCATCGACTGGACGAGGCCGGCTCTTCAGATCCACAACCTCGTGAGAGGTCTTTCGCCAAGGCCCGGAGCAGTTACTTATATGGACGGAAAACGTATAAAGATATGGCAAACACGCGTGCATTCCGGACCTTCCAAAGGTTCTTACGCTCCGGGAGCTATAATCGGAGTAGAGGGAGAATCTATACTGGTGCAGTGCGGTGATTCGCCGATCGCCGTCACGGAAGTCCAACCGGAAGGCCGGAGTATCATGAGTGCCGCCGCGTTTCTCATAGGACTTAGGTCAGAAACTCGCGCGTTCGGTGGGAGGGTAGAGACATAATGCTATTTGACCAGGGGTATTTTCTCTTTGTAATTCCGGCAATGATTTTCGCAATGTGGGCCCAGGCCAAGGTCCGGTCCGCGTACAACACTTACTCCCGGCTTCTCTCCCAGAGCGGGCGGACGGCAGTGGAAGTGGCTGCGTCGCTCCTAAGAAACGCCGGGCTTGGCGATGTGAGGATTGAGAGGCAGAGAGGGCACCTTACCGACCATTACGATCCCCGTTCGAGGACCCTCCGGCTCTCGGATTCAACCTACAACAGTGCCTCGGTGGCTGCCATAGCCATTGCCGCCCACGAGGTCGGCCATGCCGTGCAGCATTCCGTGGGCTATGCGCCGCTCGCCATAAGGAACGGGCTGGTCCCGGTCGCCCAATTTACGTCGCAGGCGGCTTTTCCTTTGTTTTTCATCGGGCTCTTCACCAACTCAGGTTTCCTCATGGACCTTGGGCTCCTCTTCTTCCTCGGAGCCGTACTGTTTCAGGCAATAACGCTGCCGGTTGAGTTCAACGCTTCCAGGCGGGCCATGGATATGCTCCAGGTTTCGGGCTATGTGGCGCCGGCCGAAGTGGTGCCGGTAGGCAACATGCTGAACGCTGCGGCCCTTACCTACGTGGCGGGCATGGCCGTGGCGGTTGCCCAGCTCCTAAGGCTCTTGGTTCTCAGAGGCGCCAGGGATAGGGACTGACATTGACTCCCCGGGAAGTGGCTTTCCGAGTTCTGTTGGACGGAGCGGTCGCCTCCCGGGGCGACTATTTCGCGGCCTTGGTAGGAAGCGATAGGTCCCTTGCCGAGCTATTGGTGTCGGGCACGACCAAATGGCTGAGACTCATCGATGAAGTGATCGCCTCGCACGCAAACCGGCGCCTCTCGTCGCTTGACCCTCGCGCCCTCTGGGCGCTCCGGCTGGGCGTATTTCAACTGCTTTTCCTGGGGATTCCGCCTCACGCCTCGGTCTCTACCACGGTCGAACTCTTGCGTCACCGTGGCGAAAAGGGTTTTGTGAACGGCGTCCTCCGTTCCGTGGACCGCCTGAGGGGCCACATCGAGCTGCCCGGAGTGGAAACCGATCCTGTGGGGTACGCGTGTCTACGGTTTTCCTATCCGGAGTGGATAGCACGTCTCTTCATAGAGAGGTTCGGCCTCGGAAGCGGCCTCCGGCTCTGCGAGTTCGGGAACCACCCGGCGCCCATAACTTTGAGGGTAAACGGCCTGAAGACTTCGAGGGACCAGGTTATCCGGCGTTTCGAACGTGAAGGGATTGTTGCCGAACCGGGACCGGTCCCGGGAAGTGTTAGGCTCCTCAAGGGGGCTAGCGTGACCTCCCTGCCGGGCTTTGACGAGGGTGAGTTCGTCGTCCAAGATGCCTCTGCCATGCTCGTTTCTCTCGTGGTTGGCGCAAGGCCGGGTGAGTCCGTGTGGGACGTGTGCGCTGCTCCTGGCGGCAAAACGACGCATCTCGCAGAGATGATGGAGGGTACCGGTACGCTCGTGGCGACGGACATCGACGGTGCACGGGCGGACATGGTGAAAGAGGCTCTCGCGCGGGCGGGACATACATTCGCGCAGGTACTAGTCGGGGATGCCACCGGGCCCTTACCGGAAGGCGGTGCGTTTAACCTGGGCTTCAACCGTATCTTGCTTGATGCCCCGTGTTCAGGCCTGGGCGTCATACGGCGAAACCCCGACCTCAGGTGGATGAGAAGGGAAAGCGATATACCGTCCATGAGCAGCCGGCAGTCGAGACTCCTCTCTTCGGTCAAGAGGTACTTAAGGAGCGGCGGAGTTCTTGTCTACAGTACTTGTACCCTTACGCGCGAAGAGAATGAGGATACGTGGCTCGAGTTCCTGCGGCACAATGTCGACATGGTCCCGGAAGACCCGGGGGAAGCTTTGGACGCTGAGTCCGCCCGCATGCTGGCTGATTCACCGTTCAGCGGACCGGGCTATCGCTATATCCTGCCGCACCTTTCCGGAAGCGACGGTTTTTTCATCGCAAGAGCCAGGAGGGCCTGAAGTGAACGACGTAGGAGTGCACGACGAGAAACCCAATATCTTTGACCTTACGAGGGAAGAGCTGGCGTTTATCCTGACGGAGCGAGGACACAAACCTTACCGCGCCGGGCAGATAATGAACTGGGTATATAAGCGCTATGCAGGCTCTTTCCAGGAAATGACCGACCTCCCGAAAGCCCTTAGGGACGATCTGCCAAACTGGGTGGAATTTGGAAGTCTAGAGCTACTCAAGAAGCAGGAAGGAGCAGGAGACCAAGCGAAAAGGTATCTATGGGGCTCCGGCGGAAAACCGCTGGTAGAATCAGTGCTCCTTAAGTACAAGTACGGTCTCACAGGATGCTTATCCACTCAAATAGGGTGCCCGGCAGGATGCGCTTTTTGCGCGTCTCGCCATCTTGGGTATGAGAGAGGTCTCTCCAAAGCAGAGATAGTGGAAGAGTTCATGCGGATGTGCGCGGATGAGAAGTCCCGCATCGGCCGGCTGGTATTCATGGGGACGGGAGAGCCGTTTCTCAACTATGAGAATGTGATGGCCGCGATTGACAAGTTGTGCGATCCCGACGGGTATAACCTTTCCCGCAGGCGGATTACGGTATCGACTGTGGGCATACCCGAGGCGATGAGGGAGTTCGCCAGAGACTCCAGGGGTGTCAGGTTGGCTTTGTCCCTGCACGCGACCAGAGATGGCCTGAGAGACAGGCTGATCCCCCTCAACCGGACGTACCCTATCGGAGAGGTTATGGAGGCCCTCGGGGATTACGCCAGGGCTACGGGGCAGCGAGTTACCGTTGAGTACATGCTCATTTCGGGAGTAAACGACAAGAAAGAGGACGCAAGGGCGCTCGTGGCTCTTGTGGAAGGGATAGACTGTCTGGTAAATCTAATTCCGTGGAACCCCGTGCCCGGCTTACCGTGGGAACGGCCGGACGCGGAAGATGTAAGAGCGTTCAAAGAAGTTCTCGAAAGGAACCGGGTTAAGGTCACTCTACGTCGTAGTCTCGGTGGGAATATTGAGGCGGCGTGCGGACAGCTCAGGCGCGAAATGACAGAGAGAAATAGATAACCTCGCCATAGACGTAGGGGCTTCATGGGAGGGACCGGAGTTGCAGTGGAGCGCTCGAACCTCGCGGGGGCTCGTAAGGCCCGACAACGAGGATGCGTGGAATGTGCAGGCTTTTTCCGAGCGCATATGGTTGGCGATGGTGGCCGACGGGATCGGAGGCTGCGACGCGGGTGAAGTGGCGTCGTCCATCGCCATCAAGCACTGCGGCGATTTCATCCTGACGAACTTCGAGAAGTACCCGCCCAAAGAGCTTCTGACCCAGGCAATGAGATTCGGTAACCATAAGGTACTGCAAGCGGCAGCAGAGACCGGCGCAGCCGGGATGGGGACAACCCTCACCGCGGCGTTGGTCCTAGAGGATGAAAGCAAGCTGTATGTAGGTCACGTGGGGGACAGCCGGGCCTACCTGATCTCCAAGGGAGAGATCCGGCAGGTTACCGAAGACCATTCTCTCGCGGGAGAGCTGGTCCGTAACGGAGCTATTTCCGAGGAAGCAGCCATGAGGCACCCGGCGAGGAACGCACTCACTGCTGCCTTGGGCACGGAGTTCTCCGTGCCCGTTGCGATATATGAGGAAAACCTTTCTCCCGGAGACATTGTGGTATTATGTACTGATGGACTTACCGGCCTTGTGAACTCGAGAGAGATAAGAGACATGGCTTCCGCGATAAGTAGAAAAGAAGTCGCCCAGAAGTTCGTTGATACGGCAAATGAGCGTGGTGGCTACGATAATGTGACAGTTGTGCTGATGTGGCCAGACGTAGGCGGGGCCGCCCAAGGCTAGGAGAGGTGAAATCGGTTGTCACCCGCTGACATCACAGGCAGGAAGGTACTGAACAGGTACAAGATCATAGAGAAGATCGGCGGCGGCGGGATGAGCGTCGTATGGAAAGCTTACGACCTCGTCCTTGACCGTAATGTAGCCCTCAAGGTGCTCCGGCCCGAGATGAGCGAGGACGAGGAGTTCATCCGTCGTTTTCGCCGGGAAGCACAGTCTGTCGCTTCTCTTTCCCATCCGAACATCGTGAACATCTATGATGTTGGCGAAGACCAGGGTCTTTACTTCATCGTGATGGAGCTCATAGAAGGCGAGACCCTGAGAGACAAACTTAAGAGAGAAGGAGCCCTGGACCCTGCCGAGGCGCTGGAGATAGCCTCTCAGATATGCGAAGCGCTATCCCACGCTCACGCGCGAAGGATCATCCACCGGGATATAAAGCCCCAGAACATCCTCATCATGAAGAACGGCCACGTGAAGGTAGCCGATTTCGGAATCGCCCGGGCGCTCGGGGCCATCTCAACCACGTCCAGAGACCTGGTGGTTGGGTCGGCGCCGTACCTAAGTCCTGAACAGGCAAAAAACGGTCTGGTCTCAAACCGTTCCGATATATATTCGCTGGGAGTTGTCCTCTTTGAAATGCTGACCGGCAAGCAGCCGTTTGCCGGAGACAGCCCGGTCGCGGTCGCATTGCAGCACGTGCAGGCTGAGGCGCCGCCTATACGCGAGATAAAGCCGTCTTTACCTGAAGCGGTCGCCAATCTTGTGGCGAAAGCCTTGAGAAAGAACCCGGAGGAAAGGTTTTCTTCAGTTGATGAAATGAGGCAGGAGATGAGGTCTATCCTCGCCGAGGGACTTGCGGACGCATCCTCCCGGGTGGCAGATCGAGATGTCCCGGTTCTTGGAGGGCGAGGGTCGCACGAGGAGGCTGACGTTGTGGCACGGCCACAGAAGAAGAGGCGGGGGCTTTCATTAGGCACCAAGGTTTTCTTGACCGTGACGGTGATTGCTCTCGCGATGGGCCTATACGCACTAAAGCTTTTCAATGATTGGATGAACGTTCCACTGGTCACGGTCCCCGAGCTTGCCAACAAGCCCTTTGACCAAGCCCAGGAAGAGTGCAGGCTGCTGGGGCTCCCGCTCATGATCTCGGGGTGGAGAAACGACCCCGAGGTGCCGGCCAACGTGATTATCTCTCAAAGCCCGCTTGCGGGAGAACAAGTGAAACAGGGTAGGGAAGTATGGGTCCTCGTCTCCAAGGGGCAGGACCTGGCCACCATCCCCAATGTTGAGAGGATGACCCTCAAAGAGGCGTCCATTGAGCTCCAGAACGCGGATGTGTCTGTGGGTAACGTAACCCGCATGTACCATGAGGAGATAGAGAAAGACCGCGTGATCAGTCAGAACCCCAAGGCCGGGCTCCAAGTACCCAAGAACACGGTGGTCGACTTGGTCGTGTCTCAAGGACCGGAGCCTAAGACCGCCAAGATGCCTAATGTTATGGGTAAGATGTTGGATGAAGCCAAGGAGATTCTCGAAGATGCGCTGCTCGGTGTCGGGTCTGTCAACTACCAAGCATCGGTGTATCCGGAAGGCACGGTCATAGGGCAGGACCCGCCGCCGGGGACCGAAGTCCCGTATCAGTTCAAGGTATCGCTCACCGTAAGCGGGAGTACCGGCTCGGCGAAGCACCGGTTCGTGAAGACTTTCAGGGTGCCGGAGGACTACGCGGGTGATACCAGGTTGGTCCGGGTTGTGATCACCGTGAGAGACGATCTGGGAGAAAGGGTTGTGTATGACAGGTTGGTACAGCCTGAAGTGGAGCAGACGGTGCAGTTCATGTGGGAAGGCACCCAGGCGACCGTGATTACCGATATGGGCGGAAAGAAGTCTTATGAAACGATAAGGCCGTAGTGTGAGGTGTTGTCACGGAATTGGAGGGCAGGGTAACTGCTGTTCATTCGTCCTACTGCTTGGTTTGGGCCGGAGAAAGCACGGTCCGGTGCTTCTTGCGGGGGCGCCTTAGGCACTTGAGCGCCCAGGTTACCGCCGGCGATCTTGTTAGGGTCAGCCGTAGAGACGGCGAGTATCTCATTGAGGAAATCCTGCCGCGGAAGAACTTCCTTATCCGCCCCCCTGTCGCAAACGTCGACCTTGTCGTCGTGGTGACTGCCGTTACACATCCCCCAATCGATCTCACCTATATAGACCGCATCCTTGTGCACCTTGAGAGCCAGGACATCGACGCGGTCATGTGCTTTAACAAGGCGGATATAGAGGACCCGGCTGAGGTCCGGCGCCTTGAGGACATCTACCGTAAGGCAGGATATGACGTGGTCGTCACGTCAGCCCTGAGCGGCGAAGGCATCTCGGAACTGGTCGGAAAGATGAAAGGGAGCAACGTGGTCCTAGCCGGGGCAAGCGGGGTCGGGAAGTCGAAGATACTGTCCGCCATCACGCAGGAAGAGATCTCTACCGGCCGCCTTTCGAAGATCCGGCGGGGAAGACATACGACAAAGGGAGTCACCCTGTATCCTGTCCAAGGTGGCGCGTTCATCGCCGATACTCCGGGGTTCTCAAGACTTAACGTCGTCGAGTGTGAGCCTTTCACACTGGCTTACTACTACAGGGAGATGATGGACCTGGCGCCTCTCTGTCACTTTCCGAGGTGCCTGCACAAGACCGAGGATTCTTGCGCGGTGAGAGAGGCGCTTTCGGAGGGCAGGATTGCTCCGGAGAGGTATGAAACTTACCTTGCGCTCTTGGATGAATGCCTTGAGAGGGAGAAACACAAGTATGAGTAACGTCAAAGTGGCTCCGTCGCTCCTTTCCGCCGACCCGGCGAACCTGGCGGCCGATGTGATCTCAGTGAAAGACGCGGGAGCGGACCTTTTGCACTTGGACATAATGGACGGGCACTTCGTACCGAACCTCACCTATGGACCGCAAGTGGCGGAAAGCCTCACCCGTTTCGGCGTTCCCCTGGATGTTCACCTGATGGTGGACAACCCGGAAAGGATAGTGCCGCTTTTCCTCCCGTACGCTTCTTACCTGACGGTCCATGTAGAGGCGGCTCCTCACCTTCACAGGATTCTCCAGAGCATCAAAGACCGCGGCGTGAAGGCAGGAGTGGCTCTGAACCCTGCCACCCCGCCTGAAACCATTTCTTACGTGACGGATTTGGTCGACCTCGTGGTGGTAATGGCCGTGAACCCCGGATGGGGCGGCCAGAAGTGCTTAACCGGCATGGAGCGCAAAGTAAGGGCCGTGAAAGGTATCGCCCTGTCCTCCGGGCGTGACATAGACATCGAGGTGGACGGCGGGGTTACCCACGAGAACGCAGGGCTTTTTGTCTCCGCAGGGGCGACAATTCTCGTTTCAGGTAGCTATCTTTTCAAGGCTCCCGACAGACGAAACGCCATAATTGCCCTAAGAGAGAGCACCGCTTAGTTCCCCTGAATATACTTTACTGAGTTTCGCGGGAAGAAGCGGGGATGTCATGCGGTTCAGGTCCGGATCTTCCAAGAAAAGGCTCTACATTTGGGCGCTTATGGGAATAGCCGGGGCCGTCATTCTCCTCATTTCATTGCCCTCATGGGTCATCCTCGCGCTGGTGGGCGCCGGGCTTATCGCCGGTGCTTTCTACGGGTATAAGAGCGGACTGTGAGAGGGGGGCTTTGGAAATGAAGGTGCGCGTTATGAAGGTCCCCAGGCCGCTCTCAAAGATTGTGAGAGCGATCTTAGGGCTTTTCGGCATAAGGTGAATACTCTTCGACCGGCAAGAGTTTCACGGAAAGCTGCCGGACGAGGCTTCAGGGTCAAAGCACGAACGGGTTTTCACAGGCGGAAGAAGTCAAAACACCTCTCCGAAAAGGGGAGGTGTTCCTCTTGCTCCCGGCCTTATAGGATGGGCTTAGGCCTCGGATACCTTTCTTGCCTTTACGGCTCTCTTGACCTTGCCGGAACGGAGGCAAGCGGTGCAAGCGTAGACTCTCTTGGCGTGGCCGTCTACAATGGCACGGACCCTCTGGATGTTGGGAGCAAACGTCCTCTTCGTCTTGATATTCGAGTGACTCACGCGGTTTCCGACCGACTTGGCCTTGCCGCAGATTTCACACCTGGCCACCAGAAAAACCTCCTTGCGGGACTTACGTATGACCTTAGCATTGTAGCATAGGAAAATAGGGAGGAAAAGCGGATAATCATCTAGAAGTTGGTGTGACCTCGCAAGCGAAGGAGGGTGGCAATGCCTCAGCTGACCGGTAAGGAGGTAGAGACGAGACTGGGACGTCTCGTCCTGTCGGAAGAAGCCATCGCTACCATCGCGGGGGCAGCGGCTACCGAGTGCTACGGTGTCGTGGGAATGGCGGGGCGTAGAATGGTCGACGGGATCGCGGAACTCCTGGGAAAAGAGAACCTGTCCAAGGGTGTCTCGGTGTCAATTGAGGGCGATCTCGTTTACATCGACTTGTCGGTAGTTGTAGGTTACGGAGTGAAGATCTCTGAGGTCGCCCGCATGGTTGTGGAAAAGGTGAGGTATACCGTTGAAAATGTGACGGGCCTCAAGGTCAAGAAGGTAACGGTAAACGTGCAAGGAATCAGGCTTCAAGGGAGCTCGGGGAGTTGATCATGGCCCATAGTGTTCTAGATGGTGACGTTTTTCGGAGTTTGGTCCTAAGCGCCAGTTCATATCTGGGCGCTCGCAAGAAGGAAGTTGATTCCCTGAATGTCTTTCCGGTGCCCGACGGGGACACAGGGACGAATATGTACCTCACTCTCTCGTCTGCGGCCCAGGCGATATCCGACCGGCGGGGGCTCACTCTAGGCGAGGCCTCTGAGATGGCAAGTCACGGCGCCCTCATGGGCGCCCGGGGAAATTCGGGCGTAATCCTCTCCCAAATACTGCGCGGTATTGCGACGTGTTTCTCCGGCCGGGAGAGCGTTTCGGCTTCGGAGATATGCCGCGCTCTTGACCAGGCAGTCGCCACCGCCTATAAGGCCGTTATGAAGCCCGTCGAGGGGACCATCCTAACCGTACTCCGGGGTCTCCGGGACGGGGCTTCCGCGGCGGCTTCGTCCAAAGACCTCTCGGTCATTCTGGACTCTGGGCTCAAGGAAGCCAAGGCGGTGTTGGAGCGCACTCCTGAGATGCTCCCTGTCCTTAAGCAGGCGGGAGTGGTGGATGCAGGCGGCAAGGGTCTGGTTTTTATCGTGGAAGGTTTCTTGGAAGGGCTGTCATCCCAAGGCGTGAGGGAGATCGCCGTGGGCGAAAACCAGGTCGCTTTCCCGGAGCCTCCCAAGGAAGGGTTCAGGGTCGAGGAGCTAGAGACGGCGGACATCAGGTTTCCCTACGACACCCAACTCCTGGTGGCCCTTCGCGGCTCCAGTCCAAACCTTTTGCGCGAGGATCTCATGCCGCTCGGAGATTCCCTTTTGGTAGTGGGATCCGAGGAGCTCGCCAGGGTGCACATCCACACGGATAGGCCCGGTGAAGTGCTCACCGTGTGCCTCAAGCACGGCACTTTGTCCAACGTTACGATAGACAACATGGTGGAGCAATCGCAGGCGATGGCCCAAGCGGTCTCCGGCGGCTCGGCAGTGTTGGACTCCGTGGGCGAAGTCGCGAGGGTCGTGAACGGAATACCCTCTGCGGGTTCGTTCCTCATGCCCCCGGTGCAAGCTCCCGCGCAGGCCGTAAAGGACGTAGGCATAGTCTCCGTCGCGACCGGTCCGGGGCTTAAGGAGATTATGAAAAGCCTTGGATCCGACCTGGTCATCGACGGCGGCACCACCATGAACCCGTCAACCGCAGAACTGGCGGCAGCGGTGAAGACCGTCGCAGCCAAAAAGATCATCTTCCTCCCAAACAACGGGAACATCTTCTTGGCAGCCAAGCAGGCCAAGAAGCTTACCGGCCGCAACATGTACATCATTCCGTCCAAGACCATTCCTCAAGGGATATCGGCCCTTTTGTCCCTTAACCTAAACGAAGATATGGGACAGAACTTGAAAAGGGCCAGCAAGGCCTTGAAGCGGGTCAAGACGGGCGAAGTGACCTATGCCGCCCGCAGTGGGAAGTTCGGCCGGCACGTCATGAACCAGGGCGACATCCTTGGGCTCATCGAAGGCAAAGTAGAGCTGGTTGGTAAGGACCCGACGGTGGCCCTCAAAGAGATAGTTACGCGCATGGTCAAGAAAAACGATGAAATAGTGACGGTGTACTGGGGCCTGGATATCAGCGAAGAAACGGCGCTGAAGGCGAGGGAAGACCTGGAGAAGATGCTGGGCGGCTCTGTTGAGCTTGAGTTCCATAGCGGGGGCCAACCGCTCTATTACTACATCATCTCGGTGGAATGACTGAGGGATGAGTCCGTCACTGGACGATTCAGTGAGGTATGTGAAGGGCGTGGGCCCGCGTAGGGCCGAGCTCCTCAATGAGCTCGGAGTCTGTACGGCCCGAGATCTGCTCGACCATTTTCCCTTCCGGATCGACGACTTCTCACGGGTTCTACCCATGGGACTCATCATTCCGGGTTCGGAAGTAACCGTGCAGGGCAAAGTTGTCTCCGCCGGCTTTGTGCATAGTACCAGGGGAAAAGCCTTCCGCGTGTGCATATCCGACGGTACCGGAGTGCTCTATCTCGTCTGGTACAACATGCCCTACATGTACCGGAGCTTCCGCCCGGGCCTTTCGGTCGCGGCTTCGGGGAAAGTTGAGTGGCGGAGAGGAAGCTTCGAGATCGCCCACCCGATCTGGCGGGAGAGCGGTACTCCCAGCGAAAAGGGGCCGGTCATCCCCGTCTACCACGCGACTCAAGGCCTTACTTCCCAAAGCCTTCACTCGATCATTAAAGAGGCCCTGAAAGTGTACGTTCCTTACATAAGGCCCCTTATTCCCAAGTCGGTTTTGGACAAGCACGGCCTCTTAAGTGAGGTCCAGGCTTACAAGGCGATCCACAACCCCGACTCACCTGATATTTGGGAAAAGGCGCGTCGCACATTTGCCTTTAGAGAGATACTGAGCCTTCAGATCGGGCTTCTCTCGATGAAAGCCGAGGTAGAGAAAGCTCCTTCTCCTCAGGCGTTCACGAGATTTGACAAGGCCCAGGCGTTCTTGAGAGACCTGCCGTTCCGGCTCACACCTGCCCAACAGCGGGCCATACAGGACATAGGACGCGACCTCACTTCCGGGCGGACCATGAACAGGTTGCTCCAGGGCGATGTAGGAAGCGGAAAGACCGTCGTAGCCATGTGGGGGCTACTCTCGGCGGTGGAAAACGGGTGGCAGGGAGCCCTCATGGCTCCGACCGAAGTCCTCGCGACGCAGCATTACAAGACTTTCTCCGAGCTTCTGGGAAGCAGGGCGCGGATAGGTTTTCTTTCGGGATCCACGCGGAAGAGCGATAGGGAGTCCACACTAGAGAGACTTGAGTCGGGCGAGATAGACATCCTGATAGGCACCCATGCTCTCCTTAGCCCGGAGGTCAAGTGGCGGAACCTCGGCTTGGTGGTTACGGATGAGCAGCACCGCTTCGGGGTCAAGGAGCGGCTAAAGCTCACCTCGGGCCATGAGATACTTCCCCATATGTTGGTGGTAAGCGCGACGCCGATCCCGCGTTCACTTGCCCTTACGCTGTACGGCGACCTAGACGTGTCGATCATGGACTCAATGCCTGAGGGTAGGTCTCCTGTTGCGACCAGGTGTGTAGGCCGGTCCGGGCGAGACCTGGCTTACAGGGCGCTAAAGGAGGAACTCTCAAAAGGGAGGCAAGCTTTTGTCGTTTGCCCGCTCATAACTGAAGGGAAAACTGACAGAAGGGCTGCTTCCATAGTGAAAGAGGAACTTGAGAAAGGGCATCTCAAGGGAAGCGTCTTGGGTCTCATTCACGGCAGCTTGTCCAAAAACGAAATAAACGAAACCATGTCAAGGTTTGTCGCAGGAGAGATCCAGGTGCTGGTGGCTACGACCGTTGTGGAAGTGGGCATTGACGTCCCCAACGCCACGGTCATGGTCGTGGAAGACGCCGATTCCTTTGGGCTCGCCACATTGCACCAGCTAAGGGGCCGGGTGGGCCGAGGTAAGCACCCTTCTGTATGCTTTCTTATAGCGTCAACGGATTCGGGTCTCAGGCGACTCAAGGCTCTGGAGAAAATAAGCGATGGATTTGAAGTTGCCGAGATGGACCTCAGGGAAAGAGGTCCGGGCCAGTTCTTTGGGACCGCCCAACACGGAGTCCCGGATACCAAACTGGCCGAACTGGGGGTTTCTCTGGATGTTGTCGCCAGGGCTCGGGAAGAAGCCAAAGAGATGCTCTCTCTCGTGGAGTCTGGTTTTGCCCCGCCGGAGATCAGGGAGACCGTGGAGCGTATACGACGTAGATTCGGTGACCCGCTGGAGTACGGTCGCTCTCGCTAATGTTTTCTGACGCTCTTGTTTGTTAAACTTAACATAAAAAAGCCACAACATCCCAGCATGAAGCCTTCTGAAGTGAACATAATAACGTTCGACAGGAGGTGACATGAATGGGAACCGGGCAGAAGCGTAACATCGCAGTCGTGCCTCAGGCTCGTGCGGCCCTCGACGCCTTTAGGAACGAGATAGCCAACGAGCTGGGCATCCAGCCCCCGGGTGGCTACTGGGGCGACATTCCGTCCCGTACCTGCGGTGCCGTTGGTGGGCACATGGTCAGGCGGATGATCGAGCTCGCAGAGCAGAGCCTGTCGCAGGGTAGATTCCCCGCCGCGGGAGCCCAACAGCAGCAGAGGCAGTTCTAAGTGAGCGGCCTGTGCGCCATGGATTGTAGTGAGAACGTAATTCGCGCAGTGTAGTCGAACCCAGAGCAGTTCAGAAGTCGCAAAGGGGGCGGGGAATCCCGCCCCCTTTGGAATACTTTTGGCACGGTTTTTACGCGCGAGCCGTTCGCGTGCCCTCCGCCCCCGCGAGGAACTAGGCAGGAGCTTTTGGGGGCGCCTAGAAATAGGTGCTCGGGTGAGAAGCATGGCGGTACTGGAGTACATCCGCTTGACCCCCGAGCTTCTTCAGGGGCTTCCGCGGGATTCCACAGTTTTCACGATCGTCGTGAGTCCGATTGAGGTCCACGGTCAGCACCTACCGTTCGGCACCGATATTTACATAGCCGAAGCCGTCAGGGACAGGGTGTTGAGCGCTCTCGAGGAAAACAGGCCGGAGGTCTGCTTCGTGAGCCTCCCGCACCTTTACTGCGGGTCCGACGCGCTCCCCTATCCGGGTTCACTATCTGTGAACGCCACGGCACTCGAAGGTGTCCTGACGGACTACTGCAAAGGCCTGGCCAAACAAGGTTTCAAATACCTCGTGGTATTCGATAACCACGGAGGTCCAAAACACCATCTCGCGATCTCCAGCGCGGCCCGAAGAGCATGGAGGAAGTGGAGATTCCAACTCATCGATCCTTTCATCGACATATACCGCCGCATGATCGTCCACGACCCGGAACTCCTCTCCATGACGGGCCTACGGCCTGCCGAGTGCGGCGATGACGCGGACAACCACGCGGGGACCAACGAGACGTCGCTCATGATGGCCGTGTGTCCGGAGCTGGTCTTGCGCGACGTGCGAGAGGTTAAAGCCGCGCACCCCCCGAAGCTCTCAGGAGCCGCGAAAATCGTGGACGGACTCGGTCGTCTCGTCGAGGCTCTAGGCGGGAAGCGAACCGGAGCCGACCTCAGGCACCTGGCCCAGGCTATCGCGTGGACGGGGCAGGACGGGTTCCTGCCGTACATGGGAGCCCCGGCCCTCGCCAGTAAGGAAGCCGGCGAGGCGATGCTTGGAGCGCACGTTAAGATCTCGGTGAGGCTAATAGAAAAGGCCCTCTCCGGTGAAGACGCAAGGCCCGTTGCCATCCTTGAGGCTCTTTCGCTCTTGCGCCGTGTGCCGGAGTGAGCCCGAGGGTCTCCTACGTTCAGACGGGATAGCCTTACTGGAGGTAGTCGAGCATTTCCTCTTCGCTTATCGCCGGCTGGGTGGCTTTGTTGAGTGCGCTCGCCAGGAGCTTCGACATCTCCATGATCTCGACGTCGATGTCCTTAGTAGTAACCATTAGGTCGCGGAGTTCCTGTCCGAGGAAGTCCCCCACCGAGTCGAGCGTTGCTCTTGCGTGCGGGTTAAACCTTTGAAAATAAGCATCGAGCGCGTCCATGGCTATGGCAGCGCCGGATACAACCGTCGGTATTCCGATGGCTATGACCGGGATACCTAGGGTCTCCTGGTTTATGCCGGGTCTCTTGTTTCCAACGCCTGATCCCGGCTGGATCCCGGTGTCGGCGATCTGGATGGTTGTAAGGAGCCTCGAGGGCGACCGCGCGGCCAGTGCGTCTACCGTGATCACCAGTTCCGGCCGTACCTGTTCGACGATACCCCTCACGATATCAATTGTCTCCATGCCTGTGATGCCCAAGACTCCGGGGGATATGGCGGCTACCGGGTTAAGCCGTCCACCTAGCTCTTGAGGCAAGTGCTCGCGGATATTCCTGGTAATCATGAGTTGTGAGACCACTCGGGGGCCTAGGGCGTCCGGGGTGGCCTGCCAGTTGCCGAGTCCCACGATGAGGACATCGTTCTGCCTTGGAAGCCCTGCGAGCTCAGAGAGCTCGGCCGCGATTATGCCTGCCACATGTTTGAGCGTTTCCCTGCTCCGGAACCTAAGGGCTGGGCACTCCAGTGTGAAGTACCTCCCGGGCGGTTTCCCGATTTGGGCGCCGGCCTGAGGAGTGTGTACAGAGACCCTGGTGATCTTGATGCCGTCCATTTCCTCTTCGCGAACGTCCATTCCGGGGATCTGCTGCCCGGCCCGGGACGTTGCGATGGTGGCGCGCTCCAGCGCCAAGTCCGTCCGTTCATTGTCGCTTCGGAACAAAATGTGTCCCCCCGAGCTTAAGGGTTTGGGATTTCATTCGACATCCCAGTGCTATACTACCCAGAGAACAGGGCAGTATATGACACTATCCACGAGGGGGACGGTCCGTGAAGATAGTCCCGCTTCTAATCGCCGCTCTGGCCGGAGCTTCCATGGCCGTGCAGGGCGCTTTCAACGCGGTCTTGGGCAAAAAGGCAGGTTCATTTGAGGCTTCGTTCATCGTGCATGTGATCGGAGCCGTCCTGCTTGGAGGGCTTCTTGCTGTAGGAATGGGCCAAGGAGGGCTGCGCAAGGCCTTGGAAGCGCCTTGGTGGAGCTTCCTCGGCGGTCCTCTCAGCGTACTCATCATCTGGGGCGTCTTGACCAGCGTAGGGCAGATCGGAGTATCCAACGCCAACACCGCAATAGTGGCGGCCCAGATAGTCACGGCCATCATCCTTGACTGCCTGGGCGTGACGGGTGAGAAGGTTAGCATTGGCTGGATGAAGATTGTCGGCGCCGTCCTCTTTATCGCAGGAGTCTACTTTCTTCTACGAGATACTCAGTGAACGCAACGGCTCCCTGTATCTCTTATCCGCGCTTCCCATGGATGTCTCCGTCAACGTTTTCGGGCCGGATTTTCCGACTTGTGTTTCCTTCACGAGACCTTGTCGTGATAGGATGTTCTGCAGAAGGTTTTCCAGGACGGCTCGTAGAAGCCGACTTCCTTGGTAGAAAAAAACGCCGCTTCTTTTCGGAAGCGGCATTGGGAGAGGAGAAACCGGAGGAAGAGCCTGCTTCGGTCGATCTAACGATCGAGCCTCGACTCTCGTGAGTAAGTATGGACCCGAGACGGGTTTCTTATGCAGAATGTAAGAGGATTTCACGACGAAGGAAGGATTTCTGTTGAAGGCCGTTTATCCGGGTAGTTTCGATCCGCTTACCAACGGGCACCTCGATATCATAAGGCGTGCCGCAAAGTCATTTGAGCACCTTTTTGTTGTAGTGTTCGACAATTCCGCAAAGAAGTGCTTATTCAGCGTCGAAGAGCGCATCGCCATGATAAGCGAAGCGGTGAGCGATATCCCCAACGTGACTGTTGATTCGTCATCGGGTCTACTCGTTGAATATGCCAAGAAGCGCGGCGTCGGGGTCATAGTGAAAGGGTTGAGGGCGGTTTCTGATTTTGATTACGAATTCAAGATGGCCCTTATGAACAAGAAACTCGCACCTGAGCTCGAGACCTTCTTCATGATGACCTCGCTCAAATACTTGTACCTTAGTTCCAGTCTTGTGAAAGAAGTGGCGTCCTACGGCGGGTGCATCAGGGATCTGGTGCCTCCCACCGTTGAGGCGCGACTTTTCAATAAGCTCAAAGAGAAGTCCGGAGACGATATCTAGGAGGCGAGGTGCTCAGCGTGGACGTTCTGGCTTTGCTGGACAAACTGGATGCTTATCTCTCGGAATGCTCGAGGGTTCCCCTCATGGGGAAACTCCTTGTGGATGAGGAGGAGGTATTCGCGATCATCGACGACCTCCGGGCTCAGATCCCACATGAACTCGAGCAGGCCAAGTGGCTTCTAAAGGAACGGGAGAGGATCCTCCAGGAAGCAAGGAAAGAAGCCGAAGACATACTGAAGGACGCCCAAGGACAGATAGCGACCTTGGCCAGTGAATCGGTCATAGCCAAGGAAGCCCGGGTACAGGCCGAGGAACTGATGACAAGGGCAAAAGAAGTAGCCAGGGAGATCAACCTCGGGGCCAGAGAGTACGCGGATGAGCTCATGAAGGCGGTCGAAGACTCTATCCTGGATATCCTCGAGCGTGTCCGCGAGGGCCGGCGCGAGCTCCAGGTGGAAAGAGAGCCCGCGGCGTCGAAATCCATGGACCTCTCCGGCGATGAGGACTCCCTTGACGAGGAAGACGACGATTCTTTCTTCGACGACGAAGAAGAGGAAGAGGAGCCTTCCCGCGGGGGAAAACGCAGGAAGAAGTAAGAACAAACAATTGGTATAGAAAAGACGCGGGAACCCGAGCGCAGTGAGGACGCTCAGGTTCTCTTTTTTCCGTAAGCCTCTCTGGCCGCCGAAATCACAAGGGATACGAACGCTACGGCCGCCAGGCAGACTAGGCCCGTAGTGGTTGCCGTCCCTATGCTCCTAAGCCATGCCATTGAGCCGGCCGGCACGTAAGGTTCGAAAGCAGGCAGTGACCAGCGGGCGGCATGGGGTCTCATGAAAAGGACCGTGAAGAAGGCCGCCATTATGCCTTGGAAGAACCTGGCGAAAGCATAGGGCAGTACTGACAGGCCTGACGGCTGCGTCACTGCGGCGACCTGGGCTAGGACGCTGAGCCCGCTCCATGCGATAATTGCGCTCGCGGCTGCGACCCTGGCTACAAAGGGGGCTTCGGCTTGGCTCGCCATGGACGTGCCGATGGTTATCTCGAAGAAGCCGCTGACCAGTGGCTCGTGGAGTGCCTTTGGTATCAGGGAATCAGGAACGACCCTGGATATTGCAAGCGATATTGCGTCCGTCACTCCCGCGATTCTCAAGAGCTCGAAGATGACCGAGAAGAGCACTATGAAGCCCAAGATCGATAGGAGCGTGTTGATTGACTGGGTGACCGCGTCTCCCAGGAGCTCACCGAAAGGTTTTCCTTTTTCGCGCTGGGCCTTTCTCATGGCGCTGTAGGCGCGGACTAGGATGAAGGAGCCTTCAGACTTGAGCGGAGGGGTCTTCTCTGACCGCAGCTTCCAGAACCGCATCCCAAACCCCACCAACAGTGCAGACAGGTAGTGAGCGGCTATGATGATCCCGGCCAGATCGGCCCTCTTGAACATGCCCACTGCTACGGCCCCGGTCATGAAGAGGGGATCAGATGTGTTGCAAAAGCACATGAGGCGCTCGGCCTCGGTCTTGTTGGCAAGTCCCTCGTCTTTAAGGCGGGCAGAAAGCGCGGCGCCCAGCGGGTAGCCTGAGGCTATCCCCATCGCCATAGTGAAAGACCCGGCTCCTGGCACGTTGAAAATGGGGCGCATTATCGGCTGGCACAGAACCGCCATGAAATGGACGACGCCCAGTCTCATCAGCAGTTCGGCCGCTATGAAGAAGGGGAGAAGTGCAGGTAGTACTACATCCCACCACACCTTGAGTCCCCGCTCGGCCGCGCTAAATGAAGGCTCAGGGTAGAGGATCATAGAGGCCGCCAGTACGACAACCATGAGGGCGAGGCTCAGGGCAGACAGGGAGTCTTTTCTCACTTTACGGATTAGAACGATTCCGCCCACTACTCCCGCGATGAGAACGAGCGCCTTGAAATCCATCGTTTAGCCTCCTTCGTCCGCTCTAATCTATATGCCGGAGAAGCAGGGTAATACGACGTCCGGCGAGATCACCTCCGTGACTTCCCCGCGAGGGCCTTATCCAGTGACGATTATGCAGGGGCGGATGGAGCCGGCAGCGCGGTCCTCTGCCCGGCTCCTGTCAACGGACAGTGATTATGTCACCCTGAAAGGCGTTAACTAGACTGTGATAATGTCACCCTCTTTTTTGGGTTGGGGGCAGCGTGGCTGCCCCCTCCGTCTTCAGTCGAGCAGACTGC
>Ga0134103_1000130_pt1 | contig 97438 bp, 87 predicted proteins | sample 14_taG_2_FD_94445 | JGI IMG/M metagenome (GOLD analysis project Ga0134103, IMG submission 94445) | Switchgrass degrading microbial communities from high solid loading bioreactors in New Hampshire, USA - 14_58_20_212_A1 metaG | ecosystem: Engineered > Bioreactor > Semi-continuous > Anaerobic >...
ATTTGCAAAATCTTCTCGTTTTGTGTACGCTTCATGTAGAGACACTCCCCAATAGGTATTTGTGCCTTCCTGGCTCGGACAAGCACAATGCTATTGTATTGCGGGAGGTCTCTTTTTTCAAAGTACATCTTTACTCATTACAGTAATGCTTCTTTTGCCACACAAACATCTCCCAACGGGCTCCCCACTCTCGGGGCATCTCGCAAAGCAGTGTGCAGGCCGGACTGACTAGGGAAGGCTCAGCTGCCGTTTGGCCGCTCCCCATATGCACAGGCACCAGCCTGATGCCCTACCTCCCGAAATACCTCCAGACATTTACGAGAAAAGACACAGACAGCAGCCCTTTCCCACGGCGCGCCCCCGAAGCGCGTCGAGTTTTGCTGCCTGAGTGTTACCGCACCGTCATCTGTCGAATTCGGGTCAAAACGATGGGTCAGGAACCCAAAGCTCACGGGAGGTGCAGCCTTTGAAGGCGCGGAAGAGTTTGGCAGCGGTTTTGCTGTTGTGTCTTGTCTTGGTTGTGCAGGGATGTTGGGGTAAGGGCAAGAAGAACGAGCCTCCCACGCTCACTTCTTGTTGCCCTGAGGAACCAGATTTTGCCATGACAACAGGATCTGTCCAAGAACTCAGCGTCGCGGTCACAGATCCAGATGGTGATCCCCTCAGCTATGTGTGGAAGGCCACTGCGGGAAAGGTGAAGAGTAAGGGAGAAGGAACTGCACTTTACACCGCTCCTGATCAGCCCTGCGGCGCGGAGGTAATAGTGGCTGTGGGTGATGGGAAAGGTGGTGTGACGTCCCATACCTGGAATGTCACCATCGTCCGTCCTGAGAATCCACCTGTGATCGAGTCGTACACGCCGTCTCAAACGGAATTCTCTGTGAATGTGGGCTCAGTAACAGACTTCAGCGTTGTTGTCTCCGATCCGGACGGCGATCCCCTGAGCTACTCATGGGAAGCCACAGAAGGAACGCTTGAGGCCGTCGACAGCTCGGCGCAGTGGACGGCTCCCAGTGAGCCTGGCAGCGCCGTGATCACGGTGACTGTATCAGACAGCCGAGGCGGTGTCGCAGCGCAGGCTTGGGATGTCGTGATAACAGCCCAATCTCCTATCATTGAGGGTTTTTCACCAGAGCAGGAAGAGCTGACAGTATACGTTGGTACGGTGACTGACTTCAGCGTAGCTGCCTCAGATCCAGACGGTGATCCCCTCAGTTATTCCTGGGAAGCCACAGCCGGCACTCTTGAGGCAGAAGACAGCAGTACCGCGAAATGGACTGCCCCCGATCAACCCGGCAGTGCTGCGGTCACGGTCACCGTATCAGACGGCAAGGGTGGCTATGCAAGCCGGACCTGGAATGTAACGGTCATCAACCGATCTCCTGTGATCAGCGCCCATGTTCCGGCCGAAGATGCGCTGACGGCAAACGCGGGCAGCGTGATCGAATTCAGCATCACGGCGTCAGATCCGGATGGGGATTCTTTAAGCTACGCCTGGGAGGCCACAAACGGCACGCTAGAGGCCGAGGACAGCGGCACCGCCAAGTGGACCGCCCCGAGAAGGCTTGGGGATGCCGTGGTTACGGTAACCGTATCGGATGGCAAGGGAGGTACAGCAAACCGGACCTGGAGTGTCACAGTAACGGCACGTTCGCCCGTGATCAACTCGTACGTTCCAGCAAAAGACTCGCTGACAGTGAACGTGGGCAGTTCCCTGGACTTCAGCGTTTCCGCATCGGATCCAGATGGCGATCCCTTGAGTTACTCCTGGAAGGCTACGGGAGGAACGCTCGATGCCGCGGGAAGAACCGCAAAATGGACGGCTCCGAATGAGCCCGGCAGTGTCGCTGTCACGGTTACCGTATCGGATGGAAAAGGAAGCTCTGTGAACCAGACCTGGAACATCACCGTCGTAGTTCGGCCGCCTGTGATAACTGAACATGTTCCTTCTGACGACAATTTCCAAGTGAATGTCGGTTCGGTGATCGACTTCCACGTGACCGCCTCCCATCCCGACGGAGATCCTCTGAGTTTCACGTGGGAGGCCACGGGTGGCGCTTTTCAGTCCAAACACCGTGACCGGGCTGAGTGGGCAGCACCATCTCAAGCGGGTCATGTTCGCGTTAAGGTAACAGTGTCAGACGGAAAGGGAGGCAGTGCAACCCAAACGTGGCACATCGAAGTCACAGCGCGTCCTCCCGAGATCACCGCCCATACTCCAGTTGACGACGAGCTGACTGTGGTCCTGGGAGAAGTCGTGGAATTCAGCGTTTCGGTTTCGGACCCAGACAAGGATTCCTTAAGTTACACCTGGGAAGCCACAGTCGGTACGTTTGACGATGACAAAAGCGACAGGACCAAGTGGACGGCACCCATGGAGACTGGATCGGCAGAAGTAACGGTGACCGTATCTGACGGTAGAGGGAGAACTGCGAGCCAGACTTGGAACATAACCATCACGGTGCAGCCTCCCGAGATCACCAGCCCGTTGCCCGCTTCCAGCAGCGAGAAGCCGTATCGTGCGCAGATCAGCGGGGAATATGATCTTTCGATAACTGCAGAAGATCCGCAAGACCTTCCCTTAACCTTCACCTGGACCGCAACCGGAGGCGCACTGCAGGATCATCCGCTGGAGACGGCCAAATGGACGGCCCCTTCGGAGATGGGACTGGCCAAGGTGACAGTTACCGTAAAGAACACCTTTAACCTCTCGTCAACACACACGTGGTATTTCGATGTCACTAACATCGTGGATGTAGATGAGGACATCACTCAACCCACAACGTGGTTGGACGGGATGGTGTATGAAATCCGTCAGGATATCGAGGTTAAGAGTACGCTGACGGTTCAACCAGGCGCCATAGTTAAGTTCGCCGATGGTTGCGGACTTCGCATTGACTCAACAGGGCAGATCATCGCCCAAGGCACAGCTGAAAAAGCCATCGTATTTACCTCCCTGAACGACGATTCCCACGATGGCGAGAGTAACAAGAATTCCGGCCCAGCCGCGGCTGGCGCTTGGGGCGGGGTGATCCTTAACAGCAACGGCAATGTGTTCGAACACTGCGAGTTCTACTATGGTGGGTCATCGGATGGCACCATGCTCGACCTGGGGGCGACATCAGGAAATACAGTGACGAATTGCACCTTCGCCTACTCGGAAGGAGTTGGACTGTATGCGGGCCAGGCATCTGGTGCGACCATCACCAACAACGCCTTCTATGGGAATTACGCGCCGCTCGTGATCAGTGTGAAGTTAAGCCTGGATGACTCCAACGTATTTGAACCTCCGAGTGGCGGCGATGCGAACACTCGCCAGGGCATTTTTGTGTCAGATGCATTTGGGGCTACGTTCTTCGATGAAGCCATCGAATGGGGAGAGATAGAAGTAGCGTTCGTCCTTGCGCCCGGCTCCGATTTTTACATCGAAAGGGGCACCCTGAAACTGTACCCGGGTACAACAGTCAAACTATCAGGAAACTCCCTACGGGTGTTGACTATTGGCGAGTTGACTGCAGTAGGGACTGATGCCAAGCCTATCGTGTTCACCTCAATCAACGATGACGAGTACGGTGGACGGAGCGGCTGCCCCTATCCCCCGGCCGCTCCCCAACCGGGGGACTGGGCAACGATCGAGATTGCACTACACGCAGGTCGCTGCGTTTTCGCGAATTGCCGGATCCGGTACGGAGGCACTGAGGCGGACTATTCGAACGGGGATGCGGCGCTCTCAGTCAGTTCAAACGATGTCGGGCTCGGGAAAATAGTTTTCGAATACAACCTGCGGGGTCTAGACTACTTGGCCTATCAGGCAGAATTGGATTGTTCCTTTTCTTACAACACATATCCTGCGAGGATATCGATGGAAGTTCATACCATCTCCGTAAGCGCTTCGGAAAACACCTACAACGCCGTCTACCTCTGCGATCGACCGCAGGCGGGAGGTGACAAGATGTGGCGTACAAACTGCCCGTTGGTGTTGCTGGACAGTATCGATCTTGACGGATCTACGGTGCACCACGAACCTGGTACGATCATCAAGGCCGGGCGTGACGTCACAATCAGGTTGGGCTTGGGGGCGGGTTCGATCTCTTCGACGTCGTTACCTTCACCTCGTATTTGGACAAAGACAACGGAGGCGATGTGGGCATGGGAGAAGGGGAGGCTGCAAAGGGCGACTGGGAAGGCATCTACGATAAAGAAAAGGGTGTATGGATTTCGGGCGGCAACATTCATTACGCCAAATACCCCGAATGATCGTTCTTTGGGACAGTTTTTAAAGGCAGGAGCGGTCCGCGCGTTGTGCAGGGCTACTTCTGCTGCGTGGGGGCGATCTTTGATTGACAGCCAAGGATATGTGTGTGACAATACCAAGTAGCAGGTACATGCACGCAGAGCTGAGGGACGGAGACAGATCCGTTTGCATCGTCGCAGCTTGGCAGACATGTAGCTGAAGAAATGGCAAGCATTTTAGGAGGGTCCCTTCTTGCGCGTTCGACCGGCAACCGCCTCCGATAACGAGAAACTGATCGCCATTGAGCAACTCACCCCACAGGGTGGACAGATAAAACTGGTCAGCGAACGGAAAGATTACTTCTTTCGCGCCAAAAAGTTCGCTGACCCCGTTTTTTTAGTGGCTGAAGACGAAGAGGAAGACATGATCCTTGGTATCATGGGAGTGGGCCCCGCCGCGGTGAAGCTGAACGGAGAGACGCGGCTGGGCGGTTTGGTTTTTGACTGGCGTTCCAACCCCCAAGCCCAACAAGGGCTTCCCCGGCACATGTTCCGCCTGTGGCAGGCGGCCCAGAAGGAAGTCATCCGCAGGGATCTGGATTTCCTGTTCGGTTATGTAAAGGAAGACAACGAGCGCTCCATGGGTATTATCACCAGGTATGGAGCGCAGGTGGTTGAGACCAAGGAGTTTCTTACCATCCCCGTACATGCCCGCTTCTGCCGCAGGCCAAAAGAAGTGGAAATGGTCGGCTTCACACCTGGTTCGGATGAAAAGCTGGTAAATGCAGCTGACGATACACACTTCGGCAGCCTGGATCTCTTCCCAGATCTCCTCCAAAGCACGGCCACCCTCGAGCAGCGCAAGCGCTATCTCCTGGGCAGGTTCACCTTCAGGGGCTCCTCTGTTAAGGTCTGGGATACCAGCGAGGAGTACACTAACCGCGTCTTGAGTATCCCTAAGATCTTCCGGCTGGCCAGGCCTATCTTCAAGGTGGGTTCTCGGTTTCTCTCCCTCCCTCATATTCCCAACGAAGGAGATCAAATCAAAGTGTGGCAGCTGTTCGACCTGGTCGTGGATCAGCCCTCTGACCTCAATCCCCTCTTGGAGAAGGTAAGGCAGGCTGCAGTTGCCAAGGGCATCCATTACCTTGTGATCGCTTTGGGCAGGGAGGACCAGGGTTACGAGCAGATGGCGGCAAAGGCTTGGGTTCGGCTGAAGTACAACTTGTTTGCCTTCCCGCTCAAAGACGGGGTTCCCTTACCCAAGCCGCCTACGTACCTCGATGTCATTTACCTCTAGGGTCTGGCGGGGTGAACTGAGCCGGCCCACTACTGACACTGCAGAGAAGAGAACCCGCAGTCAGCGGGTTTTTCTTTCGGACGGGTTTTCAAGGAGAGACTGCCGTGGAGCCAACACTATCCTCTGACCTCTTGCGAGGGCACACGGACACAATCGTCTTAGCGATGTTGATGAGCGGTGACCGCTACGGTTTGGAGATCTACAATCTCGTCCTGGCGCGCACAGCCGGCCAGTATGAACTGAAGGCCGACACTCTGTATTCGAGCTACAAGAGACTCGAGAAGGGCGGATTCATCACGTCGTATTGGGGCGAAGAATCGCAGGGCGCCCGCCGTAAGTACTACAGCATCACAGGCAAAGGCCGGGAGCTGTATCAGCAGAACATGATGAACTGGGAATTCACCTTGAGTATCCTGAGTAAGCTGCTGAGCGAGTAAGCGAAACGAACAGCAACAAATCGTGGGGCAGCCTGCCATCGGCATGGGTGCGAAAAGATTAAACTTCCCCTTACAGGAACTTTGCTGTGAGAATCGAAATCTTCAGAGGTGGCTCCGATGCCGCACTGCTGATCTATTGGAGGCAGCCGAAATGAAAGCATTAGTGACTACACCAGCCTCACCCACCAGTCTCTTTGTGGTACGCCGCCTTAAGGAACTGGGTTACAAAGTGACAGTGGTTGATTCCCATATCCGCAGTTTTGTCTCGTATTCGAACGCAGTAGATAAGCGCATCCTAGCGCCATCCCTCCGTTACGATCCCTTTGGTTTCGCCAGCGCCGTGATCGATGAGCTCAAACGGGATCAGTACGATTTTTATTTCCCCGTCTTGGAGTGCGGCTTCTTGATGTCTTACTACCGCGACATCATCAGGCAGCATACCAAGATGGTCTCCATGTCCTTTGAGGAGATCACCTATGCCCACAACAAAGACGCCATGCGGGAGTACGCCAAAGCAGCGGGCGTGAGAATACCCCGTACCGAAGCGCCCGACTCTGTCCGGAGCGCGGTCAAGATTCTGGAGCAGATGGACGGGCCGATGGTGATCAAGCCCCGCGTGGCCTGCAACGCCCATGGCCAGGCAATTGTGACCGATCCGAAGACTGCGGGATGGGAGTACGGCCAGATAGTAAAGAAGTACAAGCTGGAGGAAAATCCTCCCCTGATCCAGCAGTACATTAAGGGCCCCCTTATCTGTACTGTTAACCTGGCCGTTAACGGAGAAGTGAAGGGCAATGTGGTTTTCCGTGCCCTGCGCACCGTTCCCGTAACCGGCGGGACAAGCTCTTACCGGATTACGGTTGATTCGCCCGAGGCCGAACTCTTCGATGCCCGCCTGATCAAGCATCTTAACTGGACAGGCTTCATCAGCTTCGACTATATGCAGGACGAAGCCACTGGCAAGCTTCATCTCATCGACTGCAATCCTCGCATTGCTCCCGGTGTGATCCTCGGGTTCTTTGCCGGCGTAGACCTCATGGGGGCCTTTGTCGATCTGGTCAACGGCAAAGAAGTCCAGCGCCTGCCCAAACAGAAAAGTGGAGTCCGCTGCAAACTGCAGTTCTTGGACCTGGGCTGGCTGCTTTACAACTTGACAGACAAGAACCTCTCCTCCAAGGAGAAATGGGCCCGTTTCCGTACCTGGGCCAAGCGTGAGCGCACCCACCTGGATATCGAAGACATCCGGGACGTAAAACCGTGGTTTGCCCTTTGGGGCTTCCTGATCCGGAATATCGGCAGGCTCCTCAGTCCAGAAGGAGGCGAGATCTTCCTGGAACATGTCCTGTTCGATGAAGATGGGTTCCGGAAGGAAGTCGCCAAGTCAGCGGCCGTTATGCCATAACTGATCGTAGAAAACGACGCCGGCACAGTGTTGTGACCCACATGCCGGCGTATCTTCTGGAAGGATTATCCTTCCAGAGGGGGAATACGATCCATAAGCAAGCTGCTTGCTATCTTACTCTTGCACCTGTGGAGTGCGCTGGAAGGGAGGAGACGTGTTGACGGTAAACGCAGAACTTGTTGCCCTTGTAGAGAAGTTTGCCGAGTCTGGATGGGACCTGATCGGTGAGCCTGCCGAGGCCTGGCTCGCGGCTTACAGTTCTGGCCGAGATCTCAACGCGGCTGCAGAGGTACTCGTTAAAGCCGTCGAACAGGCTGATGTAGAATGCGGGAGCTGTGGCTGCGAGTTTGACCCGCTGTACAAACAGTTCCTCGCAATGGCCAAGCAATGACGCGAAAGCATCGGGCGGACTGCTGGGAGAGCTCTCCCGCAAAAGCGCCATCAGCATATTGACTTCAGCAGTAATTCAATGCGACAATGTTAATGAGAGATAAACGAGGAAGAAAAAAGGCAAACGTTTCGAAAGGGACGGACGCAAAGCTCCGGGTCTAAAGTTACACGTAACCATGATGGCCGAGCCGCTCTTCACCAGCATCACCGGGGTATCCTGGTTGGTGTCCTTACAGCCGTTCCTGATCCTGTGGAATGGCTTTTTTGTTCCCGGATCTCTTTGACATTCAACAAACTGAACGACTCGCAGCAGTCGTGAAGGAGAGGGCAGCATGTTCAAAAACCTCAAGCTAGCGCAGAAGCTCATTTTGGGTTTTGCCCTAGTGCTTTTAGTTAGTACTGTAGTTACCGGCTTCGGCATCGTGTATATGCGCCGCATAGCGGATTCTACTGAGACAATGTACACCCATTCGTACATGGCGCACACGCACGCGCTGAACATCCAGGTGAAGATCACCTCGATGGCCAGTACCATGAAAGACATTGTGGTAGCCGGAAGCAGGACAACGCGTGAAGAGTACATAGCGGTCGTCGAGGAGCTGCATCAAGAAGCCCTCGTTGATTTCGATGAACTCTACAAGAGCTTCTTAGGCGATCGCGCCGTCGTCGATGCAGCGGTCCAGGCTTTCGCCGATTGGGAAGCAACCAGGCAGGAGATCTACGCTGAACTGGACCTAGGCCATTTTGCCGTGGCCGCTGACTTGAGCCGAAACAAGATGGCTGAAGAAGTCGCACTGCTGCAGAGCTACATTCAGCAGGTTGTGGATGAAGCTCAGGTTCGGGCTGAGCGGTTCAACAGAGAAGCCCGTCAGAACGCTGACTCAGCTACCAACACTGTTGTTGGGCTTTTGATCTTGGCGGTTGTGGCTGCTGTTGTGGCCACGGTGTTGATCACGCGATCGATCACCAGACCCATTGCCGGCCTGCTGACCCTGACCAACGAGATCGCCAGTGGAAACCTGGCTGCTGCCGATGTTGATTACCGCAGCAGAGACGAGATCGGCCGCCTGACTGAGGCGCTGAACAAGATGAAACGAGATCTGCACCAGATGGTCAGTTCGGTAAAGGAAGCGGTTGGCATCGTACGCACCTCCGCAGAGCAGATGTCCACAGGCGCTCAGGAAAACAGCGCCTCCGTGCAGGAGCTGGCCAGCAGTACCAATGAACTTGCCAATGCTGCTGACCGTTTGAGTGACAACACGCAGCAGATGTCTAACCTGGCCAACAGGACCAACGAGCTTGCCGAACAGGGTTCGGAGGACATCAAGCGCACCGTCCAGTCCATGCAGGGGATCAACGAGGTAGTCACGGCGCTGGCATCTGAGATCAGAGACTTGGGCCAGCACTCTGAAGAAATAGGTAAGATGGTAGCTCTGATCACGGGGATTGCCGATCAGACCAATCTTCTTGCCCTAAATGCGGCGATTGAAGCAGCTAGGGCCGGTGACAAGGGAAGAGGTTTTGCGGTGGTCGCGGAAGAAGTACGGCATCTGGCTGAACAGTCAGCCCAGGCAGCAGGGGAAATTACCCAGCTGGTCAGACGTATACGGGAGTCCGTGCAGGCTTCTGTTGACCGTGCAGGAGAAGGCACTCGCAGGGTCCATGAGGGCATCGATGTTGTGGGTCACACGGGTGGGATGTTTGCGCAGATTGCCGACACGATCAAGTCTTTGACCCAGGGCATCGCCGAGATCGCTGCCACCAGTGAAGAATTGGCGGCAGGCGCAGAAGAGATGGGAGCCACCACCGAGCAGCAGTCTGCATCTACGCAGCACATGGCACAGTCTGCTGTGGAGGTCGCTAAAGCAGCAGAGACATTGGATTCCCATATGAGCCGTTTCCAAGTGTGAAAAGATTGAGCCGGACAGAAAGGGGGGCCGCTGATCCAGCAGCCCCCTTTTTTTGCGGTCTCACATCGACGAAGTGCAGCAGCTTTCATTCTGGCACCCTTCCCCATGGCATTCCTGCCTGGGAAGATGCTCTTGGAATAGGAGCCTGTAAAACCGCTGCGTCTTGATGCTCGTGGCCAGAGGAGCGATAAACCCATCCACCAGCCGGTTCATATTCTCGTTGCTGTCGTAGACCATGGCTGACATCAGTTTGTACTGACGCTTAGCAAAAGCTGTCTCCACAGTGGCGACGACGGGCAGCAGGAAAGCCCCAGATCTCTGGTGTTTGCGACTGGCGGACAGCTGCTGGAAACTCAAGGTCTTCCCATCGATCGTCGTCACCAAGGTATACGCTGCACACTCGTCGCCCTTAAGGGCTATGAAGCTGTGGTCGGCTGCGAGCCGGTGCTCACGGTTGTTGAGGAAGATGTTGGGGTTTAGGTGAGGTGGGAAGTGCTGCTTCACATCCTCCTGAAAGTGCTGAAGCACCTCTGGACTCGCGTCGGCAAAGGAGACTGTCCAGTACCCCCTATCCTTCAGTTTGGCACAGATGCGGCCGGCCCGATCCTGCACAAACTCCTGCCAGGCCGTTCTGGTTCGGTCGTCATCAGCGAAGCTCACCAACCTCGCCCGATCATAGACCTCAAAACCGTTTCTCTCAAGTATTTGGGCGAATACCTCACCAGAGGGATCCCCCATCACCGCCCGCGCTCTTACCCCCACAGCCTCCCGCTCTTTCGCCAGAGTGGTGGCAGCTGCGACCAACTTGGTGCCATATCCCCGGCCGCGGTACTCCTCGGGGACGAACACATAGTCTATGGTTAAGGCCTTGCCTGAGTTCACAACGGCTAACCCCACGCACCTTGCCGTGTCTCCCTCGTTCAAACAGGCTCCTAAGACGGTGCCGTCTTTCTTCAGGGCGGAGCGTACCATGAAGTTTCCCAGCGGTGGAAGTCCGAAACCCAACTCAAACAGGCACTCAAGCAGCGACAGTTCCTTGACTATCATGGGCTTCCCCCCCTGATGTGGCGATTTCCTTCACCAAAGCATACGGCAAAAACCTCAGCGTTCCTCCCCCTGCCGACTGGGGCAGGGTTACCCAAGGAGTTACCTTTTCTGTTTTGGTAGGAAATCAAAGCGGGAAGGCGAATCCAAGGTGCAATACCCAGGGAGGGGGAGAGTCCATGTCTAAGTTCAAGCCCCTGAACATCAGACTCAAGAGCGGGGAAGAGTTGGAGATCCGTGAAGCTTCCCCCAGCGATGCTCCCGGCCTGCTCAGCTATGTTGAGGCCATCAGCGGGGAAAGCGATAACCTCACATTCGGGCCTGGGGAGTTCAATATGACGCTGGCCCAGGAAAAAGAGTTCCTTGCTGCCATGGAGAAGCGGTCCAACGCCATCTACCTGCTGGGACTGCTGGACGGTGAGATTGTGGCAGGCCTATCCTTTATGGGTGGGATGCGCAGGCGCATGAGCCACGCTGGAGAGTTTGGCATGAGCGTGCGCAAGGCTCACTGGAACAAAGGCATCGGCGCTGCCATGCTTTCGACCTTCTTGGGGTGGTGCAGGCGCACACGGGAAATCCGCAAGGTAAACCTCAGAGTGCGGGTGGACAACCGGGCTGCCATCCACCTTTACTCGAAGTTCGGTTTCCAGCTCGAAGGCCGCAGAACGCGGGAGTTCATGATCGACGGCAGGTTTGTAGACGTGTTCTTCATGGGCCTGGACATCGACTGAACTGTCCGGCTACTTCTTGATCCATCCCTTGTCCAGCCAGTATTGGTTGTCTGCAGAGAGGGGATCTTCGTTCCTGGCAGTCCCTTGGTGCATCATCCTGGTCATGGCGAAGAGAACCTTCGTTTTCACGCTGCGGCGCGCCGGGGAACCATCCCTGTACCGTTCAGCGAGTCTGTGTACTCTGCGCACGATCGCCTCGCGCCTCTTGTCCGGGAGCTTTGTCCAGAATGCATCCACCATCAAGGGTGCGCCCAGCTTCCGGATATCCGGCACTCCCATCCACCGCAGGCTGGTTGCGATATCCCGCTGCGCGCCTTTCTGGAGCGGGCCGATGGCGTTGGTTAAGACCACTGCCTTTTTGCCAAACATCCGCTCGTCTGGCCGGTGCACCATCCAGTGAACGCATAGATGATCCAGCAGAGCCTTCATCTGACCCGGCGCTCTTAAGGCGTACACCGGGCAGGCGAACACTAAGAGATCTGCCGCAAGGATCGAGTTCCAGATCGGACCGACCCAGCTGGCGTGTGGGCAGAAGACCTCGCTCTTCATAAAGCAGGTCTTACAGCCCGTACAGAAGTGGGGCAGATCCTTGGGCAAGACATACTCCGTGATCTCGCTGTCTTCCCGCAGTACCTCAAGGAATGCTTCTTTGATGTGATAGGTGCATCCTTTGACCTCTGTTCCGGTGATAACAGTGACCTTCATCCTGTCATCCCCCTTTGCAGGTTGGGTTCACTTCTGGGATAGTTCTACGCAGGGCTATCCGCGGCACAGCTCCAGGACAGCCAGGAAAGACCCAGATAAGCGAAAAGGGTAAGGCCGGGCACTCAGCCCATCCTTACCCTTTTGACGATCAGGAGCGATCTACCTGCAGGACTCCCTCAGTTCTTTATGACCCTAATGTTGTCTGCATCCTCCACTTCCACCTTGACGCCCGGCATTTCGTTCTTGGGCTCCATGGTCAGGCCCCGGAGCTTGGTCTCGGGATCGACCACAAAATGCATGTCCACATCCTCCAGCTCAGCCAGGACTACATCGCAGAGGTAGAGAGTGCGGCAGCCAGGCTCGAGATGGCCGCCGTAGGCCACTTCCTTGTCGGAGAAGGTGAAGTGGATGTGCGGCTCGCCGTCGGCGATGACCCCGTGCATACCGGTCAGCTCCAGCGGGCCTCTTACTACCATAAACTCATCATTGGGAGGGAGGTTCGTGTGTGTGATGTAGTGCAGCCGGGCGATATCCAGCGTCCCGTATCCGGTTAGAACCAAACCGCTCTTGATCCCTTCTCGGGTGATGACCTCCTTGATCGACTCCAAGACATCTTCGCCCATCTTAAGGTGGATTACGATGGTCCTTTTGATCTTGGCGCTGTGGTAAATCACTGTGAAGTCACTCCTTTTTTGGTTTTCTCTGCTCTCCGTGCAGGTTGCGTTCAGTAGTGTTACCGCCTCGTTACGCCCAAGTACGCCTCCCGCACCCTTTCATCGTTGGCCACTTCCTGCGACGGCCCTGAGAACTTGATGCGGCCCCGCTCGAGGATGTACGCCCGCTGGGAGACCTTCAGAGCCAGAGTGGCGTTCTGCTCGACCAGCAGGACTGGCGTTCCCAGGCGGTTGATCTCTACAATGCGTTCAAAAACTTCTTCGATGATCAGAGGAGCCAGACCCATGGAAGGTTCGTCCAGCATGAGCAGCTTGGGATGCCCCATCAGGGCCCGCCCGATGGCCAGCATCTGCTGTTCACCGCCGGACAGGCTCCATGCCAGCTGGGAGCGGCGTTCCTTCAGCCGGGGGAAGATCTGGTAGACCCGATCCAAGTCCGCCGACAGATCACCCCTGCTGATACGCAGCCCGCGGTCGGCAACGTTACCGACGCCCAGGTTTTCTTCCACCGAGAGGCCTGGGAAGACATGGCGCCCTTCGGGAACCTGGAGCAGACCCATCCGGGCGATGGCATGGGGACTGCGGCCCGCGATGTTGACGCCTTGGTACTGAATCTCGCCCGTAATCTTGACGTGTCCGGAAATGGAGTTGAGCAGTGTGGTCTTGCCGGCGCCGTTGCTGCCGATCAGAGTCACAATTTCGTCTTGGCCCACATCCAGGTTGATTCCGTGCAGAACCTGGTTGTACCCGTAAGAAGCAGTGAGGTTTCTAACGCGCAGCACTGGCCGCACCTCCCAAATAGGCCTGGATAACCTGCGGGTCGTTCTGGACTTCCGCAGGCGATCCGGTGGTGATCTGCTGTCCGAAGTTGAGTACGGTGACGCGGTGGCAGATGCTCATTACCAGGTCCATGGCGTGCTCGATGAGGAGAACAGCGATCTTGTCCGCAGTAGCCAGGCTGATCAGCTTGACAATGTGCGCCATCTCGGCGCGGTTGAGGCCCGCAGCCGGTTCATCGAGAAGGAGCACCACCGGCTCGCTGAGCATGGCCCGCACCACTTCCAAGAGTTTCTGCTGTCCGTAGGAGAGCTTGTCAATAGGATCCCGCAGGTTCACTTCGTCCAGCCCAGCCAGCTCCAGAAGCTGCTCCAGCCTCGCCTGGCGCCCGCTGCGGGTGGCTGCGCGCCGGCGGCTGGCTAGGTCAGCGCCAACGGCCAGGTTGGTGTAGACATCGCATCGGTCCAGGATGCGGGGATGCTGGAAGGTGCGCACAATTCCCAACTTGGCTCTGGTATGGGTGGGCAGCTTGGTGACATCCCTCTCAAAGAGGGTGATCACGCCCTCATCGGCCGGTGTTACTCCGGTGATCAGGTTGATCAATGTTGTCTTGCCCGCGCCGTTGGGACCGATCAGTCCTAGAACCTCGCCGGCATAGAGATTAAAGGATACCTCGTTTGCGGCCACAACACCGCCAAAACGCTTGGAGACTTTACTGAGCGACAGTACTGGCCGGTTTTCTGCGGCTGAGCCATTTCTCATAGAGCGCTCTCCCCCCTCCCAAGATGCCTTCGGGCTGAACGATCATCAGCAGTACAATGCCGAGGCCGTAGAACAGCTGCATGTAGTTCTGGAGCGGCCGGACCCATTCCTGAAGCAGCGAGATGATCATGGTGCCGATCACTGCCCCGGAAGGGGCGGAGGTTCCGCCCAGCATCAGCATGATCAAGTACATCGTGGACTGCTGATAGGTGAAAGTCTGGTAGCTCAGGTAGCCTGACAGAAAAGCATACAGGGCGCCGGCTACACCGCAGAGAATGCCCGTGATGCCGAAGGCAATGCTCTTGGTGAGCAGGCTGTTGATACCCAGGCAGTTGGCGGCCATTTCATTGTCCCTAATGGCCATGAACGAACGGCCCAAGGCCGATTTGTACAGCTTCTTGATCAGCAGGTAAGCGATGACGCAGACCACGAAGATCAAGTAGTAGTTGGCCTTCTCCGTTTTGACCACCAGACTGCCCAGGGAAAAGCTGGGCACATTGGAGATGCCCAGAGCGCCGCCGGTGTACGGAGTCCAGTTCATGAACAACCCGTTCAAGATGGTCATCAAGCCCACTGACGCGAATGTGAAGTAGTAGGCGCGCAGGCGGAAGAAGGCAAAGCCAAGCACGAAAGCCAAGAACCCTGAACCCAGCCCAGCTAGGATCAGAGCAACGAGCGGCGGAAGGCCGAGCTTCATGACCACGTTGGCCGTGATGTAGGCGCCAACTCCCCACAGGCCCGCTTGAGCGAAAGAGTTCTGGCCGCACATGCCCAGAAGCACGTAGTTGCTCAGCACGCAGAGACAGGTGATCCAGGCGATATTGAACACGCGCAGCATGTAGCTGTCTGTAAATCCAGGGACGCTCAGGCACAGGGCCAAGATGAAGGCGGCAAAGACTGCGTTTTTGAGGTTTATCTGTCTGTTTGCCATGCGATCACCACCCTAAGCCTTTTCCTGGATTCTGGTGCCGAAAATGCCCTGAGGCCGGAACATGAGGAAGAAGACCAGAACCACGTAGATGATCACCAGTTGGTAGGTTGTGGAGATGTACGCTCCACCGAAAGCTTCGATCAAGCCCACCAAAAGCCCACCGATAACCGCGCCGGGTACGCTGCCGAAACCGCCGATGACCACTGCGGCAAAGGCCTTGGCGTTTGTGGTGTAGCCCATGGTGTTGTTCAAAAAGAAGAGGGGAGCCAAGAGTCCTCCGCCTACTCCTGTGATGAAGGCGCTCAGGGCAAAGGTAAGGGCGATCGACAGAACGACCGGGATGCCCACCAGAGAAGCCATGTAGCGGTCCTGCGCCGTGGCCTGCATGATGTTCCCGATAAACGTCCGCTCCAGAAGCAGGTAGACGAAGAAGATGAGGGCAAAGGAGATGCCGATGATGGCAATGTTCTGCCACTGCACCACAGCCGTGTTGGCGATCAGCGTCGTTCCCTTGACCACTCTGTCCACTGTGACGGGGATCGAACCCCAGATCAGGCGTGCGCCTTCCTTAAAGACGATAGAGGCGCCCATTGCGCTTACGACGATGGCCCGGATCTGGGCGTTGCGCAGCGGCCAGTAAGAGGTGAACATGAATATGACGCCGACTACCCCCATGGCCAAGGCGGCGAGGATGAGCGAGGGGACAATGGGGAGGTGCAGCTGGCGGTTGAACATATAACAAAAATAGCCGCCAAACATCAGGAACTCGCCTTGGGCGAAGTTCACGATGTTCACAGCCCGAAAGATCAACACCATACCCATGGAAACCATGGCATAAATAAAGCCCATGGCTATACCAGAGACGAGCAGTTGCAGATTCATGGAAACCCTTCCTTTGAAGATGGCGGAAGGCCTGCGCCCTCCGCCATCTGAGCTGAGTCACTCAATAAGATCAATCAAACACCTTCGGCGAGTAGATGGGCTGGATGATGACGGGAGCTTCGTCCACGATCTGGGCGAGAAGTCCGCCGCGTCCGGCATCGCCGTTGGTCCGCAGATCGTAGCGGGTGATGGCTCCGTCAAAGTCGTAGATGGTGTTCATGGCATCCCGCACCGCAGCGCGATCGGCGGTGCCGGCCCGCTTGATGGCTTCGGTGATGATCAGCACATGGTCGTAGATCTGTGCGGCTGCTTTAGCGCATTCCTCACCGTAGAGCTCCTTGTACTTCGCGGAGAGAGCTGCACCGATCGGGTTCGGGGTGTTGGGAACCCAGCCTGCGGCGGAATAAACACCGTTCAGGGACTCGCCAGCCAGACGGATGGTTACCGGGTCAGCAAAGGCGTTGGATCCGAAGAAGGGCAGATCTACACCCATGGCCCGTACCTGCTGCACGAGGATGGCAGCTTCCATATGCAGGGCGCCGGAGAAGATCGCATCGGGCCTAGCCTGCTGGACGCGGGCGATGTGGGCCGAGAAGTCCTTGGTTCCTGTGGTAAAGGGAACGACAACTACCGGTTCCAGACCGTATTTAGCCAAACCTTCAGCAAACAGCTGGGCTTGAGCGGCGGAGTTGGTCTCGGTGTCGTGGATGATGGCAAACCGCTTATAGCCCATTTCGTTTACAGCGTAGTCAACCAGGGCTGCGATCAGCGTGTCTTCGCAGGCGCGCAGCTGGAAGAGCCATGGGTTGTCGTTATTGCAGATATCCCTCAAGCGGGGGTTGCTCCCCTGGGCAGTGGTGGGAATCTGGAACTCCAGCACGGTGCTGGAAATCGCGATGTTCTCGTTGGAGTTATCCGTACCGATGATCGCCACGATCTCCGGATCGCTGGCAAGCTTGCGGTATGCGTTCACTGCACCAACGTCGGTGCCGAGAGCGTCTTCAACCACGATCTCAATTGGCCTGCCAAGAACTCCGCCAGCATCGTTGATTTCCTGCTGGATGATCTTGGCGGCGTTGATCGCGTACTCGCCTTCCAGGGAACGGTCACCGGTCAAGACGGTGGTCAAACCGATCTTGATCGGCTTCACCTGGGCTGATACTGCTGCGCTGAACATGGCGACGATAAGAAGCACGACGACAAGTACTTTTTTCACTGTTGTGAGACCCTCCTGTCTGTGTCCCAAAAGTCTATGGTCAACGGATCTGCTTACCTCCCAAAGCTTCTACCCGCTCACCACCCCCCGATCCCCTTAATGCGTCAGACATCGCGGTACAGTTCTCTGCATATCAAGAAAAAAGCGCACAAGTAGTGGAAACATTTACTAAGCGCGAACAAAATGTAAATTTCCTTCTCTAGCTGGGACAACTTTATTATAGAACTCCCGATCTCCCGTGTCAAGTTTCGTTAATATCGTAACGGGCGATGGAAAAATCTTTTATTTCATGAAAAGAAGAATCCCATTCTTTGGTGAATTCTGCCGTCATCGGATACTGGGCAGCGCGATCTGGCCCTGTAGCAGGTATGTTGACTTTTTGTCAAGCTCTTTGTATACTTTAGTTAAATGTAAAATACGAAGTCCAGTGTCCGCAGCAATCCCGATACCAGCGTCTGCGCCAAGACACACAGCACTATCTCGACGGGTTTTCTAAATCGCCAAAGGAGGAGTGTGTGTGAAGAGTAGGGTCGGATTAGCACTGCTGGTACTGGTTTTGGCCTTCTCGTCTTGGGTAGGTCTTGTTTCCGCGCAGCCGATTAAGATCGGCGTGTTTGAACCGATGACTGGACCCAGCGCAGCAGGCGGAGAGATGACCGTAGAAGGCATCGAACTGGCGTGGGAACTGAAGCCCGAAGTCTTGGGCAGGGAAGTCCAGATTATTGTCGTTGACAACAAGTCGGATAAGGTGGAAGCTGCTAACGCCGTTTCCAGGCTGATCGAGCGGGATCAAGTGGTGGCTATCATCGGCAGCTACGGCAGCTCGCTGTCCATGGCCGCCGGTGACATCGTCAACAAGGCGAAGATCCCCACCGTCGGCTGCTCGCCCACGAACCCCCTGGTAACTCTCAACAACGACTACTACTTCCGGGTCTGCTTCATCGATCCGTTCCAGGGAACTGTCATGGCCAACTATGCCGTCAATGTGCTGGGAGCCAAGACCGCAGCCGTGATCCAGGACGTCACTCAGGACTATTCCGTGGGACTGTCCAAGTACTTTATCGATGCCTTTAGGAAGCTGACGGGGAACCCCAACAGCATCGTTGAGATTTCGGCCTACAACACCGGGGACCAGGACTTCACAGCCCAGCTGACCAACGTGAAGAACAAGAACCCCGATGTCATCTTCGCACCGGGCAACTACGGCGAATCGGCCCTGTTGATCAGGCAGGCCAGGGACCTGGGCATCGACGTACCCTTCTTGGGCGGCGACACCTGGGAAGCTCCTGAGTTCCTGTCCATCGGCGGCGAAGCAGTTGAGGGCGCCGTGTTCAGCACTCACTTCACTGCTGAAGCTCCGGTTACTTCCGAGTCCGACCTCTTCTTGGCGGCCTACAGGCAGAAGTACGGCAAGGAAGCCAATGCCTTTGCAGCCCTCGGTTACGACGCCTACATGCTCATCCTCGATGTGATCGAGAAAGCCGGTTCCGCCGAGCCGCAGGCGATTCGCGACGGCCTGGCCAAAGTGGAGGGATTTGTCGGCGCCACGGGTATCATTTCCCTCGACGAGAACGGGGATGCTGTCAAGTCCGCTGTGATCAACCAGGTACAGGACGGCAAGTTCATCTATCTGACAACGGTGGATCCCGAATAGACTTGAGACTGTAGGAGGGGGCCAAACGTGGGTAACCTGTCTTTGTTCCTGCAGCACCTTACCAACGGCATTTCCCTGGGCAGTTTGTACGCTCTGATTGCCATCGGCTACACCATGGTCTACGGGATACTCCGGCTGATCAACTTCGCCCACGGAGACATCTTCATGCTGGGCGTCTACCTCACCTACTTTGGAATGCTGTACACCAGCATCCCCTGGTGGTTGGTGTTCATCATCGCTCCAGCCCTGACCGGCCTGGTTGGCCTGCTGCTTGAAAGAGTGGCCTACAAACCTCTCAGGGGGTCACCGAGGATCACCATCCTGATTTCCGCAATTGGCGCCTCCTTTCTTTTACAGAACTTGGGGATCGTTGTTTTCGGGGGAAGGCCTCGCGCCTTCCCTGTTCCTCGTATCCTGAACCATGTTGTAAAAGTCAGGGGAGTGTCCATCAACGTCATCACTTTCATCATCCCCGTTGTGACCATCCTGCTCCTCATTGGGCTTACTTACTTCATAACCAGGACCAAAACGGGCATGGCCATGCGCGCCCTGTCCCGGGACTATGAAACGGCGAGTCTGATGGGCATTGATATCAACAAGATCATATCGATCACGTTCTTCATGGGCTCCTTTCTGGCCGCGGTGGGGGGCATAATGTGGGGAGCGCGCTATCCCCAGCTGATGCCCTTGATGGGCGTGATGCCCGGCCTGAAGAGCTTTATTGCTGCAGTGGTGGGAGGCATCGGCAACATCGCAGGAGCGGTCGCCGGCGGGTTCCTTCTGGGGCTCGGGGAGATCATGCTGGTCGCTCTGCTGCCCAGGCTGACTGGCTACCGCGACGCCTTTGCCTTTGTGGTTCTGATCATCATCCTGCTCTTCAAACCCTCCGGTTTGATGGGGCAGCGCCAGGCTGAGAAGGTCTAGGCGGCAGATGGATCGGCAGTGGGGAAAAACCGCGGAGAAGGTGAGACCATGAAGGAAAGACGGAGGACAGATCTGACTGCCCTGCTGGCCTTAGCCTGCACGGTGGTGGCGCTGTTTTTGGCCAACAGATACTTGGATGACTACAAGATCCGGATCATCAACCTTTCCGGCATTTACGTGACCCTTGGCCTGAGCATGAACCTGATCAACGGGTTTACCGGGCTGTTTTCTCTGGGGCATGCGGGCTTTATGGCCGTGGGAGCGTATACTGTAGCACTGCTCACCATGCCCATACCCATGAAGGAAATGAACTTCTTCTTCCAGCCCATCGTCCCCTGGCTGGCCAATGTGGAAATCGGTTTTCTGCCCGCGCTGCTGGCGGCTGGCCTCATTTCCGCCTTCCTGGGCGTGCTCATCGGCGCCCCGGTGCTCAGGCTGACCGATGACTACCTGGCCATCGCAACTTTGGGCTTCGCTGAGATCATCCGGGTTGTCTTCACCAATACCCAATCGCTCACCAACGGGGCCCTGGGCCTGAAGGGGATTCCCAACTTCACCAACACCTGGTGGAGCTGGGGAACGGCCTTTGTGACCATCTGGTGTGTGAGCTTCCTGATCAGAGGCAGTTACGGCAAGGCCTTCAGGGCCATCAGGGAAGATGAGGTAGCGGCCCAAGCCATGGGCATCAACCTGTTTAAGCACAAAGTCTTGAGTTTTGCCTTCGGCTCCTTCTTTGCAGGGGTGGCCGGGGGTCTTCTGGCTTCGCTCTTGGGAACCATCGACCCAAATATGTTCAGGATTACCTTAACTTTCAACATCCTGCTCATCGTGGTGCTGGGAGGCCTGGGCCGCATCACCGGGACTGTGATCTCCGCCGTCGTGGTCACGGTGATGATGGAAGCCCTGCGCTTTCTTGATGAGTCGATCAACCTCGGCTTCATCCAGCTGCCGGGCATACCGGGCATGCGCATGGTGGTCTTTTCCATCATCCTGATCCTGGTGGTGCTGCTCCGCAGAGAAGGCCTGATGACCAGGCTAAAAGGGCGTGAGGCGAGCTATGCTGAGAATTGAGAACCTGACCATGAAATTCGGCGGAGTTGTGGCCTGCAGCGAGTTCAGCGCGGAGGTCAAGAAGGGGCAGATCGTGGGCCTCATCGGCCCGAATGGAGCGGGAAAGACGACCGTTTTCAACGTGATCACGGGAGTGTACAAACCCACGGAAGGGCGCATCACCTTTGAGCCCCGCGAAGGAGAAGTCCATGAGCTTGTGGGGCTGAGCCCAGACCGCATCGCCAAGCTCGGAATCTGCCGGACCTTCCAGAATATCAGGCTGTTCGGCCAGCTGTCCGTGCTGGACAATGTCTTCATCGGCAGCCACCTGCGGCTGAAATCCAATGTGTTCTCCTCGGTGGTCAGGCTGCCGCATTATGTGAAGGAAGAAAAGGAGATCTACGAGAAGTCCCTTTACCTTTTGGAGAAAATCGGGCTGCAGGACTTCAGAGACGAAAAGGCCAGCTCGCTGCCGTACGGCATGCAGCGGCGGCTGGAAATGGCCAGGGCCTTGGCTACTGACCCCAAGCTGCTTCTCCTCGATGAGCCGGCGGCGGGCATGAACCCGCAGGAGACCATGGAGCTGATTGAATTTATCCAGGACATCAAAGAGGAGTTCGGCTTGACGATCTTCCTGATCGAGCACCACATGGAAGTGGTGATGGAGATCAGTGAACATATCTACGTCCTCGACCACGGGGTCTTGATCGCCGAAGGCAGCCCCGGTGAAGTGCAGAGGAACGCCAAGGTCATTGAGGCCTATTTGGGGGTGGGTTAGTGCTTGAGGTTCTTGATCTGCATGTGAATTACGGAGGAATCGCGGCCCTGCGGGGCATCAACCTCACCATCAAGGAAAACCAGATCGTAACCCTGATCGGGGCCAACGGGGCAGGCAAGTCCTCGACCCTGCGGGCGATCATGGGCCTGGTCAAAAAGTCGAAAGGCAGGGTCATATACAAAGGCCAGGACATCTCCAACCGGCCCACCAAAGACATTGTGACCATGGGGATCACCATGGTGCCGGAAGGCCGCCGGGTGTTTGCCAACCTGACAGTGGAAGAAAACCTGCTCCTAGGTGCCTATACCCGCAGAGACCAGAAGGCCGTGGCCAGGGATATGGAGAGGGTGTACAGCACCTTCCCCAGGCTGAAAGAGCGGAGCTGGCAGAAGGCGGGGACCCTGTCCGGCGGCGAGCAGCAGATGCTGGCGGTGGGGAGGGCTCTGATGAGCAGCCCCCAGATCTTGATGATGGATGAGCCTTCTTTGGGTTTGGCACCGCTTCTGGTGAAGGAAGTGTTTGATATCATCCTGCTGCTCAGAGAGCGCGGCAATACCATCCTCCTCGTGGAGCAGAACGCCAAGAAAGCACTGGAAATCGCGGACTATGCCTATGTGCTGGAAACGGGGCAGCTGGTGTTGGAAGGCCCAGGCCAGACCCTGCTGGCTGACGCCAAGGTACAGGAAGCTTACCTGGGTGCGGCCCGCTAGGTTTGAGGATGGAAAGAGGGTTCAAAAAAGCGGTCAATGCTCAGGCATCGACCGCTTTTGTGTGTTCTGGAAGCTCATTTGAGGTTTGCAGATCTCTTGGCCAGGCCGGCCCAGCGCTTCTGGGTGCCTCTGCGCTCTTGCACCTTGTGCCTGTACATCCAGTCCTCAGCTGACTTCACGACCTCCTCAAGGGGCTGGTTCATGGAGTCGCGCGTGGCAACGCCGAGGGACACACTCAGCTCCACAGGACGCAGACCGGCCTTGGCACAGGCGGCCCGGATGCGCCTGCAGATCAGCAGCGCTTCGGACTGGGTGGTATTGGGGAGCAGGATTGCAAACTCATCCCCACCCCAACGGGTGACGATGTCTGTAGAGCGGCAGCTATCTCTGATAATGTTGGCCGCACTCACCAGCAGTGAATCTCCTGTATAGTGGCCGTAGGCATCGTTAGTGTACTTGAGGGAATTCAGATCGCCCATGATCACGCTCAGCGGGAGAGCGTCTTCCCGGTCAAGTTCCTTAAGCTTCTCGTCGAAATACGCCCTGTTGTGCAGGCCCGTGACCGGATCTGTATAGCTCAGCTCCCACAGCCGCTGCTGCACGCGCTTCTGTTCAGTAATATCCACCGTGATCCCGATCACCAAGGTCGGCCTGCCGCGCCGGTCACGGGACACCGTAACGCCCCGGGCAAGCACCCAACGCCAGTTTCCGCTCGCATCCCGCAGCCTGAACTCAGTTTCAACGTGCTCGCTAGCGTCTGCCAGATACCTATCCAGATCGGCTCGCATGCGCGGCCGATCCTCCGGGTGGACATGATCGGAAGCCAGGCGGAACAGACCAGCAGCGCCGTCAGTTCCATAGCCCAGCATTTCCGCGTAGCGTCTATCGTTGATCGCAAACCCCTTTTTGAAAGACCAATTCCAGACTCCGAGTTTGTTCCCAACAAGCGCCAGTTCCAGACGGCGCCTTTCGTAGCGTGCCTTTTTGTGGAGGTAGATGAGCAGCCAGGTCGCAGCGCCGGCAAGGACGGCCAGCACAAGGATCTGGAAGAATCTATGTACGGTGAGCAAATTAACCCCAACCCCTGAAGTTATGTCAAACATCTGCTGCGTCGCCTCAAGTATATGGGACGCCAGGCGTGCTGTCAACGGAGGAAAATTTAGTTATTGGCTAAGAAAAACTCGGGTCTCAGCCTGTGAACGAGCCATCTGCAGGCCCTTTGAGGACGCCGAGCTCGGTGTGGGCCCAGCCGGGTGCCTCCATGGATAGGGTCCCTCGCGGCCAGCCCCGGCTCAGGCGCGCTTCCACCTCGGCGAGAGAAGGTACGCCTTCAACTGCTGAGGCCGCTTCCACGCTGCAGGCGCCCACTGCAGTAGCGAGGGTCGCTGCTTCCTCAGGCGCTCTGTCCAAGGCAATGCCCGCCAGAAGCCCGGCAATGGTGGTGTCGCCAGCCCCTGTCGTTCCCCGGGCCTGGACCCTGAAGATGGGTGAAAGCAGCTGGCGGTCTGCCCAAGGGGCGCCGAGCAGTTCGCCGGCGCGGGAGCCAGAGCAGAGGTAGAAACCCTGGCTGCCCAGTTTGATGCCCACGACGCCGGCCCCCATGGCGATTAGGCGCCTGCCGAGCTCATCGAGGAGGTCCGTGCTCACTCGCAGAGTCCCGTTCTGCAGTGCCTGGAAGTCTTCCCTGGCCACCATGTACAGCAGTTCATCCAGGCTGGGCAGGAAGAGATCGACAAAGGGAAGGGTGCGCGCCAGGATGGCCTCCCAATCGGCTCGGCCGGCCTCGGCATTGGGATCGGGGACAGCCATGTCAAGACTGGTGATGCAGCCCGCTTCTTTGGCCTTTTGAAAGACAGCCTGCAGGTTTCTGCCCTCTGCGGCGTACATCTGCCGCATGAGCGGCGGGTAGCCAAAATGGAAGAGGCCAGATGCAACCGCCTCGAAGTTGATGTCTTCCAGGGAAAACTCGTGGTTGCTTCCAGGATAGTGGAGGAAGGCTCGATCGGCACCGGGCGGGTTGAGAACGATCGTATAGGAGGTCGTCCCCGGAGAGCTGTGCAGGAAGCGGGGGGAGACCCCGTGCTGCTCGAAGATACTGCGGATGATGTTGGCAAAGTGGTCGCTGCCGATGCGACCGACGAGCACCGGGTCAAAGCCCAGGCGCTTGAGGCAGAGGCCTGTGTTAGCCACTGCTCCACCCGTGGAAAAGGCCACACCGCTCAGCTCCACCATGCTGCCGGGTTTGAGGGAGTCAAAGCCCCCAACCTGCCAGTCCGGTATGATGTCCAAACAGAGATGACCAACTACTGCGATACGCACGGCGCCACCCCGCTGTCGTTGTCCCTTTGCTGCCTAATTCGGCAGATGGTGAGGGGATCCTCCCGCAGCTTGTGAAGGGGACGTGCTGAACGGTTCACCCGCAGAGAAGGAGAGTGCTTGAGGATCCCGAAAAATGATCGGTGAAAGCATCCAAAAAAGGACAGGTGGTACATGTGAAAAGGCGCTTAAGTATTCTAGTCTGGATACTCGTGTTGGTCCTGATCGCCGCCCATACCGCGCTGGCTCAAGGAGCAGTGACCGGCACCGTGACTGCGGTGGACAAGTACGGCAATGCGATCCTTGATCTCATCACTCAAACGCTCCTCGACTCAGGCTTTGAATTTGGTGATGTGATTTCCATTGAAGTCCCGGGTGCGACCCTTGAGGCGCCTTTTGTCACCGCTTACAGCGAAGTCGAGGTTGGCCGCGCTCTTGTGCGGGGGCCTGGGGGAGAAGTAGCAGCCAATGTGATCCTGGCCATCAACATGGGCAGCTTTGCGCAGACCTATGGTGTGGAGGAAGGAACTCTTGTCGTCCTTTCCCTGGCAGAGAAAGCCGGCTCCTTAGGGATCATCCTTCCCGAGCGGGTCAGCTCAGCAGACACAGATGAGGAATTCGCCAACTTCCGGGAAGTCACCGCAGGCAGCATGGGCAGGGGCACCTTCTACCGCAGCAGCAGCCCCGTAAACAACGAGCTCGGCCGGGCCGCCTGTGCTGGCCTTCTCGTGGAGGCAGCTGGCATCAAGACAGTGATCAACCTGGCGGACAGCAGGGAAGAGCTGGAGAGCTATTTCACCCAGCCGGACTTCGCTTCCCAATATTACAGGGAGCTCTACGAACAGGGCCAGGTGATCGCTCTCGGCATGGGGGTTAACTACCGTGCGCTTGAGTTCCAGGCAAAGCTCAAAGAGGGCTTGGAGTTCCTCCTGGCCAATGAAGGGCCTTTCCTGATCCACTGCAATGAAGGAAAGGATCGGGCAGGCTTCGCAGCCGCACTCCTCGAAGCCTTGGCCGGCGCCACCGTTCAGGAGATCAAGGAAGATTATATGCTCAGCTACGTAAACTACTATGCCATCGAGTACGGTTCGGAGTTGTATGAGAAGATAGCAGAAAGCAACATCCTGGCCACTCTGGGGGATCTGGCGGGTCTTCCTCAAGGGGCCAGTCTTGAGGGAGTCGATCTGAGCAGGGCCGCAGAGGGGTATCTGGCGAGTATAGGCCTCAGTGCGGAGCAGATCGAACTGCTCAAGGCGAAGCTCACGACGGACACGAAGTAGCAGGAGGGCAGGCGTATGAGGATCGAGTCACTGCAGCGGGACGACGAAAAGCACATCTACCAGGCAGCCCAGCTGCTTGTGGAAGGTTTCCGGGAAAACTGGCCGGAGGCCTGGCCTGATCTCCAGTCAGCCCTCGACGAGGTGCACGAGCTCCTGGTTGAAGACCGGATCTGCCGCATCGCCCTGGACGAGGGGGATGATGTGGTTGGATGGATCGGAGCGATCAGCTCCTACGGCGGCAGGGTCTGGGAGCTGCACCCATTGGTCGTGGATGCGGGGCACAGGCGGCGGGGGATCGGCGCCATGCTGGTCAGGGATCTGGAAGAACAGGTGCGGCTGCGGGGGGGCATCACCCTGTATGCAGCCAGCGATGATGAGAACGACATGACTTCACTATCTGGAGTGGACCTGTACGACGGCCTTCTAGACAGGCTGAAGAACATCCAGGACCGCAAGGGGCATCCCTACCAGTTCTACCAGAAAGTTGGTTTTCAGCTGGTAGGTGTTATCCCCGACGCCAACGGCCTGGGGAAGCCGGACATCCTGCTTGCTAAGCGGGTTATACCTTGGAAGTAGAAAGGCGCGGCCGGGGCCGCGCCTTTGCTTTACTGCGGCAAGCTGGTCAGGATGTTGAAGATCTGCTCCTCCAGCTTGTTCAGCCGCTGCCGCACCGCAGCAACTTGTTGGGCCAAACGATGCCGGTGCCCTTGGGGATCTGCGGTGATCTGCTCGATGGCTTCTTGCAGCGCGGCAGCCAAATTTGGTTCGGAGAAGGGGATGGCCAGGCGTTCCCAGCCTACTGACTGGGCGAAATCCACGCATTTCCAGCGGTAGGCCAACGATACGAAGGGACAGCCCGCGGCAGCCGAAAAGACACTGGCGTGGAGCTTCATGTTGATGGAGCACAGGCTCCCGATGAACACTGCCTTCAGCTCCTGGGGAGTAGGAACCTCGGTCATAACCTCCACCCGGCGCTCCCTTCCCACCACCTCCGCCAGGGCGCGGCACGGTTCAATATCCCGATGCCACACGGGGTAGAAGAGCAGGCGGAATCTGCTGGAGAGTCCGAACAGCGCCTCAGCCACTTGAGCTGCGGTCTCCTTCTCATCTCCTCCCAAGACATTGTTGTAAGCAGTGCCCCAGTTTACGGCAAGCGTGGGCAGCTGTTCTCGTTCCCCCTCAGATGGTGCCGCCTCGTCTGCCAGCCAGAGCAGGCCCGGATCCCCAACCATGGCGATGCTCTCTTCCGGCACACCGGCATTCGCCAGAGCCCGAAGGGTATAGGGGCCCCTGATGCCCACTGCCTCTGCTCGGGAGAGCACCTGCCGGACGGCATAGGCCAGATCATGGGGCATCACGGGGTCTTCTTGCATGCCGTCATACCCCGATCCCCAAACCGCCGTGGGAATTCCCGCCTGCTGGGCCAGGATCAGGGGTTTTAGATAGACCAGTTCGAACAGGGAACCGGCGCCTAAGACAACCAGATCCGGCTGGAGCCGGGCCAGGGTAAACTCATCGAACCGGGACGGATAGAGGGCCAGGACCTCAATCTCAAGTTCGTGTTCTTGGGCGGCAGCGGCAAGGCGGCTTTTGAAGATATCGAGGCAGAGATCATCGCCGTGATTGCCAAACCCCACCCAACCAATATAGAGCACTCTGCGTTTTCTCATGCCCCTTCTTCCTCCGAGGCATGGCTGAAGATGGCACTGCGCATGCCGTAGAATTCCCGCGAGCGCTGTTCGCTGTGTTCACGGTAATAGTAAAGGGGTGTGCGGAGGTTCTGCACATTGAACCCCTGGACGATGGCGCGGGCCACATACTCGTAGTCTTCAGCTCCTTTAAGGAAAGAAGTGAGGCCGCCCAAGCGTTCCACCACCTGTCTGCGCATGAGCAGCGAGCCGAAGCATACGCAGTGGTTGCCAGCACGGTAGCAGCTGACGATGCTGTTGTCATAGCGTACCAGGAACGCCTTCTTCCGATCGCTGAAGTCATCGGAGAAGATTTCGTAATTCGTGCCAACAAGACTGAAATCCGGGTTGAGCCTGAGGAACTGCACCTGCTGGGTCAGGCGTTCTGGGTGGCTGATGTCATCTGAGTCCTGGTTGGCGATAAATTCGCCCTGTGCAAGCATATAGCCGATAGTTACTGCCTTAGCAAAACCTAGATTCCTGGGCAGACGGTAGTGAATTAGGGTCAACCCCTGAGTCTTTTTGGCCTGCTCCGCCCATTTGGACATCACCTTATCGGTCTGATCCTGGGAGTGATCGTCGATCACCAGCACCTCCAGGGGGCGGTAGGTCTGCGCGAATATAGATGCCAGACATTGATCGAGGAACTCGGCCCTGTTGAAGGTGGGGATCACCACGCTGACCAGGGGGCTTCCCTCCTGAGGCTCCGGCTCTGGGCTTGCGGCCGGCAGTGGCGGTTCAGCGGCAGCTGGGTGAGCGGGTTGAAGTTGGGTCTTTGAAGCAGTTCCTTGGATATCCAACACCTTTGCTTCCGCCTGGCCGCCCAAGACCTCGTAGTAGAGTTCTTCGATGACCGCCGCCACAGTCTCCAAGCGGAAGTGGGCAGCTACCAACCGCCGCAGGGTTTCCTGCTCCGTGCTCTTGCCCCTGCGCAGGAGCACCTGAATGTCCTGTTTGATTTGGGTCTTGCTGGGAAGGGTGATGAAGTCGTGGTCGCCGAAATAGACGTCCCAACCTTGGGCGAAGTTCTCCGGGGTGACTGGCCCGAAATAGCCGGAGTTGCCTGCGGCGATCACTGGTTTGCCTGCACTCATCGCTTCCAAGGCCACCCGGGCGGTGCCGATCACGATGTCCGCCGCCCGGTAAGCATCCACGGGATCCAGAAGCGCTCCTGTGAGATGGATGACATCCCGCCCAAGCCTGTGGTTGATCATGTTGGCCATGGCATGGACAAACGGGCTGTCGGGGCCGCTTCCCACCAAGGCGAGATGCACTTTCTCTTCCCCATGGAGCTCCTCCACGGCCGACATGGCATCCTCAATCACCCTCGTTTTACCCCAAGCGATGCGGCTGCAGAGTGTGACCAGGGGTTCGTGTTCCGCCACACCCAGCTCGCGCCGGAATTCCGGGGCGTCCCCGGGTTTAAAATGCGTAATATCAATGCCATTGGGAATGACGCTGAGCTGCTTGGCGGGGTAGCCCAGATGCCTTTTGACCCAAGCGGCCGCGGGAGGACTGACGGCTATAACATGGGCACAGCTGTCGATCAGGCTCTGCAGCTGCCTCCGGGGGTAGAACATGCCGTGGACCGTGAGCACGAGGGGGATGAGCAGTTCTTGAGAGACCTGGGCCGCCACCTTCAGCCCCGCGATCTGGTGGGCGTGGATCAGATCAATGCTCCGGTCTCGAACCAGTTCCCGGGTCTGGTTGAGCAGAGCGGTGTAATTGGTATAGAGAGGGTTATCGGTTTGAAACGGCATGTGCACAACTTCCAGGCCCGCCTGCTTGTAGCGCGCGGCCATGGGTCCGCCGCTCGTTCCGATGATAATCCTGTGTCCGCGCCCGAGCAGGGTTGAGGCGATGCCCAGCACATGCGTTTCAGTCCCCCCGATTCCCAGGGAATCTACAAACATCAGAATGTTCAGCGGTTTCCTTTCCCTGTCTGGACTGGGGTCCATATCTGAATCCTCCTTAGTGTGAGTATGTCTCAGCATATGATGGGGCGCCGCACCGCGCATAAAGCGCCAGCACTAGTTGCTCAGAGATTAGTTCTGAGGTCCGATCCCCTCTTGGGTCGTCCTCGCATAACTATGACATAACCGGCTCTGCTGGATCTCACAAAGAGGAGGAGCTAGTTCATGTATCCAGGTCTTGACGAGAATCTCATCATATTGATCAGCTTGATCCTGCTGATCATCGGCCTCCAGATCATCGAGTCATAGGCGTATAACCATGAAGGTTCTCTTAACCTCAATTCTCTGCCAAAGCGGACTCATGACCCATGTTCACGATCTGCTCCAGTACCTGCGGCGGCACTCCATCCCGGCAGCCGCGGCCTTTCGAAAGTCTGATTATGCCACGCCGGAGGAAGCCGCCGCCCTCAAGGAGCGCCTAGCGGGCGTGGAGATCTGGGAATACGGGGAAGATGAAGAGCTTTTGGAGATCGCTGAAGCGGCCCAGTGTGACCTGCTCCACGCCCATTCCTACCTCACTTTAAACGCCGCATGCGCCGCGTCCCGCAGGCTGGGTATTCCCTTCATCATCACGCTGCACTCGGTTTATCTCTGGGGTCTCGCCTATGCGGAACCCCTAGTTCAGGCAGAAAGGATCATCGCAGTGGGCCCTGCCCAGGCCAGGTTCGTGGGGCCGTGGCGGAAGAAGATGGTGATCATCCCCAACGGCATCGATCTAGATGTCTTCAGGCCCGGGACAGATGAGGAAGGCGGGGAAGGGGACGAAATCACAGTGCTGTGGTATGGGCGGGTCAATGGAAGGTTGAGCCGCGGGCTCCGAAGCCTCGATGAAGCCGCACCTAAGCTGCCTTCTTTCGTGCAGGTAAAGGCAGTGGGCCAGGCCGATATCCAGCTCAAGAACATCCCCCAAGTGGGTTGGGTGGAGGATCCCGTGCGGGAGCTGCAGGCGAGCCATATAGCTTTCGCCCATGGCAGGTCTCTGCGGGAAGCCATGGCCTGCGGGAGCATCGGCATGCTCCTGGGGCATGGTTATGGAGGGATGGTGACCAGAGAAAGGCTCAAGGCGCTGGATTATGCAGTGGATGCCCTGCCCCAGTACCATCTGCCCAGGGCGACTCCGGAAGTACTGCTCAGAGACGTTCTGAACGTGGTTAACTCTGGAAAACTCGCTGAATTACGGGCCGAAGCCCGGAGTATTGCTGAGGAGTTCTTTGATCTGGAGGATATGGGGCGACGCACACTGGACGTGTACGCCGCGGCCCTGAGCTGAAGGGAAAGCCGCCAGGTTCATCACCCAGCGGCCTCCTTCGCAATTAGTAAGCAGTGAAGCCTCCGTCAACGACCACCACGGCGCCGTTGACGTAGGAGGCGTCGTCCGATGCAAGAAACACCGCGATGCCCGCCAGTTCATGGGGCTGGCCCATGCGCGGGTTCAGCGGCATGCCCAGCTGCATGCGGCCCATCCCGAACTCGCTCGCCTTACCCATGCTGGCCAGGATGTTCGTCTCAACGCCGCCGGGTGCGATCACATTGCAGCGGATACCGCTGAGGGCGTACATGAAGGCGGTGTTCTTGGAAAAGCCGATCATGGCATGCTTGGAGGCGGTGTAGGCGGCGCCAGCCCGGCAGCCTTCCAGGCCTGCCACGGAAGCTACGTTGATTATGCAGCCCTGTTTCTTTTCCAGGAAGATGGACAGGGCTTTTCTGGTGACCCGCATGGTCCCGGTGACGTTGACAGAGAAGATGCGCTCCCACAGCTCATCTGTGACTTCGCCTGCTGGTCCGAAGTTGTCCATGATACCAGCATTGTTGACGAGGATATCCAGTGTGCCGTATTCCTTCAGCGCTGTGTCGATCATGGCCTGGACATCTTGTTCCTTGGCGATGTTCCCAACCGCCGCCACGGCTTGTCCTCCCGCGGCCTTGATCTCCTCGACCGCCGAGGCCGCCGTTTCCCCGTTGATATCCCCAACGACCACCTTAGCCCCTTCCGCCGCGAAGCGCAGAGCAATCGCCCTGCCGATCCCCGAACCTGCGCCTGTAACGACGGCGACTTTACCTTGCAGCTTCATCGTGATCCTCCTTTTTCCGATCTCGGATTATTTTGGAATATTTTACATGAAGCTCCGGGATTGGTCAATTTTGTGTCTTGCTTCACGTTTGCCGTCGGAAATATCCTGCATTGGCGTGCTCTCGGAAGGATGTACCTGCTCTTTGGCGAAAGTTAACAAACGCGGCATGAACAACGCACTAGAAGATGCCCTGCGCGGCCGTACATGCCGCAGCAGATGGAGGAATGGTCGTGGACAGGCAGACGGTAGAAAGACTGGAACAGCTCGATCGGCAGGGAAAGGAACAGCTGAGCCGGGGCGAGTGGGAAGAGGCGGCGGAAACGTTCCGCACCATGCTCGAGCTCGATGATCATCCTGTGCTGAGAAACAACCTTGCGACCGCGTATTACAACGGCGGCAGGCCCGGACAGGCCTGGGAAGTCCTTGCGCCAGAGCTCGATCGGGGAGTCTTCAGCCCCTTTGCGTGGGCCCTGGCCAGCATGATCGCCCATGACCAAGGCCGCACTGATGACGCAGTGGAGTATCTCAAGCGAGCCATTTCCCTCTTTGAGCATGGGGTGCGCAATCCGCTGGAGCTGGGAATTGAGCCTGCGGCTTGGCGGGAGTACACGGTGATCATCAAGCGCGCCGCCGGGCACCTCGGCGACGAGCGTTTGGTGGTGGAACTGCACAGAAGCTGGGAGCGTTACTACCAGACGCCTGAAGACCTCTTCCAGGTCGGTGTCGCCTATTTCAACCTTGGCCAGCGTCACAAAGCAGTGAAAGTCTGGTCGCGCATCAAGGAACATGGTTGGGGGTTCGTGCAGGCCTACGCTGAAGTAGCTGAGCTTATGGATCGGGGCGTGATACCAAGCTTCATGCTTCCCTACACCGCTCCGGATATGATTACCTGGAGAAAGAAGAGAGAAAAGGCGACAAAAGAGGACATCTGCAGAGATCTCAGCCATGGGGGAAACCGGGCCCTCTTCCTGGGCAACCTTTTTTCTCTGCGATTTCCGAAAGCGATGGTCCCCCAGACCATAAACGTCCTGGTCTCCCTGGGTGAGTGGGGTCTCGCCTTTGCCCGTTCGATCTTTGACAGCAGCAGCCTGCCCATGGAGTGGAAGATGGCGGCAGGCATGGCCTTGGTGGACTTGGGTGTGATCAAGCCTGGTGAGCCCGTGTCCATGATTGTAGACGGGGTGGAAACGGAAGTACACCTAAGCAAACGCACTGTGCGCGCTGCTTCACCGGAGGAAAAGGTTGAGCTCAGAAAGCTCGCCAGGCTGTTTGAAAAAGGAGAGTACGAGCTGGTCAGAGATCGGCTGCTCGAACAAGCCCATGCCAATGCCCTGTCCTTAGAGGGTTGTCAGGTCTTGGCCAAGGCCCATGCCGCTCTTGGTGAGCGGGAGCCCGCCGAAACGCTCGCCAACATGTTCGTGAAGATCGGGGAAGAAGGTAATGCTCTGGGGTATCTAGTTGCCGCGGATATCTATCTCTATATGGATGAAGTGGAGCTTGCGGGAAGGTTCCTGGAAAAGTGCGCTTACGAAGAACTGGCTCCGGACGCCAGAGAGCTGTGGAGCTCGCTTGACGATAGGCTCAGGCTGCGGCGGCAGCCGAAACGGGAGGGATTGGAATGAAGGTTTCGATTATCGGCGCAGGAAGCATGTTTACGAGGCATCTGACTGTGGACATTTTGACCATCGACGGGCTGGATGAGGGGACTTTTGCCTTAGTGGACATCGATCCAAGGCGCCTGGAACTAGCCCGGAAACTGGTGGAGATGCTGATTGCCAAAATGGGCAAGAACTGGAAAGTCATCGCCTCTACCGACCGCAGGGAAGTGATCGCTGACTCGGATTTCGTGATCAACCAGATTGAGGTGAGCGGCCTGCAGACGGTGCGCTGGGACTATGAGATACCCCTCAAATACGGGGTGAAGCAGTGCATCGGCGACACCTTAGGCCCCGGCGGCCTCTTCAAGACTCTGCGCACTCTGCCGCCCTGGATCGAAATTGTGCGGGACATCGAAGAGCTTGCTCCCAACACCACGATCCTAAACTACACCAACCCCATGTCCGCCGTGATCCTGGCCACCACAAGGGTCACCGATCTGCCAGTAGTGGGCCTCTGCCACTCGGTGCAGGGCACCAGCCGCCTGCTTGCGGACATGCTCGGCGTTCCCTATGAAGAGCTGAAGTGGGAGTGCGCCGGGATCAACCACATGGCCTGGTTTACCAAGCTGGAACATAAGGGGCGGGATATGTATCCCATCCTGCGGGAGAGAGCCAAAGACCCTGAGTTCCTTTCTCGTGACCCGGTGCGCCTCGACGCCATGCTCTATCTCGGGGCCTTCGTCACCGAATCCAGCGGCCACTTCTCCGAGTACATCCCCTACTACCGCAAACGGCAGGAGCTCATTGACAAGCACTGTGGATCCGGGTACAACGGCGAGACGGGCTTTTACGCCAACAACTGGCCAACCTGGCGGGCGGACAACGACCGGGAGATCGAGCGGCTCGTCTCCGGCGAAAAGGAGCTCACTCTGGACCGGAGCTACGAGTACGCTGCGGTGATCATCGAAGCGATGGTGAAAGACCAGCCCGCAGTGATCTACGGCAATGTGAAGAACACCGGCCTCATCGAAAACCTTCCGCAGGACGGCGTTGTGGAAGTAGCCTGCATGATCAACCGAAACGGCATCAACCCCTGCTACTTCGGCCGTCTGCCCGAACAGCTGGCCGCGCTGAACAGGAGCAACATGGCCTTCTTTGAGCTGGCTGTGGAGGCCGTGCTTCAGAAGGACCGCGACATGGCCATGCGGGCGTTGATGGTGGATCCCCTCACCGCCGCCGTCTGCTCCCTGAGCGAGATCAAGGCCATGTTCGATGAGCTCTACGAGGCGCAGAAGGATTACATAGCCGAACTCCATTAGGAGTTAGGTGCAGCGAAGCAGAAGACAAGCAAAGCAGAAGACAAGCAAAGCGCGAGGAGCCCTCGCGCTTTTTATTCACCTATGCGTTTTCTTTCAGCTTCTCCTGGATGCTGCTCAGCACCTGGATGGCCTCCTGCAGGCCCCGCTGTTCCTCTCGAAGTTCTTCCAGCTTCTGGCGGTTTCTCGGCAGGAGGTTGCGCCAGTACTGCAGGGAGCGCCACGAAGGGTTGATCATCGGTTCCAGCTCAGCCAGGCGGTTCTGAAGTTTGGCGATGCGCAGGCCGATGGCGCTTGATATGATCTCCTCTGCGATCTCGGTCTTCTGTGAGGGCCGCCACCTCTTGGTCGCCAGCTTGTAGTGGTGGACAGCCTCATCGAGGTCGTCTTTCTCCAGTGCCTTGAGGGCCGCCTTGATGTAGGTGGATTGGGGCATGTAACCGTGTTTCGTCAGCTGCAGCACTCCAGCCCTGGCCATCAGGCCCGCCAGTACACTGGCTATGAAGCTTGGAGAGGGGATCATTTTAGATCTTCAGGGCTTTTTCCAGCCATTCCGCAGTCTTGGGATTCATCTCCTTGAACTGGCGCCACTCGCTCTCGCTGATCTCCAGTGGATCCTTGCCGAACATCTGCTCAATGTTCCGAGCTGCGGCTTGGACCAGATCTCTGTTCACCGACAGGGCTGCCAGTATGGAACCGCTGACCGCGAATAAACCGTCAACGAAATCAAGGCCGGTCAAGCTTTCCAGGCCCTTTTCCAGCAGCAGCCCGGCCAAAAAGCCAACTCCACCTGCGGTCGTCGTTTTGATCACTTTACTCACTTTGTCAGCTCCTTTCTACGCTTGCCCTCTTCCTCAAAGCTTTTGATGGCGCGGGCGATGAAATCGTCTTTCTGCTTGAGCCTTCTTTCCAGCTCGCGAATTTCCGCACGCAGTTTCTGCTCTACCCGTCCCTTTCCTCCGATGAAGCGGTTGTAGAGGAAGGCGATATTAACTCCAAGCACGATGCCCACCAGTGTCCCAAAAAACAGGTAGAGCATGTGGCCATCTCCAGACATATCCCTGTGTTCCTTTCTTTCCAGGATTGCAATCTCTGCCTCAGGGGCCATCCACCCGAAATGTGCGGGCTTGCAAAGTGTATATTACACACCATTTCGTCAAATTCCCCCTGAACGTGGGCATTCTTTTGCGGGATGGCTGCCCAGCAAGGACTAACTCCGCTGGTGTGGAAATGATCTCAAGGTAGAGCGATTCAGCCGTTCAGAAAGGACTGGGATGCCATGGACAAGCTGGCCTTTGAGGGCGTGATCACCTCTGTTCAGCCGAGGATCAGGCTGACCAGGTCTTTTGATGAAGCCAGCCACACGTACTTGGGCTACGCCATTTTCCTGCAGGGAACGATCGGGGCAGAGGAGAGGGAGTTTTCTATTGGGGTGGGCAAGGCTGCCCATGAAAAGCACCAGTTCAGGATCGGAGATCGCCTCTCCGGTTTCTGCCTGCCTGTCCTCGACGAGAGGAAAGAACCGGTGGAGTTCTACAAGGTCTCAGGCCTGAAAAAGCTCGCGACCTCAAGCATTGAACCTGAAGCTCCACCGCCCTGGCACGATCTCTGCCCTGATCTTGAGACTTACCGCTCACGGGGACACCGCCGGCTTGACGCAAGAACCTACGCTGCCAAGTGCCAGAGCTGCATGTGGGGCTGCCGCATGCCGGTGGAGATCATCATCGACAACTGGAACCCGAAAGGCAAAGTGAACTACCGCATGGAGACATTCTGCTATGGCCCTCTGAGCTGTAAGCTGTACAAGGCAGGGCCAAAAAGGCAGGTGGAAGGCCGCGCTGGCATGGTCTACGTGGAAGAAGACTGGGTGGATGAAATGCAGGTGGAGCATCGGGGGCCGGATGAGTGATCTGGGGCGACGTGCTTGAGAGCTTGGACACTACTTGTCAAAGAAGACCATCTAGTCATACCTCTCTTCACCGTTGTTGGTGCCATAGACAAGGTCGTGACGGAACCCGTCAAGAAGGAGTTCTTCATATTTCCCTTGGCTGATCAGCCCCTTTTCCTTTATCTGCTGCGCCAAGGACACGTAACGACCGTAGGTGGCGTACTGCCGCTCTTCAGGAGTCGGGAGATACAGCATCGGGTCATATCCGAGTTGCTTGGCGGTGATGATGATGTTTGCCCGCATTTTCTCTGCCTGTTGTTCCGATAGGTACCGCTCTCTCAGCAATCTGACGAGTGTTGCGTGACGGCTCAACCCGAAATGTTGCTCGATGTGTATGACATCCTCTTGGGACAGTGGACCGTCTTCTTTGCCGAGCCGCTCTTTTATGAAGGATCGCAGGGCCTCATATGGTGCGCGCACAACCCCGATTCGATGTATCAGCCTGGCGGGTTTGGGAAATTATAGGACAAGAATACATCGAAGGGGGTTGAAAGATGAACTGGTTGTCCAGAGTTGCACTGCTCCTGGTGATCATCGGTGCTCTCAACTGGCTGCTGGTGGGGCTGTTCCAATGGGATCTGGTCGCGTCTGTCTTTGGAGGAGAAACCATGCGGGCATCTTCCATGCTCTCCCGCATCGTGTACACACTCGTTGGCTTGTCTGGTCTGTACTGCCTGACATTCCTTTTCGGAGACAACAGGGTTCGCGCAGAATAGCTGCGTGAGCGCTTGGTTCAGCTGCGGACCACAAATGTTCGGTCCTTCTTAAGTATCATTTTTGGTTTCGAACAAGTCTCGGCGCAGGCCGGGGCTTTCACTTTTTGTTGGTGGGGCATAATAGCTCAAGGATGAAGCGAAGAAGGAGGTCCAGTATGTCCACAGTAGTAGATGCACCTTTGTCTCAAGTGGAGCTGCAGAACGCCATTTTGGAGTTCGCTCGGGAACGGGACACCGGCTATCTGGGCACGTCCGGACCAAGTGGTGTCCACGTAAGCCCAGTCAAGTACTTCGTCGACCCGGAGCTCAACATCTACATTCACAGCCGGGGAGGCACCAAGTTTGACAACGTAGCCGTCAACCAACGAGTCTGTCTGCTGATCTCCACGCCGTTCGCCGATGACTTTCACGAGATCAAGGGGGTACAGCTCTTCGGAAGGGCCAAGGTGGCAGACGCCAGCTCTCAGCTCTACGAGATGGCCGAGGAACTCTGCCCCTGGGAACATGAGGAAGACGTGAGGATGATCCATGTGACCGTCACGGAAGCGGTGTACGTAGAACGGCTTAACGGCAAAGGCATCAAGCAGAGATGGTATAGGCTCTAGCGGACAGCGGGCGCCGATGCGTAAGCGCCCGCTGCTGGATACACAGCATACCGCCGGTGTGGACAGGCTGTGGAGACTGCCCGCGCCGGCGCTGTTTTTTCGGTCTCAGAAGAGGACTTAATCCTAAGTTGTTGAATAAAGTTTGAAGCGTCGAGGTCACTGCGGCCTCTGCCCTGAGAACCCATCAGAGCCAAAGCAAAACGCACACGCAGTAAGTAGTTCGGCAAAGGAGATGATACGTATGGCGAAACAATCAACTAGACATCTAGTCTTGGCAGGTCTCTTTTTGGCACTGGGCCTGCTGCTGCCTTTCCTTACGGCTCAGAACCCCGCCCTGGGGTCGCGCCTTCTGCCCATGCACCTGCCTGTCATGCTCTGCGGATTCGTCCTTGGCGGCCCTTGGGGACTTGTGGTTGGGCTGGTCACTCCACTTCTGCGCAGCCTGCTGTTCGGCATGCCGCCCATGTTCCCCACAGCTGCGGCCATGGCCTTTGAGCTGGCAGCTTACGGCTTCTTGACCGGCGAGTTGTACCGACGGATTAGGAGGATCTATCCGGCGCTGCTTCTGGCCATGCTCGGAGGCCGGATCATCTGGGGAGCAGCCAGTATCGTGCTTTACGGCTTGTCCGGCTCTGCTTTCAGCTGGCAGATGTTCACAGCGGGAGCGTTCATCAATGCTGTGCCCGGGATCGTCTTCCAGGTTATAGTTGTTCCCCTGATCGTGCTGGCTCTGCAGAGGGCAGGCTTCATGCAGGAAGCACAGCGGAGCGCCTGACCCTGAGCGTGCCAAGGCCAAGACTACTTGGCCACTGGATGCCTCAGCACCGTCTTGAGCTTGTCTGGGGCCGTCTTTCTTGGGTCGCTGAGATAGATCTCGTGGTGCTTCCTATCTGAGGAAAAGTCAAGCCTGTAACCATGCTCAAAGGCAAAGGCATGCATGCGCTGGATGCTTGCGGGCTCTGTGTCATAGGGCCCGATGTGCATCATCTGCACGCAGAGTCCTTCGGCCAAAGACATGAGCCTGGCCTTCGTCAGGTCCAGCTCTGGTTTCTTCTTGGCCAGGGTTTCCTGTGCCCAAGCAAAGACTGCTTCGGTAACGAATTGGGGCTGCCTGATCATCATGGTCCAGGAGAGTCCCTGCTTGTTCGTTACGACCCAGGATTCGGGGTCCACACCGCCGCCCCACCAGAGGCCTTCCAGGGGGGGAACAACGTATTCGAAGTATCCTTCGGGGGCAGAGCCGCTCTTGGGGCTCATCTTGATAGTGTATGACAGTCCGAAGAGAAGTTCTACCGCATCGGCGTAGGCTGGCGCCGTATTCGGGTCACCCTCGCCGTCAACGGCGATGAAGAGCATCTCCGGGACATCGATGATCATGGGTGCGGCTTTCGGCATGTAAAGGTCTTTGTACTCTTTCTTGAAATCGAACTTGTCTGCCACGCTTGGTCCCCCTCCAGAACTCGTTTGGTATATTATACCACACCTGCTGAGGGGCCGCGCAAACAGCAGTCGGGTAGACGGGGAATGGCATCTGAAAGGAGGTGCACCGGTGGCGCGGTTTGTGAGGGTTGACGTTAGTCGTGAGGTCTTGGAGTGGGCCTTGGATAGATCTGGAAAAAGAGCTCAACTGGAGAAGAAGCTCCCGATGCTTGGCAAATGGCTAAAGGGAGAGGAGAAACCCACCGTTAAGCAACTAGAGGGTTTTGCCAGGCAGACCCATGTACCATTAGGTGTACTGTTCCTGAAGCATCCTCCCGAAGAAGAGTTGCCCATAGCAGATTACAGAACCTTTGATGATAACCTCGTTCGTGAGCCGAGTCGCAATCTCATGGATACAGTGTATGCCATGCAAAGACGGCAAGCCTGGTTGAGGGATTACTTGATCGAAGAGGGCTATGAACCCAAGAGTTTTGTTGGTTCCGCTACCCCTTCCGATAACGTTGCAGATATCGCTGCGAGTATCCGGCGTACCCTCGGTCTATCTGACGATTGGGCTCATAGTCTTCGCACTTGGGAAGAGGCCTTGACTAGGCTCTTTCAAAAGGCTGAACAGATTGGCATCATGGTGGTAAGGAATGGTATAGTCGGCAACTCGACCACAAGGAAACTTGATGTAACAGAATTTCGCGGCTTTGTCTTGGTCGACGAGTACGCCCCTGTGGTCTTCCTCAACAGCAACAACAGCAAAGCGGCTCAGATGTTCACTTTCGCTCATGAACTGGCCCATATCTGGTTGGGAAGGAGCGGCGTGTTTGACTTGGCATACCTCCAACCGGCTGAAGAAGGTATTGAGAATACCTGCAACAGGATTGCCGCCGAATTTCTGGTACCGATAGATAGGTTGAGGGATCATCTGTCGATGCGTATGCAGCAAGTAGGTCATCGTGTGGCCTTTCACGATATGGCTCGTGAATTCAAGGTAAGTCCCTTGGTGATCGCCAGGCGAGCCTTAGATCTCAAACTGACCAGTTACGCAGAGTACAGGGCATTCTACCGGGATTACCTTGAGCGGCTGCGAAGATGGGAAGAACGCACAGATGATGAGGACAGCAATGATGGGCCGCGTTTCTACGAAGTTCAAAGGCTCCGCGTGGGTCGACTGTTCATCAGATATGTTGTTTCGGCTCTGAAGGAGGGGAAGCTCCTTTACAGAGAAGCGTATAACCTAACCGGCCTGTATGGAGACACCTTTGCGGAGTACGCGGCACGCGAGACAGGGGGCGTTCTGCAATGACACACATGACTTTCGTAATCGACGCGAACGTGTTCATGCAAGCCTCGCAGCATACTATGCATTTGACATCGTACCTTCGTTTTGGCCAAAGATCGTAGAGCTTGCAGCTGATGGAAGGATCGTGACCGTTGATAGTGTCCGCGATGAGATTTTACGAGGGCGAGATCGACTAGCTGGTTGGATCATCACAGACTTTCCACAGAGCGCCATAGCGGGCACGAAGACGGATCCTTCTGTTGTACAAGCTGTTGGGGCGATAATGAACTGGGTGTACGGTCCGGGCCAGGTCTTCACACCGGACGCCATCCATGACTTCGCGGGTGGCGCGGACCCGTGGCTGATAGCGTATGCTATCGCACATAACAGCTGCGTGGTGACACACGAGACGTTCAAACCCGAAATAAGGAGAAAGGTGCCGATCCCGAACGTCTGTCAAGCTTTTGGCGTAGCATACGTAAACACATTCTCGATGATGCGAGATCTCAGTGTGTCAATATAGGGATCTGCGACTGGACCCTCGCTGGTAGCAGCATGAAGAGCGGCGACAACCCTGGTTAACGGCCAGGGTTTTTTCTTGCCATTCTGGGTCGTTTCGGACGGCACTGCGCATTGCGCAATCCTGCGCAACTCGTCCACCTGTAGCGCAATTCGTTGTAAAAACCAAACGCAAAAAAGAGGAAAACCAAAATCACGATAGAATAGTGATCGGGGAATCACCGACACACCAGCTGCACACATGCTGCGCAAACTGCGCAAAAGAACGGAAGGGTGAACATGCGTCAGAACTGCAGTGAGCTGCTTCAGACCTACCAACAAGAGCACCAGATCTTCCACACAGAAAAACTAGTCTTCAAAGGCATATCCGGCATGGACGTGTACAACATTACCGCACCCCTCCTTGACCAGGGTGAGCAGTTCATCCTCGGGCGGGTCGAGCCGCGGGCCTCAGAGTTCTCGCAGATCTTGGCCTTCCGCCAGCGGGATGGCGAGTGGGTAGTAGCCGACGAGATCCCTCCCCTTGAGCTGCAGGATCCCTTTTGGAGCCGCATCCACGGGCAGCTCGTCGTTGGCGGCGTAGAGGTCTTTCCCCACCCAACCAAACCGGGCTGGCTGGGCTGGCGGACTAAGCTCTACCGCGGCAGGAACCTGCGGGAGCTGGAGCACTTCGCCAGCGGGCCGGACATGATGAAAGACATCCGCTTAGCAGAACTTCCCGATGGTACCATTGCGGTCTTCACCCGTCCTCAGGGAGATCCTGGTGGACTCGGCACCATCGGTTACACCCAGATCTCATCCCTGGACGAACTCAACCCAGAGACCATTCAGCGAGCCGAGCTTCTGGAGCAGTTCATCGCCGAGGAATGGGGAGGGGCTAACGAGGTCCACGTTCTTGAGGGCGGTCAGTTGGGCGTACTGGGGCACATTGCCTGCTTCGATCAGGACCGGGCCCGTCACTACTACGCCATGGCCTTCACCTTCGATCCCGTGACCAGAGAACCCGGCCCGATGCGCATCATCGCAACCCGCCGCGACTTTCCGCCGGGGGAAAGCAAGCGTCCTGATCTGCAGGATGTTATCTTCAGCGGCGGCTTGGCGCGGACCGGCGAAGATAGGGCATGGCTCTACGCCGGCCTCAGCGATGCCGAAGCGGGCCGTGTTCTGATAAAAGATCCATTCAGCGCAAGGTTCAGGGTTAGGCGGTAGTATGGACAGGAGGCAGTGGCCGTGAGCGTCACTCTAAAAGACATCGCCGAAGCATTGGGCATTTCCGTCACAACCGTCTCCCGGGCCTTAACCGGGCAGGGGCGGGTCAGCAGCGAGACCAGAGAAAAGGTTATCAGTAAAGCCCTGGAAATGGGCTATGGTGTTAAGGTTGCGCCTGGCAGCCGCGATGAGCACAAGCATATCTGCATCGTCTTCAACTCCCGCCTGCGTTCCCTTTCGGGAGACCCTTTCTACGGCACCGTCATGGTCGGCGTGGAGAACGAGTGTCAGAAGTACGGGTACAAAGTGTTCCTGCAGACGATCAGCAGACCAGATGACCGCACCGTCTGGGAGATGCACCAGGCCGTGCGCCTCGACGGCCTGATCTTCGTTGGTGCTGACATATTCCCGGGTATCGTGCATCAAGCCATCCAGTCCGGCATCCCCGCCGTGCTCATAGATAACTGGATCCCGGAAATGGCGGTGGACGCCGTGGTCACAGATAACCGCGGCGGGATCATGCGCCTGGTCAACTACCTGGTCAGCCTGGGGCACGAGCGCATCGGCTGGATCGGTGGCCCCCTTTCCCATCGTTCCCTCCAGGAACGCTACGACGGCTACCGGGCTGCCTTAAGGGAACACGGTATCACCCACCAGCGGGACTGGACTTGGGTGCACTCGGAAGCAGGACCCCAGGTCGACCAGGGCCGGGTGGGCATGGAGGCCCTCCTTGCCCGGGGAATGCCCATCACTGCCGTGGTTACGGACAATGACAGCACGGCCTTGGGCGTGCTGCAGGCCTGTGCCCATGCCGGCGTGCGGGTGCCAGATGACCTATCCCTCGTTGGGTTCGATAATGTGGAGCTCAGCCAGTTCGTCAACCCGCCTCTGACGACGGTGCACATCCCCAAACAGCGCATGGGGGCTATAGCCGCCCGCCGCCTGCACGAGCTGATGGAAGGCAGAGACGCCGATGTCACTTTGAAGATCACCTTAGGCACGGACCTGATCATCCGCCAATCCGTGCAGCAGCCCAAGATGGAGAAGTAACAGGAGGAAAGCAGATGTTCAGACTGCGCCGCTTAGCGGATCAACCAGTACTAGCACCCATAACAGCAAATCCCTGGGAAAGAGCGGCAGTGTTCAACTGCGCTGCAGTCCTGCACGAAGGCAGGGTACACCTCATTTACAGAGCCGCAGACAAAGACTTTGCCGTGCTGCGGTGCCCGAAGCCAGAAGAGGCGCTGAAGTTCACCTCGTCCTTTGGCTTGGCCGTGAGCGATGACGGGATCGAGTTCACCAGAGAGCCGCAGCCCCTTTTCCAAGGGGAAGGGGAGCAGGAAGCCTGGGGCGTCGAAGATCCCCGGGTGAGCAAGATCGGCGATACCTTCTACATGGTTTACACCGCCTTTGGGGGAAGGAGCTGGGAAGATCACCGCATCGCCCTGGCCTCATCTCCGGATCTGCGCACCTGGCAGCGCCGCGGAGTGCTGCTCGATGAACCGAACAAGGACGGGGCTTTACTGGAGGATATGTATGACGGCAGGTATCTGCTCTTCCACCGGAGAGTGCCCCATATCTGGACTGCTGTTTCGCCCGATCTAAAGAACTGGCATGATCACAAAATCCTGATGGAGACGATCCCCGGTTGGGAAGGCCTCAAGATCGGCATCGCCGGGCCGCCTGTGGCCACCCGCCAGGGTTACCTTATGATCTACCATGCCGTGGATAAGAAGAACACCTACCGCTTGGGCGCGGCCCTCCTCGATGGAGAAGACCCGACCAAGGTGGTGCGCCGCCTGCCTGAGCCCATCCTGGAACCGGAGCTGGAATGGGAAAAAGTGGGCCATGTCCCCAACGTGGTCTTCAGCTGCGGACAGGTGGTAAAGGACGGATTCCTATACGTCTACTACGGCGCGGCGGATCAGGTGATCGGCGTCGCCGGCATCGAGCTGGACGAGGTTGTCTTCTAGGCATACGAGTTGTGAAAACCGCTGAAAGGATGGCCGAGGTTGATCTGTGGACACAAGCTCAGAAGCATCAGCATCATGAGTCTCCTTGCCCTGCTGATCGCGGGAGCAGTGTGTCCACTTTCCGTTTCTGGACGTGAACTGCGCTACGGAGAATACCTCCAGAGCTGGCAGGGCAAGGGACGGCCCGAGTTGGAACTGGTTGTTCCTGCGGGGGTGCTGTTGGAAGAAGGCAAGTCCATGGAGTGGACGGTGGACGTGCCGGAAGAAGGCCTGTACAACCTTACCCTGGCCTACCTTCCCGTACCCGGCCGGGGTGCCAGCATGGAGCTGGAGCTCATGCTCAACGGCGAGCGGCCCTTTTCCGAAGCTGGTTACCTCCTCTTCCACCGCATCTTCGGAGACTCGGGGCCGGTGCTCCGGGACAGCTTGGGCAACGAAATCCGTTCCGCCCAGGTAGAATACCCGGCGCTGCGCCGGCAGCCCCTCAGCGATTCCCGGGGGTATACGCAGGAGCCGTTCCTGTTCTACCTGGCTGAAGGCCCTAACACCATCAGCCTGACGGCCCGCCAGGAGTCAATCTACATAGACGAGCTGGTTATCTGTCAGATCCCTGCACCCCGTCCCTACGCTGAGGTTGCCGCGGAGTGGCCCGAGGTACATACCCGGGATGTGTTCATCAAGATCCAGGGAGAAGCAGCCCTCTACCGGTCCCATTCCACTCTTTTTGCCATTTCAGATATGGGCGATCCCACCGTGGAACCCTACCATCCCGCCCAGATCCGCCTCAACTCCATCGGGGGCTGGCGCTTCAACCAACCGGGTCAGTGGATCAGCTGGGAGTTCGAGGTTCCCGAAGCGGGTCTGTACACCATCGCATTCAAGGCCAAGCAGAATCTGCGCCGGGGGATCCCCAGCAACCGGCGGGTACTGATCGATGGCGAGGTGCCCTTCGCGGAGCTCGACGCCGTGGAGTTCCCCTATTCCACCCGCTACCAGATGCACCGCTTGGGTGGTGAAGAGCCTTACCTGATCTACCTGGAAGCCGGACGGCACGAGCTGACCCTGGAAGTTGTCCTCGGCGCCCAGGCCTCTTTGGTCCAGGCAGTGGAGGACAGCCTCTATGAACTGAACACCATCTACCGGCAGCTGATCATGGTGCTCTCGCCCGATCCCGATCCGCTGCGGGACTACCAGCTTGAGGAGCGAATCCCCCAGGTACTGGTAGCCATGGAAGAACAGGCGGAGATCCTCCACAGCATAGCTGACGAGATGGAAGCTGCCAGCGGGCAGGGAGGCGGACACATGGTCACCGTGCGCAGCCTTGCCCTGCAGCTGGAGAGCATGGCACAAAAGCCCGAGTCCATCCAGGTGCGCCTGGACGAGTACCGGGATAACCTCAGCGCCCTTGGTACCTGGCTCCTGCAGACGGTGGAGCAGCCCCTGCAGATCGACTACCTCCTGGTGACCAGCCCAGAACAGGAGCTGCCCCGGGCTGAGCCTACTTTCTGGGAGGCCGCCCGCCACGAACTGGCCAAACTCGCGGCATCCTTCACCCATGATTACAGCGCCTTGGGGGATTTGGGGCTTGCCCAGGGAGGCGACCGAACCATCAAAGTGTGGATCGGCACAGGCCGCGACCAGGCCCAAGCCCTGAAGACCATGATCGAAGACAGCTTTACCCCGCAGACGGGCATCCGGGTGGACCTGGAATTGGTGGACATGAACATCCTGCTCCAAGCTACCCTGGCCGGCCAGGGGCCCGATGTGGCCTTGGGCGTCGATCCTTCCCAACCCATGAACTTCGGACTCCGGGGAGCGGTGCTCGATCTGGCCCAGTTTCCGGACTTTCCGGAGATCGCCGGCCGGTTTTACCCGGCATCTTTGGAACCCTTCACCTTCCGCAGCTGGGTGTTTGCCCTGCCGGAACAGCTGCCCTTCTTCATGCTGTTCTACCGGCAGGACATCCTGGATGAACTCGGCATTGAAGTGCCCCAGACCTGGGACGAAGTGCTGCAGGTCATCCCCGAGCTGCAGAAGCTGAACATGAACTTCGGCCTTCCCTGGACAGAGATCAAGCGCAACGTGGGCGGCAGGGTGGGCGAAACACCGGCGGGAGTGGGCAGCCTGTCTGCCAGCCAGGGCGTGCTCAGTTTCCTGATGTTCTTGAGCCAAAAAGGGATGGATCTCTTTGGCGATGATGCGGCCCAGACCAACCTGCACACCCAGGAAGCCTACGAAGCTTTCCAGTTCTGGACCGACCTTTATGAGCTGTATGATCTTCCGGTGGAGTACAATGCGGAAAACCGCTTTCGTTTGGGCGAAATGCCGCTTCTGATTTCTCCCTACACCCTCTACAACACCCTCACGGTCTTCGCCCCCGAGCTGCGGGGAGAGTGGGGTTTTGCTCCAGTTCCGGGAACCAGGCGTGCCGATGGCACGATCGACCGGACCGTATTGGCGAGCGGGACCGCGACCGTGATCCTCAGCGGTGCCCAAGACCCGGAAGCTGCCTGGGAGTTTGTGAAGTGGTGGACAAAGTCCGAAACCCAGACCAGGTACGCCCTGGATCTCGAGGCGTTGATGGGCGCCGCAGCGCGGTATCCCACAGCCAATCCCGAAACCCTGCGCAGCCTGCCCTGGCCGCTGGAAGATTTCCGCAAGCTCGAGGAGCAGCTCAAGTGGGTGCGGGGTGTCCCGGAGGTTCCCGGCGGCTACATGGTTGGCCGCCACCTGGACAACGCCTTCCGCAGGGTAGTGAACGATCAGGCCCCCGTGCGGGAGACTCTCTTGGACTACAACCGGGTGATGAACGAGGAGATCCGGGCGAAGCGGCTCGAGCTTGGCTTGGACGAGGTTGAGAAGTAAAGGAGGGAAGAGACCGTGAGGCTGCGGGCATTCTGGAAGAAATGGGGCGTGTCTTACCTGTTCGCCGCGCCCTATGTGCTCCTCTTCCTCCTCTTCACTGTGGTGCCGGTTTTGGTCGCCATCACCTTGAGCTTCACTTCGTACAACATGCTCCAGCCTCCGGTTTGGGTGGGGTGGGCCAACTATGTGAAGCTGCTCTTTGCCGATGATGTCTTCCTCATCGCGGTGAAGAACACCCTGCTCTTCGCAGCGATCACAGGGCCCTTAAGCTATATGCTCTGCCTGCTTCTGGCTTGGTTCATCAACGAGCTCAAGCCGACCATGCGCACCATTTTGACCCTGCTCTTCTACGCCCCGTCCATCTCGGGGAATGTCTTCATGATCTGGACCATCCTCTTCAGCGGGGATATGTACGGCTGGGTGAACAGCGTTCTCATCCGCTGGGGAATCATCTACGAGCCGGTGCGCTGGCTTACCGATCCGGATACCCTGCTCTGGGTGACCATGCTGGTTACGCTCTGGATGAGCTTGGGCACATCGTTCCTTGCCTTCATCGCGGGACTCCAGGGTATCGATGAATCGCTGTACGAGGCCGGGGCCATCGACGGCGTGCGCAACCGCTGGCAGGAACTGTGGTTTATCACTCTCCCTGCTATGCGGCCCCAGCTGCTCTTCGGTGCTATCATCTCGATTACGTCCTCGTTCGCCGCGGGAAGCCACATAGTCGCCTTGGTCGGCTTCCCCAGCACGGATTATGCCGGGCATACAGTGATCACGCACCTCATGGACTACGGCAACATCCGCTTTGAGATGGGCTATGCTTCTGCCATCGCCACGCTGCTCTTTGTGGCTATGCTTCTCACCCAGCAGCTCGTCCAGCGGATGCTGCGCAAGATCGGGTGAAAGGAGGAACAGCATGCAGCTGCCCATTTACCGCAAGCGCGTCACACGCTCACCGGGCGGAGATCTAGCTGCCCTGATCATGCTGCTGCTTCTGGGCTCCTTTACCGCGCTGCCCATGGTCTATGTTGTCAGCAGCGCCTTTAAGCCCTTGAACGAGCTGTTCCTCTTTCCGCCCAGGTTCTTTGTGCGCAATCCCACTCTGGACAACTTCAAGGACCTCGCCGTCTTGATGAGCGAGTCTTGGGTGCCCATATCCCGTTACCTTCTGAACACCTTGATCATCACCTGCCTGGGGACCGCCGGCCATGTGCTCTTTGCTTCACTCTGCGCCTTTGCCCTGGCTAAGCACCGCTTTCCAGGTTCGCGGCTGGTGTTCAATCTGATCGTGATCTCCCTCATGTTCGCGCCAGAGGTCACGGCCATCCCCAACTACCTGATCATCGCCAGGTTGGGCTGGCTGAACACCTATCGGGCTGTGATCGTGCCAGCCTGGCAGTCCAGCCTGGGGCTGTTTCTCATGAAGCAGTTCATGGACCAGATGGTGCCGGACAGCCTGCTGGAAGCGGCGCGCATAGACGGCGCAGGGGAGTGGAAGGTGTTCTGGAAGGTGGCCATGCCCACGGTCCGCCCGGCCTGGCTGACCCTGATCATCCTTTCCTTCCAGAGCCTCTGGGGGAACACGGGCAGCAGCTTTATCTACAGTGAAAACCTGAAGACCCTGCCCTACGCCCTTAACCAGATCGTGGCCGGCGGCATCGCCAGGGCTGGCGTGGGTGCGGCAGTGGCTCTCTTGATGATGATCGTCCCGGTGACGGTGTTCATTTTCAACCAGCGCAGCGTGGTGCAGACCATGGGCACCTCGGGCCTGAAAGAATAGCGCAGGGGGAGGGAGGAAGAGTGCGCAGAATCACTGGCTGGCTCGTCGCGGCCGTCATGCTGCTTGGGGCGCAGCTCGCCTGGGCCGCTCCCTATGCGAGTTATACCTTTGACTTCTACGGGAACGCGGTGCCCGCTCCCCAGGCCTACACGGTACAGACGATCATCGATGGGACCAGCTTGGGAACGACTCCCCTGCGTGAGCCGCGGGATCTGGCCGTATCTCCAGGCGGTGACATCTACATCGCCGATACGGGCAACAACCGGATCCTGCGCTTAAGCAGCAGTTTCGAACTGCTGCAGACCATAGACGGTTTCTGGGTGGAAGAAGACTGGCAGACCTTCAACGCTCCCGTGGCTCTCTATGTCACTGAGCGCGGCCGCCTGTATATCGCCGACCGGGACAACGCACGCCTCGTGGAACTCACAGCGGAGGGCGAGTTCGTGCGCCTGATCGGCCCGCCCAAAACCGATCTCGCCGGCACCCTCCCCGAAAACTTCAGCTACCGCCCCTTTAAGGTAGCGGTGGATCAGGGCGGGCGCATCTACGTGCTGGCAGAAGGCATTTACGAGGGGCTGCTTGAGTTCGATGTGGACGGCAACTTCCGCGGTTTCTTGGGGGCGCCGCTTGTCAGGCCCACCATCCTGGAGCAGTTCTGGGCCAGGCTCGCGACCCGTGAACAGCGCAAGCGGATGGCGCTCTTCCTTCCCACAGAGTACACCACGGTGGATCTGGATGAGCGGGGTTTTCTCTACGTGGCCGAGTTCAACGAAGTGCGGCGGCTCAACCCCAGCGGTACCGATGTACTCCGCCGCAACGGTTTCTTCGAACCCATCGGCGATGTGCCGACGGCACCGGAATACCGCAGCTCGAAAGAGATACCTTCCACCTCGTTTGTGGATATCGCGGCCCGTCCGGATGGGCTCTACTCCGTCCTGGACCGTCAGAGAGGGAGGATCTTCACCTATGAGGGTGATGGCCATCTCCTCTACGTCTTCGGCGGCTTGGGTACCACCGAGTCCACCTTCCGGGTGCCCGTGGCCCTCGATGTTCTCGGTGAGCTGATCCTAGTTGCCGATCGAGGCGCCAACCGTGTCATCGTCTTCGAGCCAACCATCTATGCACAGCTGATCCATGCCGCCATCAGGGAATACCAGGGGGGAAACTACGAGCGTTCTGCCGACCTGTGGACGGAGGTGCTGCGCCGCAACCTCAATTTCGATCTGGCCTACACCGGTATCGGCCGGGCCCTGCTCAGGCAGGACCGCTTCGCGGAAGCCATGGCAAACTTCCGCCTGGGCAGCAACCGGGAGCAGTACTCTGAGGCCTTCGGCCTCTACCGCCGGGAAGTGATGTCTGAGAACTTCGGCAGAGTGGTTTCAGTGCTCTTAGTTATTGCCGCAGCTATCTGGGCTTGGGGCAGGTTCCGGCCCCGCTTCGGTATGGCCGAAGCGGCAGCGGCGCGCTATGTGTCGGTTCGCCGACCCCAGGGCTTCTGGGCCAGCCTCCTCTACGCCAAGCACGTGATCTTCCACCCCTATGACGGGTTTTGGGATCTCAAGCATGAAAAGCGGGGTACCTTGAGTGCCGCTTTGACCTTTGTGGGCCTAGTCGCCCTGACCCATGTGGTGATGCGCCAGTACACGGGATTCATCTTCAACCCGCGGGATCTTTCCAAGCTGAATGTACTTGTGGAGCTCCTCAGCGTCGTGGTCCCCTTCTTCCTCTGGGCGGTGGTCAACTGGGCCCTCACAACACTGATGGACGGCAAGGGCACTTTTCGGGATATTATCATCGCCACGGCCTATGCTCTGGTGCCTTTTGTGCTGATCAACCTGCCCCTCACCTTTGTGAGCAACTACCTGACCATGGAGGAAGGCACGTTCTACCACTTCTTCCGCATCGCCGCGGTTCTCTGGTCTGGTTACCTGGTCTTGATCGGCATGGCTGTCACCCACGATTACGAAACGGGGAAGAACTTCTGGACCTGCCTTCTGACCATCGTGGGTATCGGTGTGGTGCTGTTTATCGCCCTGCTCTTTGTCCATGTGATCAACGTTGTTGTCGGTTTTATCTCCTCGGTCTACGCCGAGCTTGTACTGCGCTTGTAGGGGGTGAGGAAATGCGCCGTTTACTGGCTGCCCTGCTCATACTTCTGGCTGCGGTCTGGCCTCTGCCCGCAGAGGCCCAGGCACCGGCAGGTTTTGATCTCTGCGCAGAAAACGAGCACCTAGCCCTGTACATCAACCCCGAGACCACAGAAATTGCGGTGTACGACAAAGCGGCAGACACTACCTGGTTCTCCAATCCCCCCGGCAGGAACATGCGGGCCGGGGTGGGGCAGGATGTGGTGCAGATCCGCTACGATTCCCCCACCAGCCCAGACAAGCTCATGGACAGCTGGACGCACAGCGTGCAGCTGGGACAGGCAAGTGTGGTTCCCCTGCCCGACGGCGTGCGGGTGGAGTACCTGATGGGAGCGGAATATCCCGAGGGGATGGCCCTCATGCCCCAGCTGGTCAAGGCGGGTATCTTCGAAGAGCAGATCCTTGCCCCCCTGAGCAGCTCTGACCGCAGCACCCTGCTGCGCTACTATACCCCGATCTTTGTCCGGGAACCTTACCCATTTGAGCTGGGCGTAACCGCCGCGGCCCGGGACCTTGAGCGGCAGCTCTTCGGCGATCTGGTCATAGTCCCTTTCACCGAAGAGTACCAAGAGCTCGTGGCCGAGGCGCAGGCGCTGGAACCAGGCTCGCGTGAACTGCGCGACCTTGAGCAGAAGATCGCCAAGCAGCGTATGGACGTCCTCTACCTCCTTTTGGAGAAGTTCACCGGCTACCTCTTGGGCAGCGGGGAAGGGGCCCGTTCCATTGCCTACCGGAAAGACATCACCAGCGCTTCGGATCTGGGCCGGGAGGACTTCGCCCATCTCGCCGAAGAGCCGAGCTACCTGCTGGCCCGCTTGGCGCCGCTCCTGCAGGACCAGGTAGCCCGCATTCTGGCCAAAGTGGACTACGGCCTGGAGGATCTCACCCGAGATCACGTGCAGAACCGTCTCGATCCCCCCATCCCTTCCGTGGAGCGCTTTCTGGTTCCGGTGGAGTACCGCCTGGGCGGTCGCGAGCTTGTGGTGCGCATCCCCATGGCGGAAGTGGTCTACCCGAAGGATCGGCCTACAGCCTACGAGGTGAACTGGGATGGGTCCTTGGGAGAAGAAGTGGTGATCTACGACGAGAGCAAGGAGCTGGTGACCTATCCCCTGACCAGCATTGCCCTGCTGCGGTTCTTCGGGTCCGCAGATGCCCAGGCCGATGGGTACATCTTCGTGCCCGATGGCTCCGGCGCTCTGATCTACCTGAATAACGGGAAAGCCAGCCAGACCCTCTACAGCGAGCCGGTGTACGGCGCAGATGGCGCCCTGCCAATCGTCGAGCGGAGGCCCTACGATCGGGAGGTCAACCACCTGCCCGTATTCGGCCTCAAGCAGGGCGAGAAGGCGTTCTTTGCCGTGATCGAAGACGGCGAGGCCATCGCCCAGATCCGGGCGGATATCGCCCGCCCAACAGCCCAGTTCAACACGGCCTATGCCGCATTTCAGACCATACCCAAGGCAGTCCGCCACCTGGACCAGTTCACCCAGATCAATATGTACCAGAGCAGGCCGTACCGCGGGGACCTTACGGTGCGCTACGCTTTCCTTTACGGAGAAGAGGCCACTTACAGCGGCATGGCCCGCTATTACCAGGACTATCTTCTCGAACGCGGTCTCCTGGCAGAGCGCCGGAAGGGGGAGGGTATTCCCTTCTTCCTGGAAGTTATCGGCGTTGTGCCCAAGGTCCAGCCGGTTGTGGGCGTGGCCAGGGAGGTTCAGCTCCCCCTGACCACCTTCGCTCAGGCCCAGGCCATGGTGGAAGAGCTCTTAAGTGCCGGGATCATCAACCTCAGCCTGCGCTACTCGGGCTGGCTCAGTGGAGGCATTGAGCACAAGTATCCCGCGGGGGTGAAGCTGGCACCGGGGCTCGGCGGGGAAAAGGGGCTCACCGCGCTCGCCCAGTTCCTGGAAGAAAGAGGAGTGGCCTTTTACCCGGCGGTGGAACTACTGAAAGTGCAGCGTTCCGGCATCCTCCAGGGATTTGCCCCCAACCGCCAAGCCGCGCGGGCGGTAAACGGGGTTTACGCCACCTGGCCGGATTATGATCCCGTGACCTATCAGGCGGTTTCCAAACCGACCAGGTATATCCTGTCGCCCCAGGCCCTGCCCGATCTGGTGGAGCGTTTTCTCAAGGACTACCGCCGCCTGAACATCAAGGGACTGGCCGTGCCCAGCATGGGGCGGGAAGTCCACTCCGATCTGCAGAGGGCGAAGGAAAGGGTGGTGGATCGGGTGCAGGCCGCGGAGCAGATCGCAGCACAGCTGAAGAAGTTCGCCGGGGAAGGCTTGAGCCTCCAGCTGGATGGCGGAAATGCCCTCGCGCTTCCCTACGCCAGTTCGCTGTTGAACGTCCCCCAGACCAGCACACGCTACAACCTCCAGGATGAAGAGGTGCCCTTTTTCCAGATGGTGCTGCACGGGCTCGTGGACTACGCCGGGGAGCCTCTAAACCAGGCTGTTGATCTGGAGGAACATATTCTGCGCTGCGCCCAGACCGCCAGCGGCCTGTACTTGAGACTGATCGGAAGCGATGCTTCCCTGCTCAAAGAGACGGAGTACGCCTACCTTTTGAGTGTGGACAGAGATTACTGGCTGGAGGAAGGGGTACGCCTCTACCAGCGCTACAACGCCGACCTGGGCGATCTGTCTGGGGAGAGGATCGTGGCGTTTGAGCGGGTGACACCGCGGCTCACTGTGACGCGGTTCGCCAGCGGCGATGCCGTCGTGGTGAACTTCGGCACCGATGATGTGGAGTTTGCGGGCGAGACCATCCCCGCCCGGGACTTTGTGCGGCTGAGGGGAGGGAGATAGATGCGCAGGAGGCTGAGGCTGAGTCTGAGCGCCCAGAAAAGCCTTTTGGGGCTGCTCTTTACCATGCCTTTCATCATCGGTTTCCTGGCCTTCCTGGCCTATCCCTTTGGGCAGTCGGTGATCTTCAGCATCAGCAAGCTGACCATCGTGCCCACAGGCTACGTTCTGGACTATGTGGGCCTGGACAACTACCGCCATGTGCTCTTTGTGGATCCCCGTTTCCGCCAGGTTTTCGTGGAAACGGTGGTTACCATGGCGGCGCGGATCCCCGTTGTGCTCATCTTCAGCTTCTTTGCCGCTAACCTGCTCAACCAGCGGTTCAGAGGGCGCACCCTGGCGCGGGTGATCTTCTTCCTTCCCGTGATCCTGGGTGCCGAGATCAGCCTGAAGATGCAGCAGGCCGATTACATGCAGCAGGCGGTGAGCTTCAGCGAATCGGGCCTGCTCTCCATGGGCACCCTGCAGCAGCTGCTCACAACCTTGAAGCTGCCCCAGGCCTTCATCGGCTTCATCTTCCAGGCCATCAACGAGGTACCCCTGATCATCCGGTCCTCGGGGATCCAGATCCTGATCTTCCTGGCCGCGCTCCAGTCCATACCCAAATCCCTCTACGAGGCGGCCCACATGGAGGGGGCCACGGGCTGGGAGGCGTTCTGGAAGATCACTTTCCCCCTGGTCTCGCCGCTGCTTCTAGTGAATGTGGTCTACACCATCGTGGATTCCTTCACCGCGGCGGACAACGCCCTTCTGGAGCTGATCCAGAACTCGGCGTGGTCGGGGGCGGGTTTCGGGGTGAGCACCGCCATGTCCTGGATCTACTTTGCAGCGGTGCTGGCCATCCTGGCGGTGACCATCATCCTGCTTGGGCGGAGGGTGCACTATGAGACTTAAAAAACTGCTTCCCAAGGGTGCGGCATTGGTGCGCTTCGGGCTGTTGGTGGGGATCGGGTTCATCATCCTCTATCCGCTGCTCAGGCAGCTGTCCGCGGCGGTCATGCACCCCGATGATATGTACGATCTCACCGTGAACTGGATACCGCGCCATCTGACCAAGCTCAACTTCGAGGTGGCCTGGAAGATGCTGGATTACCCCCGGGCGCTGCTCAACACCATCGGGGTGACCGTGCTCCTCAGCGCCCTTGAGCTGGCCGCCACCATGATCATCGGCTACGGCTTTGCCCGGTGGCGCTATCCCGGGTCTAACCTGGTCTTTGCCTTGGTGATCCTGTCCATCGTCATCCCGCCCCAGATGGTGATGGTGCCGCTCTTCCTGAACTTCCGCTACTTCGATTTCCTCGGCCTGATCCCCCAGCCCGGGATCAACCTGGTCGGCAGCTTCTGGCCCCTGGTGCTCATGGCCCTCACCGGAACGGCCAAGCGCAGCGGACTGTTCATCTTCATCACCCGCAACTATTTCCGGGGGATGTCCATCAGTTTGGAAGAGGCGGCTTACGTTGATGGAGCGGGGCACCTGAAGACCTTTTTCCGGATCATGCTGCCCAACGCCAAACCGATTGCCATGATCGTCTTCCTGTTTTCCTTTGTCTGGAACTGGAACGATCTGTTCTACACCAATCTCTTCCTGCCGGGCCGCAAGCTCCTGCAGCTGGGCCTGGCGGCCATCAATGCGCAGTACAACTACCCATGGGCCAACAAGGCCGTGGAAGGGACGTACATCCAGCTGGTCAACAACGCCGGCATGCTCCTCTACGTCCTGCCGGTGTTGATCCTCTACGCGTTTCTGCAGAGGTACTTTATTGAGAGTATCGAGAAGACTGGTTTAGTTGGGTAAGGGGGGATGAGAAGCAGGAGGCAAGAGGCAGGAGGCAAGAGTCAAGAAACAGGATTCAGGAAATCAATTCAAGGAGGATTTGAGCATGAAACGGTTGGTTTGTGTTTTGCTGGCTGTACTGCTTTTGAGCGTGCCGGTTCTGGCTGCTGAGTACGATCTCGGCGGGCGGACGATCAAAATCGCCGGCCATTCGGCCGACGGTATGCGGCAGTACTTTACCGATGGCGAAGGCCGCGGCCGTCTTGAGCTTGTGGAAGAGGCCTTCAACTGCAAAATCGAGTTTGAACAGATCGATTGGGATGGAGCGGAGAACCGCATTCTGGCCAGTATCGTAGCAGGCGATCCCGTTGGCGACCTCATCTACATCTCCAACCGCTGGCTGCCGCTCCTGGCTGGGAATGGGGCTCTCCTACCCTTGGATGATATCTTAACCGAGGAGTACTATGCAAGCCTTCCCGGGTCCCACAAGAACATGCGCGAACTGTATTCCAGCTACCAGGGGAAAGCTTACGGCATTTCCGTGAACGGAAGCTACCAGCGGAACATGGACATCGGTTCTGCCCAGGGCTGGATCTACAACCGGGATATGTTCGTGGCTGCGGGCCTGCCCACTCCCAACGAGCTCCAGAATGAAGGCAAGTGGAACTGGGAGACCATGAAGGAACTGGCCATCGCCCTGACTCAGGACATCGACGGCGATGGAGTCGTTGACATCTACGGTGTTGGCGCCCGCCTCGATCCCTGGCCCATCGAGCAGGAGATGGCTGTCTACGCCAATGGCGGCGGGATCATGAAGTTCGTGGACGGTAAGGCCGTCTATGCAATGAACGATCCGGAAGCCATCGAAGCCATCGAGATGTGGAAAGAGCTGGACCAGGTACATGGCTGCGTGATGGTTGGCGACAAGTTCGACATCCGGGCCCAGTTCAACCAGGGCAAGGTTGCCATGTTCCGTCTCGACCTCTATGCTCTGCCGGACCATGCCAAGGAAGTAGACTTCGACTACGGCTGGGTCTTCTTCCCCATGGGCCCCAAGGCAACCGACTTCGTGAACCCGGTCTGGGGTATGGAGATGTTTGTGCTGCCCATTTCCTGCGACGCACCCGCGGCCATGGCTGAGCTCGTTGACATGCTCTTTGAGACCACTGCCAAGTACAGAGATATCGACGCCTACGAGGATGAGTTCGTAGAGTACTTCCTGCCCTACGTCAAGGATTGGGATTCTCTGGAGACCATCAAGCAGATGCTGAACAAGGCCAGACTCTGGGATAACATCCCCGGCTTGGGCAACGAACTGAACGAAGCTCTGGTCAAGGCCACCATGGGCAGCGGCAGCGCCAAGAGCGAGATGGATGCCGTCGCACCGGTCATCCAGTCGCTGCTGGATGAGGCGTATAACAAGTAACGGCTTGTAAGACAAGAACGGAACCTCCTGGCACGCAGGGGGTTCCGTTTTTCGATGGGGAAAGAGGCGCCGGCGCAGCGCCTCTTTGTGACTACCGCACACGTTTGGGAAGGCTAGACGCGGGGATTGCCCCCTTCTTCGTCCCCAGTGGTGCCCAGGACCTTGAGACCACCAGTTACCATCTCAAGCTGTTCCAAGGACATTCCCTCTGCCTGGGAACGCAGCAAGCCGAAGAGTTCAGTCGCCTCCCCTTCAGCGAGCTCAACGCCTTTCCTATCAGCTAGGGCGAGTAACTCATCTTCTGTTTGACACTGAAGTGCTTCTTTCAACACTTCCTCTGAGACGCCACCCAACCGGTTGATGATCTCCTTAGCGTTCATGGGGCACTCTCCTTTCTAGTCTTTTCACCGTACTTGGTGTTCTTTTGAACCCGGATCCGCCCGATTCGTTTTCTTCGCCAATAAATTTAAGTCTAAAACTAACCCCTAAAAAAAGAAGGAATACCGAGGTGAGTGTCAAATATCTGAAGCGAAGTCAAACTGGGGGAAGGAGAGGCAACCGCTGGCTAGGGTCCTTATCATCGCAGACGATTTGACAGGTGCAAGTGATGCAGGTCTACAGTTCGCCCGCTACGGTTGGCCGGTGGAAGTTCATCTGTGCCCCGATGCAAAGAAGGCGGAAAAGGGCGAGGACAGAGCACTGATCACGGTACTGAGCACTGATACTCGCGAGCTCCACCCAACTGAAGCTGTAAAGCTGCTGGCCGACTGGCTGAAGGTCTGGCCTGTGGACACAAGAGATACCGTATTCAAGAAGATAGACTCCACCCTGCGGGGCAACATCGGTGCCGAGATTGAGTTTCTGCTGAGCACAAAGCTGTTCGCAGGGGCAGTTGTTATCCCGGCCTATCCGGCCATCGGCCGCAAGACAGTCGGAGGGCAGCACTCAGTGTACGATGTGCCGCTCCACAAAACCGAGTTCGCCGGCGGCGTGGCACTTCAAGGAACATCCAACCTGATAGAGATCATCGCCCACCGCATGACCTATCCGGTCCGGCAGATCGGCCTCGAGTGCATCCGCGGCGGTGGTGCTGCTGAGGCCTTTCGAGCGGCGAGAACGAACGGCCTTCCCGTGCTCTGCTGCGACGCTGAACGGGAAGAAGATATCGCCAGCGCCGTGCGCCAGCTGCGGGCCCTGAACGAGCCTCTGCTGTGGGTGGGGTCAGCTGGTTTGGCTGCGGCCCTTGGTGAGACGCTTGGGCAGCCAACCGACATCCAGCGTTCTGCCGCCCCGCAGCCCAGTGCATCCAGAATTGTTGTCATTGCCGGCAGTATGAGCGGCGTAACTCGGCGGCAGGTCTCGGAACTGGAGCGGGCCAGGGAGTGTACCGTCTGGCAGCTCGAACCACACGAACTGATATCTCCGGACAGCCTTACGCTTCCGCCCATCACGCAGCAGGAAGAAGGAATCCTCGTACTGACCACAACCGCCAACCGGGCCGGCGATCCCCACCAGGTGGCCAAGGGGCTGAGCCGCCTCACCGCAAGAGCCTTTCGGGCTTGGCAGGCTGACGGTCTAGTCCTAACCGGCGGCGGTACCGCTGTCCAGGTCTGCTTGGAGCTGGGGATCGAGAAGCTGCTTGTCCAAGCACAGGTCGAGGAAGGCATTCCTCTGTGTGTGGTTCCAGAGCTGGGACTGCCCGTTGTCACGAAGGCGGGAGGCTTCGGCTCCGACAGGGCTCTGGTCAAGGCTGTGGACTGTTTGCGGCAAAAACACGACGAAGAGAGGGTTTCCTGTGAGGGAGCATAAACCCGTAATCGCGATAACCATGGGCGATGCCTGCGGCATCGGACCTGAAATCATACTCAAGGCTTGGACAAGCGGCGAGATCTTTGAGCAGTGCACACCGGTTGTCGTTGGTGATGCCAAGATCCTGGAAAGGGCCAAGGGGTATGTCGGTTCGAACTTGGAAATCGTGCCGGTCAAGTCCCTGGACACTATCCCCGATGGATCTGATGCCGTTCCCTGCCTGGATTTAGATCTGCTGCCCGAGGATCTGCCCTTGGGCACCGTTCGGGCAGAAGCTGGTATGGCCGCCTTCCGGTTCCTGGAAAAAGCTGTTTCTCTAGCGCTCGATGGGCAGGTGACGGCCATCTGCACTGCGCCGCTGAACAAAGCGGCACTGAAAGCGGCAGGCCTGAGCTATCCTGGGCACACAGAGATCCTGGCAAGCTTAACTGGAACCACGGACTACGCCATGATGCTTTCCGCGCCCCAGCTCAAGGTATCCCATGTGACCACTCACAAAGGGTTAATCGAGGCCATCGCCAGCATCACCTGGCAGCGGGTCTTAACAGTGATCCGGTTAACCCATACCGCCCTGAGGCTCTTCGGAATCGCTGAGCCCAGGATCGCAGTGGCATCCATCAACCCCCATGCGGGGGAAGAGGGGCTGTTCGGCAGCGGGGAGGAAGAGCGGAAGATCGTCCCCGCAGTGGAGCTGGCCCGTGCCGATGGCCTTGCAGTACAGGGCCCGATCCCAGCTGATACCGTGTTTGTCCGGGCGATCAGGGGAGAGTTCGACGCTGTGGTGGCCATGTACCATGATCAGGGACATATCCCTGTGAAGGTCTTGGGTTTCGACACGGGCGTGAACATCACCCTTGGACTGCCCTTTGTGCGCACCAGTGTCGACCACGGCACCGCCTTCGACCTGGCTGGAATGGGGAAGGCCAGCGCCGAGAGCCTGATCGAAGCCCTGCGCCAAGCCGTCCTGATGAGCACTGCTTCCCTGTCTTGAGATCCAGGGAAAGGAAAACACACGTACCGAGCAGGAAAGCAGAGGACACTGTTGAATTTATTATTAAGAGATAATTCAAGAGATAAAATAACGATAGAAATAACTGGTCCTGTTACCAGCCTGTGAAGAGCCGAGGAGGGGTTTGGCAGTGAAGATTGAGAACATCCAGGCCAGCAGATACAGAGTCCCCGTTACCATCCCGCTGCGGGACAAGCCGCGCTTTATCGACGTCGTGCTTACCTGTGTGGAGACAGATACGGGCCTAAGGGGCTACAGCGTAACCGATGTCTACGGGCCGGCCCTCACTGCTACGATCAACGAGGAGATCGCTCCGTACCTGCGCGGCGCCAATCCTTTGGAGACAGAGAAGATCTGGCAGGACCTTTACACCAAGTTCAACATCCGCTGCCTGACCGGCCTTTGGAGTTCGGTGGCCAGCATGATCGATATCGCCCTCTGGGACATCAAGGGCAAGCACTTCGGCGAGCCGGTGTTCCGCCTGCTCGGCGGCGCCCATGACCGGGCCCAAGCCTACATCACCTTCGGCATGGGCGAATACAGCCGGGAAGAGCTGGTGGAGGTTGCCAAGATGCTGGTCGCCCAAGGGCACACCCGGCTCAAGATGGTTGTTGCCATCCAGAACGCCACCAACCTGCGGGAAGATGCCGCACGGGTGAAGGCGGTGCGGGAAGCTGTGGGCGACGGCATCGAGCTTATGGTCGACGCCAACTACCTTTTCAGCCTGCCGCAAGCAGTTGAGCTCTGCAAGCTGATCGAACCTTACAACATCTCCTTCTTTGAAGAACCCGTCTACGGCAACGACTTCCGCCTGCTGCGGGATCTGCGCCGCAAGACCACCATTCCCATCGCCGCCGGCCAGCAGTTCGGCCACCTCTGGCAGCATCGGGAGCTGATCGTGGAGGAAGCGGTGGATATCGCTCAGCCCAACGTCTGCTTCGTGGGCGGCTTCACGGAAGCGGTCAAAGTTGCCAATCTGGCCCGGGCCTTCAACAAGCAGATCGCCAACGGCGGCACCTGGCCGTTCCACAACGTGCATCTGCAGGCGGGGATGGTCAACGGCACCAAGGTGGAGTTCCACCTCGTCTTCTGGCGGCTCTGTGAAGTCATCTTCAAGGAAGGTCCCAAGCCCGAAAACGGCTGGGTCACACCCTTCGAGCGTCCCGGCCTCGGCCTCGAACCAAACTTTGAGCTGTTGGAGCAGTATCGGATCAAGTAGTCCCAGCGGTGAGGGGGAGCATGGTGAACAGCATGAGCTGGTTGGACAGAATCCGCAAGATAGATTTCACCAGAGTGGTCTGGATCCTCATTTCTGCACTCCTGGTTTACCTGGTCTTGACTCCCGTGATCTACATGTTCTACGAAGCCCTGACCACCGAAACCGGCAAATTCACTCTGGACAACTTCGTCAAGACCTTTCAGCGCAAGCGGATTTCACAGGCGCTGATCAACACCATCGTCGTCTCGGTTGGAGTCTCCGTGCTGGGCGCCCTGATCGCAGTTCCCTTGGCCTTCGGGGTGAGCCGGACCAACATGCGGGGCAAGGCACTGGTGCGAAGCGCGGTGATCGTTTCGATCATCACTCCGCCCTTCCTGGTAACCATGTCCTACATCATCCTGGCCGGCCCCAATATCGGCTATCTCAATGTGCTTCTGCGCAAGCTCTTTAACCTCACAACGGACTACGGCCCGATCAACGTCTACACCCTTTTTGGGCTCATCGTGCTGGCCATCCCCAGCAGCGTAGCCTATGTCTTCCTCCAGACTGCTCCAGCCTTGGAGAACATGGACCCCTCGCTGGAAGAATCGGCACGTATGGTCGGCGCCAATCCCCTGCGCACCGTTCTGAAGGTGACGCTGCCTTTGGTCAAGCCGGCGATCCTTTCCGGGATGCTGCTCTCCTTCAGCGCCCAGGTGGCCTCCTACGGCGTGCCGCACATGCTCAACATCAACGTTCTGACCATCGCCATCCGGGAAGCACTGCTCATGCAGCTCAACTTCAAATCGGCGGCTGTTCTCTCGGTCTTGGTCATCTCCATGTCCCTGGCCGTGCTTGCCATCTACCGCTACATCATCCGCTCTGGGAAGATGTACCAGACGGTGAGCGCAAGGGGCTTCAGGCCGAGCGTGATGAGGCTGGGGAGAAGCAGGCACATCTTCACCGTCCTGGGCGTGGTCTACTCCCTCTTTGCCTTCCTGCTGCCCTATGGGACGCTCATCGCCGTTTCGTTCCTGAAGACGGTTGGTCACGGTTTCCGCCTGTCCAACTTCACCCTGAAGAACTACGTGACCGCCTTCAGCCTGCAGCTTCCCAGGGTTGCTTTCCTGAACAGCACCGGGCTGGCCTTGAGCACCGCAACTATTGTGGTGGTCATCGCCATCGTGGCTGGCTCCATCATCGTCCGCACCAAGCTGCGGGGCAGGGCGGTCCTGGACTACCTCTCGGCACTGCCTTTGGGCATCGCCGGTACCGCCTTGGCGGCGGGCTTGATCATGATGTACCTGATGCCCCTGTCCTTCCTGAATATCTACGGCACGCTCTGGATCCTGCTGATCGGCTACGTAACACGCTTCTTGCCCCTGGGCATGCGCCACTGCCAGACCGCCCTGCTGCAGGTAGCACCCGATCTGGAGGAAGCTTCCCGGATGACCGGAGCGAACTGGCTCACCACCATGCGCAAGATCACCGTTCCCCTGGTCAAGAACGGGGTGCTCTACGCCTGGATCCTGGTGTTTGTCCAGAGCTTTTCGGAACTCAGCGTTTCTGTGCTGCTGCGTAACGTGGGCACTGATGTCATGTCCACCGCGATCCTGGATATGTGGGACGGATCCGCCAGGATGCCCGTGGCCACAGCCATGGGAGCAGTGGTCTTCCTGCTCATCACTTTCCTGATTGTTCTCGCCCAGAAACTTACCGGGCGTTCTTTACTGGAGAGCTCAAACTAGTGCAGTTGGACAATCCGCCGACCGAGGAGGTGGACGTAGAGAACCGAGCGCGCAGTTGAGACACCGTCTGAACCACATTTTCAACTAAAAGGGAGGATAAACAATGAAAAAGCTGCTCAAGGCTGCAGCAGCGCTGTGTGTACTGCTGCTGCTCTCCGGAGCCGTCTACGCTGGCGAACTGACAATCTACTACGGCATCGGTCGTGAACACTTCGATCCCATCCTGGATATCTTCGAGGAGACCACCGGCATCAAGACCAACCGCTTCCGCGCTCCTACCGAAGAAATGCTGACTACGGTGGAGATGGAGCTGCGTGCCGGCCGTCCTAAGGCCGATGTTATCGTTGCCGCTGCTCCCCAGATCATGGCTCTGCAGACCAGGTACGAAGCTTTCCAGGAGTATGAGCCGAAGGATGCCGAGATGATCATCGACGAGGTCAGGTACATCCACCCGGCCCTCGTTCCCATCGGAATGCAGCTCTACGTGATCAACTACAACACCAACCGTGTCTCTGAAGAAGATGTGCCCAAGACCTGGCTCGACTTCATCGACGACAAGTTCATGAACCAGCTCGCCATGGCCGATCCCCGCAGTTCCGCTTCGGTTCACGGCATCATCTGGTACATCGCCGACTACATGTACGAGAAGCACGGTGAACCCTACGGCTGGGGCTACTTCGAGAAGCTCGGCAAGCTGAACATCCGCCTCACCTCCGGTCACGGCCCCATTATGGACCTGGTGGAAACCGGTGAGCGCCCCGTAGCTATTCAGCTTCTTTCCAGCACCGTCGGCGGCATCAAGCGGGGCGAACCCACGTGGTTCGTCTTCCCCGAGGACGGCAGCCCGGTGGAGACCCAGATGATCGGTATCCTCAAGCAGGCTCAGAACACCCCAGAAGCTCAGGCCTTCATCGACTTCCTCGTTTCGCCCTATGGCCAGGAGCTGATTCGGGATCTGGGCAACATGATGCCGATTCGTCCGGACGTTGAGTATGAGTTCCCCGATGGCACCACTTTGGCAGATCATACCATTGTAGCAGTAGACGCAGAATACCTGACCTACGACAAGCGGATCGAGTACATGGAGAAGTTCCACGAACTCATGCAGTAGCCAAAGCAGCACCGGCAGTGAAGGCCTCTGTGCCTTCACTGCCCCACAAAACGATAGGAGACTGGGAGACTTGCCGATGAAAGACGCTAAGGTTCTCATCGAAGGGTTGAGGAAAGAATTCGATCATAACGTGGTCGCGGTGGACGGTATTGACCTGCACGTTGAAGAGGGCATGTTCATCTCTCTGCTCGGTCCCAGCGGCTGCGGGAAGACCACAACGCTCCGCATGATCGCCGGCCTGGAAAAGCCCACGAGCGGCCGGATTGTGGTAGACGGCCAGGTCATGTCCGAGGGCCACACCGTAGTGCCGCCGGAAAAGCGGGGTATGGGCATGGTCTTCCAGAGCTACGCGCTCTGGCCCCACCTCACAGTGTTCGAAAACGTGGCCTACGGCCTCAAACTGCGGCGCAGACCTAAGCAGGAGATCGCAGAGAGGGTCATGTCTGCCCTGAAGCTGGTCAACATGGCAGATTACGCCCAGCGCAACTCCACCCAGCTCAGCGGCGGCCAGCAGCAGCGGGTAGCCTTAGCCCGGGCCCTGGCCAACGAGCCTTCCATCCTGCTTTTGGATGAACCCCTCAGCAACCTAGATGCTCTCTTGAGGGAGACCATGCGTTTTGAAATCCGAAGGCTGCAGCAGAGCTTGGGCATCACCGCCATCTACGTCACCCACAGCCAAGAGGAAGGGCTCGCCCTGTCAGACATCATCTGCATCATGAAGGACGGCAGGATCGTGCAGCAGGGAGTGCCGGAGGATGTCTACCGCCGCCCAAAGAACCGCTTCGTGGCCAGCTTCATCGGAGTCGCCAACTTCCTAGAAGGAACGAAGCAGAAAGGCGGAAACGCGGCCCTGTTCAAACTGGTAGACGGCACTGACATCAAGGTGAGCGGCAAGAGCCACCGGCAGGTAGCCGATGGCGCCAAGGCCACCATCCTGATCAGGCCGGAGAACATCAACTTGGTTTGGGAAAAGAGCGATCAAAGCGATTTCAACTTCATCCCGGTGCGTGTGGAGAACGTGGTCTTTACGGGGAACCTGGTGAACTACTTCGTAACGAGCCCCGCCACCAGTGAGACCCTCCGCATCCAGTCCACTCCTCCCATCAAGGCACACGCTGGCGACGAGCTTTTCATCGCCTTTTCTCCCGAAGACTGCGTGATCCTGGAGGACTAAGCAGGGAATCACAGGCAATACAGGGAACACTTACAAGGGTTCTAGACTGACAGTAGTCCGTAGAGAACCCTAAATTGCGTATATTTGGGGTTTGATTCAGGCATGCGGGATGTTATTGTGGGCAACGCCGGGTATATCAAGCGCATCAACGTTCTCACCATATTCGAGATGATCCACAAGCGCGGGCCGATCTCCCGCAAAGAGCTGGTGGAACTGACGCAGTACAGCGGGGCCACCGTCACTAACCATGTGAAAAGGCTCTTAGCTGCCGGGCTGGTCAGCGAAAGCAAGGAAGACGGCAGCACAGGAGGGGGCAGGAAACAGTCTCTGCTTTCTGTTGTGCCCAACAGTGCCTACATGGTGGCCGTGGGACTCAGCCCCCAGCGGCTGAGCATCGTCCTTTTGAACCTTGCTCGGGAGATTACCGCCAAGAAGACGGTTCAAGTTACTACCAAGGACTACAGGGTGATCCTGGAGCAGATCCAGCGCGAGCTGGAAGAAACCCTGACCGGCGCGCAGCTCACCCGTCAGCAGGTGATGGGGATCGGCGTGGCCGTTCCCGGCATCATCGACCAGAAGAAGGGGATCATCGAGTACTCACCGTCCTTCGGCTGGATGTCGCTGCCCATAACCGAGATGCTCTCCGAGCGCTTCGGCATACCGGTCCTTCTGGAAAACGAGGCCCTGGCCTCGGCTTTCGGGCATCTTGAGAAGGCACCCAGGGATACGGAGCATCTGGTTTATGTGGGCATCGATGAGCGCATCGGCTGCGGGATGGTTTTTCGCGGCGATCAGCTCTACGGGCGCGCCGGTGAGCTCGGGCACATTGTTGTGGACCGGGATGGCCTTGAGTGCTCCTGCGGCCGCCGCGGCTGCTGGGAAACGGTCGCTTCCGAAAAGGCTCTGCTTGCTGCCGTGAACTCGGCGCTGGGTACGGAACTGAGCAGGGAGGACCTGCTTGCCCTGAGTAGGGAAAAAGGCCTGCCCGTTGAACCGCTGGAAAAGGTGGGTTGCAGCATCGGGGTGGGCTTGGCAGACGTGGCTAATATCCTCAGCCCCGATGTGCTGGTAGTGGGCGGGGGCATCCTGGATTTCCGGGCCCACATCGAATACGCCCTGCGGGAAAGCTTCTTCCAGAACGTGCTTCCCGCGCTGCGGAACCGCGTGACCATAGAGTTCAGCAAGCTGAACGATTCTGCGTGTGTTCAAGGCTTAGCGGCCGTTGTCTACGAACGGTTCTTAGATAGGCTCATAGCTGAAGTTTTGGAATAAGGAGGCGAAAAAAATGAGCGTGCCAGTGTACAGAAGGAAAGATGCGCCGGTGGAGGCTAGGGTGGAAGACCTCCTGTCTCGGATGACCTTGGAAGAGAAGGTGGCGCAGCTCGGGTCTGTTGGACCCAAGGAAATCTTGGATGATGAGGGCAACCTCGATCTGGAAAAGGCCAAAGAAGCGATGCCCCACGGGATCGGCCAGATCGCCCGCATCGCCGGAGCGAGCGGCCTCTTTCCCAAGAAGGCGGCGGAAGCGTCGAACCAGGTGCAGAAGTATCTGCTGACCCAGACCCGCCTGGGTATCCCCGCCCTCATCCATGAAGAGTGCTTGAGCGGACTCATGTCTCCGGGCGGAAGCGTCTACCCGCAGTCCATCGGGATGGCCAGCAGCTTCGAGCCGGAACTGATGGAAAGGGTGACCACCGAGGTCCGCAAGCAGATGCGGTCCATCGGGACCCATCTCGGCCTTTCTCCAGTGGTGGATATCGCCAGGGACTTCCGCTGGGGACGTGTGGAAGAAACCTTTGGCGAGGATCCGTACTTAGTGGCCAGCATGGCCACGGCCTATGCCCGCGGCCTGCAGGGGGATGATCTGCGGGAGGGAGTTGTGGCAACCCTCAAACACTTCGCCGGTCACGGCGTCTCCGAAGGCGGAAGGAACCATGCACCGGTGAATGTGCCGCCCCGTGAACTGAGGGAGACCCATATCTTCCCCTACGAGGCAGCAATCAGAACAGCCCGGGTGCGTTCGGTGATGAACGCCTACCATTCCATCGACGGCATACCCTGCGCCTCCTCAAGAGAGCTGCTCACGGACATTCTCCGGGGCGAACTGGGCTTTGAGGGGATCGTGGTATCGGATTATTACAGCATCCGCCTGCTGCACGAAGATCACCTAGTAGCAGCAGATCTGCGCGAAGCGGGAGTAATGGCCCTTTCCGCAGGTTTGGATGTGGAATGCCCCACCATCGAGTGCTATGGCGAGAAGCTGGTTTCGGCTGTCCGTGATGGACTGATCTCGGAAGCCGTGATCGACAACGCCGTAAGGCGCCATCTCAAGCTCAAGTTCGAGCTTGGTCTCTTCGACGACATTTTTGTTGAGCCCGACCGTGTGGAACTGGTCTTCGAGACGAAGGAGCAGCGTGAACTGGCCAGGGAAGCCGCCCGCAAGTCCATCGTCCTTTTGAAAAACGAAAACAACCTGCTGCCGCTGGCGAAGAACATTAAGCGGTTGGCGGTTATCGGCCCGAACGCCAACTCGACTCGTTCGGTGCAGGGTGACTACACCTACGATGCCCATGTTGATCCCCTGGAGGATACTATCAAGGTAGTCACTGTGCTGGAAGGGATCAAAGCCAAGGTCAGCCCCGAAACAGAGGTGCGCTATGCACAGGGCTGCACGATCATGGGCGAGAGTTGCGACGGATTTGCTGAAGCCGTGCAGTGTGCTCAGGAATCTGATCTGGCCGTAGTCGTTATCGGCGGTAAGTCCGGCCTTTCCGGACTCATCCGCAGAGAGGAAGGCGTCTCCGCGGTTGACTTCAACCAGCAGGGCCTGGTCACCGAACCCGATGGCGAGAGCCACGACCGTGCTGACCTGGAACTCACCGGTGTCCAGGAGGAGCTGGTCAAGGCGGTGTACGCCACGGGAACGCCGACTGTTGTGGTCTTGATCAACGGCAGGCCGCTTTCGATCCAGTGGATCGCTGAGAATATCCCGGCTATCCTGGAAGCCTGGCTGCCCGGCGAGGAAGCCGGCACCGCGGTCGCCGATGTGTTGTTCGGAGACTACAACCCCGGCGGCAAGCTGCCCGTTTCCATCCCCAAGGCCGTCGGCCAGCAGCCCGTGCACTACAACCGGCTGAAGATGTCCAAGAGCCGCAAGTACATCTCCATGGACACCGAGCCGCTTTATCCCTTCGGCTTTGGTTTGAGCTACACCACCTTCTCCTTCGGTGACCTCAAGCTTTCGGCGAAGGAAATCGCACCGGCAGACGGCATCACCATCAGCTGCCGGATCACCAACACAGGCGAGAGAGCGGGCGAAGAGGTTGTCCAGCTGTACGTCCGCGACAACCTGGCCAGCCGTGCCCGGCCCATCAAGGAACTCAAGGGCTTCAAACGGATATACCTTGAACCGGGCGAAACCAAGAACGTACGCTTCCGCCTGCACACAGATCAGCTGGCTTTCCTCGATGTCGCTGGCAATTGGGTGGTTGAGCCGGGTGAGTTCACAGTGATGGTTGGAAGCTCCTCAGAACATATCCACCTCAGCGACAGCTTCACCGTAACTGGCCTGCGCCAGGTGCCGCTTGCCCGCAAGTTTTTCTCAGAGGTGGAAGTGGAGTAAGGCATACTGTGACGGACAGGGGAGGTGGCGGCATGAAGTCCTGGCTGGTGATCGCCGATGATCTGACCGGCGCCAACGATACTGCAGCCCAGTTCGCTTCGGAAGGCATCCCCACGGTGGTCTTGGTTCACCAGGAAAACCTGGGACAGGCCCTAAGGCCGGGCGTGACTGTGATCAACTCAGAAACCCGAGGAATGACGCCCCAGGCCGCCTATGCACGGGTGGCCAGCATCGCCAGGCAGATACCGTGGGAACAGGTTTCACTCATCTACAAGAAAATCGACTCAACTCTGCGGGGCAACATAGGAGCCGAGATCGATGCCCTGATGGATCACATCGGCGTGCAGTTTTCCTTGATCTGCCCGGCTTACCCGGGTTACGGCAGGACAACCCTGGGTGGCTACCACCTCGTGGATAACCAGCTCCTTGCCGACTCTCCCCTGGCTGAGTTCGCTTCTTTTCAGGTGAAAGATTCGTCCCTGCCGGCGCTGCTGACCAAACAGAGCCGGCGCCAGGTGGCCCATGCGAACATTGCTGAGATCCGCAGCGGAAGCCTGACCAGCAGCCTGCTCTCACTGCTCAGGCAGGGCAGCGAGCTGATCACCACCGATTGCGTCTCCCGTAGTGATCTTGAGACGATCGTTTGGCAGGTGAAATCCCTGGTCAAGCCTGTTTTGTGGGTGGGATCGGCGGGACTTGCCAGCGTTCTGGTGAGTGACTTCCAGCAGACTCTCCACAAACCGACATTGGTTGTGGCCGGAAGCTACCAGCCGGTTACGACCCGCCAGGTGCAGGTGTTGGCGGAGTCTGGTACGGCCCAGCTGTACATTCCCCCATCGACACTGGTGGATCGAGACTTCATCGAGAACTGCGAAGCTTACCTAACCCAGGCCCGCCGGCATCTGGCGAAGGGCGACCTGGTGATCACCGTTACTCAGGGCGACAATGCCGCACGGAGCCGTGGGCAAGAACAGATGCCAGACCAGGCCGCTGTTGCCAAGAATCTCAGCCTCCTCATCCGCCAACTGGTGCAGGAGGTTGAGCTGAGCGGTCTCGTTCTCGCCGGAGGGACCATCGCTTACCAGGTCTGCAGCGAGATCGGCATCACAGCGCTGGAGATTGTGGACCAGGTGGAGGAAGGCATCCCCGTCGCAAGGGCAGTGGAGGGCAATGTGCCCCTGATCGTGACCAAGGCCGGTGGCTTTGGCAAGGAAGATGCCCTGCTGGAATCGGTCCGCAGGATCAAGCAGCTCAGCAAGCGCTTGGGATTGGTCTTAGAACGAGAGTAGCTTACAAACAGACGCATGCAAAAAGCCTTGGAGAACTGAGCTCCAGGGCTTTTCACTTTTTTGGCGAACTGTCCGAAACCGCCACGTGAGGCCTCCGAAATCGGATTGTTGATCGCCGGCGCAGCCTATAGGGTATTCCAAAAACTTCAGCTAAAAAACACGCGGTGTTCAGCAGGTATGTTAGTTTATCAGCCGAATAAACATTGTAACAAAGCAAATGAGGGGATACGATGGCGAGTTACCAAGTCGGGAATCCGCAGTTGATGGGGAAGATGAACCGGGCGACTGTGATCCACATTCTGACGAAGTTCGGACCCATTTCGCAGACTCAGATCTGTGATCTGACTGGGCTGAGCCGCGCCACGGTCTCCACCATCATCTCTGATCTGCGCGAGGAAGATCTGGTGGTGAGTGTGAGTAGGGTGGCCTCAAAGAGCGGACGAAGGCGGGTGTTATTGGAGTTGAACGGCGATGCAGGATACGTAATCGGAGTGGATCTCGGCGGAACAAACATGGCTGGCGCTGTGACGAACCTGCGGGGAAAAGTGGTCTGCAGCCTGAAGCAGCCCACAGGGTCAAGTGCTGGTCCAGAAGCCGTTTTCGCTAACCTTCTGGGGTTTATCCGGCGTTTGGCCGACGAGTCTGGAATTGATCAAACTCGCATCCGCGGAGTGGGGATCGGTATCCCGGGTGTGGTTCTTCAGCAGCAGGTGGTCCAGTGGGCCCCCTCGCTGAAATGGAAAGATTACCCCCTGGCGGAAAGGCTGAGCGAGCATCTGGACTATCCCATCTTTCTTGAAAACGACGTCAACCTGCAGGCTCTGGGCGAGTATTGGTACGGGCTGGGCCAAGGGGTCGATGTCCTGGCCTGCGTGTCCATAGGTACAGGCTTGGGTGCAGGCATTGTCCTCAACGGCCAGCTCTTTTTCGGAGCTCACCAGGCGGCCGGTGAAGTGGGTAACTTGGTCTCTGACACATCTCAACTCGGTCAGAACTATCCTGGGTTCGGTTTCTTGGAGCGCTGGGCCTGCGGCCGGGGCATCAGCGAGAGATATGCAGAGCTCAGCTCGTCCTCAGAGTTGATCCCTGCGGAAGATGTGTTCAGGTTGGCGAGGCAGAACGACCCTACAGCTCTTGAGGTGGTCAAAGGGTTCTCTGAGCACCTTGCTTTGGCCGTGGTGAGCATCGCCACTGTATTGGATCCAGAGCTGATCATCCTCTGCGGCGGGGTTTCCCGGGATGCGGATCTCTTCCTACCGCAGCTGGAAAAGCTGGTGTTTCCTGTAGTGCAGGCCAGACCGCGCCTCTTGGTTTCAGAACTGAGCGATCTGGCAGGCGTGATGGGTGCTGTGGCTCTAACACTGCACAACACCAACGAGGAATTGTTCACTTCGTACAAGGAAGCGGGGGAGTAAGGTGCGCAAGTTCTTCCAGACATACGGCCTTTTTGTGACTTCGCTGCAAGTCGGAATTCCATTGTTTAGGAGGGTATACAGTGAGAAAAAGACTTCTTTGTGTATTGGCCGTGGCCTTACTCCTGGCCAGCGGCGCTGCTGTTTCCGCAGCAGAGAAGCAGTTCACCATCGGAGCAACCATCTGGGATATGTCCAACCCATTCTACGCCAACTTCATCCAAGGCCTGCACGATGCAGCAAAGGATTTCAACCTCAACCTGCTGCTCAGAGACGGCCAGGGTGACCCCAACACGCAGGTGGCCGTGGTCAGGCAGTACATCGCTGAGAACGTAGACCTGATCCTCATCGTCCCCGGTGACTCCCAGGCTGTGGTGCCGGTCATCATCCAGGCTAACCAAGCTGGCATCCCCGTGATCTCCGCCAACAACAGGGTTGGCGAAGGGGCAGAAGTGGTCACTTTCGTAGGTGCAGATGACTTCTACTTCGGCCAACAGCAGGCTCGCCTTCTGATTCAGGCCATCGGCACGAAGGGTAACGTCGCCTACCTCATGGGCGAACTGGGAACTTCGGCACAGGTTCTGAGACAGGCAGGTTTTGAGGATGTGCTGAAAGACTATCCGGACATTAAGATCGTCACCTCGATCAGCGACGGTTGGGACAGTGCGAAGTCGCTCGCAGCCACCCAAGACATCCTCTTGACGTATCCTGCGGGTACTCTGGATGCCATCGTCAACCAGGGACCAGCTGGCGTTCCAGGATCGAAGTACGCACAGCAGATCGGCCGCACGGAAGTTAAGTGGAACGGGGAGTGGTTTTTCGCGTTGGGGCAGACGTGTGAATATGGATATCCGTCTGGGAGTGGACGAGCGTCAAAGCTCAGCTGAGGGTTTTCTTGGGGTCGGGTACCGGCCTCTTCCCCTTTGACTTTTTTCACGCCACTATGTATACTTAGTATATATCTACCGGGTATGTAAGGAGCTTCGCCATGGCAGTCAAGCATCTGTTCCTGGCGCTCTTGAGCCAACAAGAGCGCCACGGTTACGAACTGAAAAATGGCTTTGAGGAACTGGCTGGCGGCGGGTGGCCCCTAAACTTCGGCCAGGTCTATCAGACCTTGGGGCGGTTGGAGCGGGATGGGCTGATCGAGTCCCGCGAGGTGGCTCAGGTGGAACGGCCTGACAAAAAGGTGTACCGCCTCACTGAAGCCGGCAGAAAAGCTCTTCAAGACTGGCTCAAGCAGGAGGACAACTGGAACCTGTTCTTCGATGAGCTGGCCTTGAAGATGCTGTCCTTTGAACTGCTCGAGCGCGGCGAGGCCTTGGCCATCCTGCGCAGCTACCGTGGCTTCATCCTCAAAGTGATCAAGAGTTTGACTGACCTGCGCGCAGGGGAGCCTGAAGGCTCAACCCAAGCCCTGCTCCTGGAGCGCAACATCTACCGCGCTGAAGCAGACCTGAAGTGGGTGACAAGCATGATCGAAAGGTGGCAGAAGCATGATTGAGTTGGTCAGCGTAACCAAGGTCTACGGCGAAGGGCCCAGTTCGGTCAGAGCCCTCGATGCGGTGAACCTGAAGCTGCAGGCGGGCGAGATGACCGCCGTCATGGGTCCTTCCGGTTCGGGCAAGACTACCCTCCTCAACATCATCGGCTGTCTGGACAGCGCTACGGAGGGGGAGTACTACCTGGATGGAAAGAATGTAGCCGGGTTTGACCTTAAGGCCAAAGCACAGCTGCGCAACGAGGTGTTCGGTTTCGTCTTCCAATCCTTCAACCTTCTGCCTGACAAGACGGTCCTGGACAACGTCATGCTGCCCCTGCGGTACAGCCGCGTACCCCGCCGGCAGTGGAAGCAGAAGGCCGCAGTCGCGCTGGAGAAGATGGAGCTGGCAGACCTGGCACAGCGCCGCCCGGATCAGTTATCCGGTGGCCAGCAGCAGCGCGTAGCAATCGCCCGGGCTCTGGTCAACGATCCTCAGGTGATCCTTGCTGATGAACCCACAGGTAACCTGGACAGCTCAACCGGCCGGGAGATCGTGGAAGTGCTCAAGTCGCTGGCGGAAGAGCGCGGCAAGGTTGTGGTGGTTGTGACCCACGACGGGATGGTGGCCAGCCACGCTAAGCGCCTGCTGCAGATGGTGGACGGGCGGATCATCGACGACTCCACACTTGACTCCAGTTCGGTTGTCTTTTCCCACCCGAACCCAAGCGGGGTGATCTGGTGAAACCACTGTACAGAGTCCTGCTCATCATAGGGATCGCCATGGGCGTGGTGGCCACATCTCTCATCTTCGGAGTCGGCCAGACCCTGCTCATGCACGTTCAGGCTGGCCGCATCACTGACCAGCTTACATACTCCATCTACCAGTCCGGCGGTGACGGCTGGGTCACCGGGATGTCCCTGACTCTGGCCAGGGAAGTTCAGGGCTGGCTGCCGGAAGGCAGCACAGCGTCGGTGGTCTCGTTTGAACAGCACGACGCGGCGGTGCAGATCGGCCCTGAGTACTACGGAGCCAGCGTAGTCGGCGTGGATGCCAGCTTTGCCAGTGTGTACGGGCTGGAGGTGCTGGAGGGCAGGTTCTTCTCGCCTGAGGAACAGCGGGCCCAGCGCAGGGTATGCGCGGTAACTGGCGACCTGGCGGCCCTCTTCGGTTGGGAAGCCCTTGCTGAGTTGCGGATCAACGGTATCGAGTACGAAGTGGTAGGGGCTGTGCAGGGTGACGTGAACCCCGCCTTTCTGACTTTGGGAGGCTACTCGGCGAGCACCGTCTTCGTGCCCGTTGAACTCTGGTATGAGGACCTGAACGAGGGCAACTTCGAGCACGGTTTGATCATGCAGCTGGTCGTGGACGCTCCCGGCTGGAGCCGCGCGGAGCTCAGCGGACTTCTTTCGCAGAACCTGATCCACAGGGAAGACGCTCCCGTGCTCAAGGTAGGGGATCCGAACGAGCAGGGCAGCAGAGAATGGATGGAGACTCTGCTGGTCTTGACCGCAGTATTCCTCATAGCCTTCATCGTCTTCCTCCTGGCTGGGCTGAACATCATCCAGATCGCTTTGGCGGATGTCTGGGATCAACAGCGGGTATTCGGTTTGAAGGTGGCTTTGGGAGCCCTGCCCAAACACCTAGCTCGGGAGATCATCGGCCAGATCGCGAGCTGTGCCCTCCAAGGCGGTTACCTGGGCGTCGTGCTGGCGGGAGTGGTGAACACAGCCATGAACCGCCTGGTGGGCATGTATTGGGCTTCCTTCAACATCTTCACAGTCTTGGCGGGCATCATTTTGGCTCTTTTGGTGGGCTGGATCACGGCAGTGGTTCCAGCGCGCCAGGCGGCGCTGATAGATCCCGTGGCTGTACTGCGGCAGGAGAGGTGAGGGCAGTGAAAGGAATGCGCGGCAGCCGTTTCTTCATGTTTCAGGCCTTTGTCATCGGTGTCGTGCTGGTGATCGTCCTGGGCTTGACGAGGGGGATCATCTACGAGGAAGAATTAGCGAGAGCTCAGTATCCTCCGGGCATCTCGGTCATCGGAGTGGCGCGGCAGGGGATGTATGGGCCCCTGGGCCCCCTGCCTCACGAGTACATTGAGGCAGTGACCCCAGCGGAAGGACTGATCACGGAGTACTGGGATGGCGAGTGGAATGAGGGAAGGGATTACCTGGGCACAAGTTACCGCTACCTGGAAGTATTCCAGCCAGCCCTGCGTGCCGGCCGGTACTTCACCCAGAAGGAGCAGGAGCAGCCGGTCTGCCTGGTGAGCGAAGGCCTGGCCAAGGAACTCTACGGCACCATCGCGGCCAGCCTCGGAAGGACTATCAGTTCTGTATCGCTTGGCATTGACCTGACCATCGTCGGGGTACTGGAAGATGGCGTGGAGCTTCCGGTAAAGACTGTCGACCAGAACGGGAGCGAGCAGTACCAGTTTCGAGTCGCTTCAGATCGCTTTGTGATCTACCCACTGAACGCCTGCCCCCTGGGAGATTGGGGAGGAGTCTACCGCAGCATCTGGCTGGAGGGGAATGTGCTGGACGCTTCTCAGCTGGCCGCATACCTGGAAGAGTTTGACTTGCCGGCTTCGTACACAGTCAACCCCCTCCCGGCGCGCCACATAGGAGATCAGCGCGAGCGGAACATCCTCATCATTGTCCTGGCCGGGTTCGCAGGGCTGGCTACGGTGGTGGCTGCTCTGGGGATGTTCGGCATGCAGATGATCCAGGTGCTGCGGCGCAGGCAGGAAATCGGCCTGCGGATGGCCGTGGGAGCCAGGCCCCATCAGATCCTCCTGGAGATCTTGGGCAATACCATGTTCACCATCTTGATCCCAAGCGGAGTTGGGGTCGCTGTCGGTTACGCCCTGCATCCCCTTTTGCGCCGGTTGGCCTTTCCAATGATCTTTGACTGGTTTCTGGTGGTTCTGACTTTCGGTGTCCTGGTGGCCTTTACGCTGCTGGTCGGTTTCTTTCCCGCGTGGAAGGGGGCTTCTTTGGATCCCATTGAGTGCCTGGGCCGCACACCCAGGTTGAACTGAGGAGCGAGGTGGCAAGTGTGGCCGAAATGCTGAACTCGAGGACCATTGTCTTCAACGTGGCGCTCACCCTGATCCTGGTGGGTCTTTTGGCCTTTAACTACCAGCAGGAAAAGCTGGCCCGGGAGGATATCGTCAACACTCAAGGACGCCCGCCCGCCATCGGCAGCCAGGTTCCGGAATTCTACGTGCGCAGCGAATCTGGCGCTGTGGTCAAGTTCCAGGACCTGCCGCAGCAAGATACGCTGCTCGTCCTCTGGTACTTGGGCTGTGAGCCAAGCACCCAGCTGCTGCAGGCCCTGCATGAACTGGGTGGCGGGCAGAGCGCGCTCAGGATCATGCCAGTCAGCATCGCTGATTCGGTGGCTGAAGTAAAGGAGTTCTTCCAGGAGAAGGGTTGGAGTTTTCCCGTCTTCGCCGATGCAGACAAATCCACAAAGTGGGCTTTCAAGGCTTCGATCAGCCCCGCTATTTACCTGATCAACGGGGAAGGGCAGATTATCTACCGCCAGCTAGGCTCTTCCAAGCATGGGTTTGATTACATCGCGAACTTCTTGCAGCAGCTGCAGGGCCGCTCCTAGGCGATGGCTGGTGCAGGCTTTTGGTGCCTCGCTATGGAAGTGTCCTGGCGGCGGTTGATTCGTGAGCCCAACACGCTTGCAAATCGCTTGCCGAACGTTTATTCGACACTTCGACTGAGATGTCCCGGTTTCCTGTCTCAGGCCGCGAACCAAGCGGCGCAGATCGCCAGAAACCGGCCAACTGCGCCGAATATCGTTGCCCAGCAGTATGTCGTCGTAACGCGGCCTGGGAACAGCAAACCCCGCCATCGCACAGGATGGTTAGGAACCGACAGTGCGGCACGGCGGGGTTAACCTGTTATCACGTGCAAAAACGCTAAGCTCGTCTTTATGGAACGAACCGGTTCTTCAAAGCACGGTAACCGATGTCTGTACGGTAATAGATGCCTGGGCAGCGAACTCGTTCCAAGCAGCCATACGCAGCGTCCTTCGCTGTCTGGATCGTGGTTCCACGCGACGCAAGTAGGAAGGCTCGTCCTCCGGTTGTCACAAACTGCCCCTGCTGGTTTTTGGCAGTACCCGCGTGGAACACCAATACAGCTGGACTCAGTTCGTCCAGTCCTTGGATGACAGCTCCCGTTTCGCTCTTACCAGGGTATCCCTCAGCCGCTGCCACCACACCCACAACCGCTTCTTCTGTCCAGTTGATGGTAGGTCTTTGTTCGTCCAACACTCGCAGAATCACTTCCACCAGATCAGACTCCATCCTAGGCAGCACCACCTGAGTTTCCGGATCACCGAAGCGAGCATTGAATTCCACAACCTTCGGACCGTCCTTGGTGATCATCAGCCCGGCATAGAGCACACCTGTGAAAGGGCGTCCTTCCTGGACTAAGGCCCGGGCGCACGGTTTGAGGATAGTCTCTACGGCCTGTTCAATGATCGTAATTGGGATGTGGGGAACAGGTGAGTAGGCACCCATTCCGCCAGTGTTTGGTCCGCGGTCTCCATCGTAGGCCCGCTTGTGATCTTGCGCTGGCTCCAAAGGAATCACTTTCTCGCCATGGACCAAAGCCATGAGCGAGAGTTCCTCTCCTTCCATGAACTCCTCCAGGACAACCTTGGCAGAAGCTTCTCCAAATCTGTGCTCTAGGAGCATTTCCCGGAGCGCTGCTTCCGCTTCGGCGATGGTCTGGGCCACAATCACTCCTTTGCCAGAGGCCGGCCCATCCGCCTTCACCACGATGGGTGCACCTTTCTCCTGGAGATAGGTTCGGGCTTCTTCATAGTCCTCAAACACCGCATATTCAGCCGTCGGTATCCCGTGCTTCCTCATCAAATCCTTGGCAAAGGCCTTACTGCCCTCGATCTCTGCCGCTGCGCGGTTTGGGCCGAACACCGTGAGTCCGGCTTGGCGGAAACGATCCGCCAGGCCCTCAAGTAGAGGAGCTTCTGGACCAATGATGGTCAAGGCTATCTCGTTTTCCAGAGCAAACTGGACCAAAGTCTCCTGCTCACTTTCTTGGATGGGCACTCGGGCTGCCACATCTTCCATGCCATCGTTACCCGGAGCGGCGAATACCTCGGAGACAAGGGGGCTCTGCTTAACTTTCCAGCACAGGGCGTGTTCTCGTCCGCCTCTGCCTATGATCAGTACCTTCATGCTTTTCCTCCGCTTTAGTGCTTGAAATGACGGATACGGGTGAAGACCATTGAAATGCCATACTGGTCGGCTGCTACTATGGAGTCCTCATCCCGGATGGAACCGCCCGGTTGGATGATAGCCGTGATCCCGGCAGCTGCTGCAACTTCCACCGTGTCGGACATGGGGAAGAAAGCATCAGAAGCCAACACCGCGCCTCGGGCTTTACCACCAGCCTGCTGCAGAGCAATCTGGGCTGCACCAACCCGATTCATCTGACCTGCTCCGATCCCGAGAGTCATATCTCGGGTGCAGACCACAATGGCATTGGACTTCACATGCTTGACCACTTTCCAGCCGAATTTGATCCCTTCCCATTCTTCGGCCGTTGGTTGGCGCTTGGTAGGTACGGAGAGCTCAGCTTGGTCGAGGGTGAAGTGATCGCAATCCTGGATGAGCAGTCCGCCTGTCACTGAAGTGAGCTTCTTCTCGCCGGCCGTGGGAGTGTCGAGAGGAATGCTCAGCAGTCGCAGGTTCTTCTTCTTGGTCAGCAGTTCCAGAGCGGACTCGGAGAATGAGGGCGCTATAACGATTTCCAGAAAGATCTCATGCAGCTGCTCCGCCGTTTCCAGATCCACCTCGCGGTTAAGGGCCACTATACCACCAAAGATGGACACGGGATCACAGGCATAGGCCTTGGCAAAGGCTTCGGCCAAGGTAGCACCCACGCCAACACCACAGGGGTTGGTGTGCTTCACTGCAACTGCTGCTGGTTCATCGAACTCCTTCACGATCTGCAGAGCCGCCTCAGCGTCGTTGATATTGTTGTACGAAAGCTCCTTTCCGTGGAGCTGTTTGGCGTAGGGAAGGGAAGAGCGCGAACCCAGTGGTTTTCTGTAGAACGCGGCCTTTTGATGGGGGTTCTCTCCGTAGCGCAGAGACTGCTGAAGCTCGTAGGTTACGGTGAGCTTCTCGGGGAACTCTTCGCCTGTGAGGTTGGTGAGGTACTCGGCGATCAAGGCGTCATAGGCTGCTGTGTGGCGGAAGACCTTCGCGGCCAACCTTCGCCTTGTTTCCCGGCATACGCCGCCTTGCTCGCGCAGCTGTGCCAGCACCTCTCCGTAATCTGCAGGATCGACCAGCACCGTCACGAACTCGTGATTCTTGGCAGCGGCGCGGAGCATGGTCGGTCCACCTATGTCTATGTTCTCGATCGCCTCTTCCTCGCTGGCATCGCCCCGAGCGATAGTCTGCTGGAAGGGATAGAGGTTGACGCAGACGATCTGGATGGGTACGATCCCGTGCTGAGAAAGAGCGTCTTGGTGGTCAGCTTGATCCAGCCGAGCAAGCAGTCCTCCGTGGATCTTGGGATGGAGCGTTTTCACCCTCCCTCCGAGGATCTCTGGAAAGCCGGTTACTTCACTGATGCCGGTCACAGGGATATCCGCCTCTTCCAAAGCCCGCTTAGTTCCTCCCGTTGAGAGGATTTCAAAGCCCAGGCTGTGAAGCTCCCGGGCGAAATCTACTACTCCGCTTTTGTTAGAGACGCTGATCAGTGCTCGTTTATGCATTGAATACCCTCCGTTGCGTAAAGATCTCCTGCAGTACCTGCGGGTAAAGCTCATGCTCCACGGCATGGATCTTCTGTTCCAGGCTCTCCTTGGACTCTCCCGGGTCGATGAAGACCGGGCGCTGGGCGATAGTCGGTCCAGTGTCGATCCCTTCATCTACATAGTGGATGGTCACTCCAGTAAGCGGCACGCCGGCGTCTAGAGCTTGTCCTATGGCGTCCCTGCCTGGGAATGAGGGTAGGAGTGATGGGTGGATGTTGATGATCCGTTGGGGATAGGCGTTGAGCAGAGTGGGCCCGATAATCCGCATATACCCAGCCAGCACGATGTACTCAACACCGGCTTCCATGAGCTGCTGCAGGATCAACTCTTCGTAGGCAGCTTTGCTGGGATACTTCCTGGGATAGAACATGAAGTACGGAATCCCGGCTTCCCGAGCGCGTGTCAGGCAGTAGGCGCCCGGCCGGTCGCACACCACCAGCTCGATTGAGGCAGCGAGCTCGCCCCGCCGCGCGGCATCGATGATGGCCTGCAGGTTGGTTCCATTCCCCGACGCAAAGACCGCGATCTTGGTCATACGAAGCGCACCCCTCCACCCTCGATTACCCTGCCGATCACATAGGGTCGCTCACCAAGTTCCGCAAAGCACCGCATCACATCTGGGGCCAGTTCTTCGTCAACCGCAACCACCATCCCGATCCCCATGTTGAACACATTGTACATCTCCAGACTGTCTACTTTACCAAGGGAGGCCATCAGGGGGAAGATAGGAGGAACCTCCCAGCTCCCTTCGACGATCTCGACACCGAGACCGGCTGGGAGCATGCGGGGGATGTTCTCGATGAACCCTCCACCCGTGATGTGGGCCATGCCCTTGAGTCTGAAGTGCTTTAGGGCTGCCAGTACAGGCTGAACGTAGATCCGTGTTGGTTTAAGCAGCTCTTCGCCTATGGTACAGCCCAGGTCGTCTACATAATCTGAAGTGCGCAGTTTGGCTTGGACAAAGAGGATGCGGCGGGCAAGGGAAAAACCGTTGCTGTGCAGGCCGTTTGAAGCAAGGCCGATCAGCACATCTCCGGATTTGATGGTCGAGCCGTCGATCAGGTCCGGCTTCTCACAGGCTCCAACGGCAAACCCTGCTAGGTCGTATTCCTCCGGTCCGTAAAGACCGGGCATCTCGGCGGTCTCTCCGCCAATCAGGGCGCAACCGGCCTGGGAACAGCCTTCCGCAACACCCTTTACGATGGCCTCGATGCGGGCCGGATTGGTCTTCCCGCAGGCGATGTAATCTAGGAAAAAGAGAGGTTCGGCGCCCTGGACCACGATATCGTTTACGCACATGGCCACGGCGTCGATCCCCACGGTGTCGTGTTTGTCCACCATGAGGGCTACAAGGAGCTTGGTGCCCACTCCATCTGTACCGGAAACCAAGACCGGCTCTTTGAGTTTGAGTGTGGAGAGGTCAAAGAGTCCTCCGAAGCCGCCGACAGTGCCGAGCACCCCAAGGCGTCGCGTGTGCTCCACGTGCTTTCTGATCCTTGAGACGACTTCGTAGCCCGCTTCCAAATCTACTCCTGCCCGGCGATAGGCATCCGCCATTTCTGATCCTCCTTCTCTCAAGCCTCGGGTACCGCAGTTGGGTAGTTCCCGGTGAAGCAGGAGAGACACAGCCCGCTTCCCAAGACCATGCGCATCCCTTCTTCACTGATAAAGTGCAGGGAATCTGCGCCAATGATCTGTCTCATCTCTTCCACATCGTGGTTCGCCGCAATTAACTCGGATGTACTCAAGAGATCGATGCCGTAGAAGCAGGGGAACTTGATGGGGGGTGAACCGATCAGCATGTGTACCTCTTTTGCGCCTGCTTCCTTGAGGAGGCCGATGATGCGTCTCCCTGTTGTGCCCCGCACGAAGGAGTCGTCCACCAGGGCGACGCGCTTGCCTTCCACCACGCCCCTTACCGCCGACAGCTTGAGCTTCACGCCCTGCTCCCGCAGGGTGGGGGTGGGTTCGATGAAGGTGCGGCCAACATAGCGGCTCTTGACCAAGCCCATTTCGTAGGGGATGCGCAGCTCCTCGGCGTAACCGATCGCCGCTGATAGGCTCGAATCGGGCACGCCTGTGACCACATCTGCTTCCACAGGACATTCCCTAGCAAGCTGCCTTCCCAACCCTTTGCGAGCGGTATGGACGTTGATGCCATCGAGGTTGCTGTCCTGGCGGGCAAAATACACATACTCCATGGCGCAGAGAGTGCGCCTTGGGGCAGCCGTGAGCATTTCGGTGTGCAGACCCTGCTCGCCAATCACGATCAGTTCTCCCGGCAGCACATCCCGCTCAAACTCGGCGCCGATGATGTCGAAGGCGCAGGTTTCGGAGGCTATAACGTAGGCGTCGCCTAACCTCCCCAGCGATAGGGGGCGCATCCCCCGGGGATCCAGTGCAGCGACAAGTTCCTTTTCCGTCAGCAGCAGAAAAGCATAGGCCCCTTCCAAAAGCGAGAGAGCGTACTTCACCTGCTCCTTCAGGGAAGGCAGGCGGCTGCGGCGGATCAGGTGGGCGAGCACTTCCGAATCAGATGAGGTTTGGAAAATGCTGCCCTGTTCCTCCAGCTCCCGGCGCAGTTGCGCGCCGTTGAGCAGGTTGCCGTTGTGGCAGAGGGCAAGGCTCCCACTTGTGGAGCGGAAGAGGAGGGGCTGGACGTTTTCGTAACCATCCGATCCGCCGAGGGAGTAGCGCACATGGCCGATGGCGGCAAAGCCTTTGAGTTCCGCCATGGACTGAACGGTGAAGATGTCTGTAACCAGTCCTTCCCCTTTCCTCCCCTGAAGGCTTTTGCCATCTGTTACGACGAGGCCCGTACCTTCCTGACCGCGGTGCTGGAGGCTGTGCAGGGCGTAATAGGCGATGCGGGAGGCCTGCGGATGGCCCCAGATGCCGAACACTCCACATTCCTCCTTTAAGCCTCAGAGTTCATCAGGCTTGGGAGTGCTTCTTTCCAGGCCCTGCGCAGCTCTTCGACTTCCACTTCAAGGACGGTGCTGCCATCATGGCGCACCACCAGCACTGGTTCAGCCGTAACCCGCCCGATAGGCTGAGCGTCCACCAGCTGCTCGAACTCCGCTTGGTTCTCTGGTTTCACCGAAAGGAGGTAGCGGGATTGGGATTCGCTGAAAAGGGCGGAGACGGGCTTACCGCTCAGAGTGATATCTGCACCCAAACCCTCTGCGCCGATCAAGCACTCCGCAAGGGCGACCGCCAAGCCTCCTTCAGAGAGGTCCTGGGCAGATTGGACAAGGCCTTTGCCAATGGCCGAGCGGACCTGCTCTTGGTGCTTCTTTTCCAGCTCCACGTCCAGCTCCGGTGCCCGGCCGAAGATCTTACCTTCCAAGAGCTTCTGCAGTTCGCTGCCGCCAAACTCATCCTTGGTTTCCCCTAAGAGGTAGATGAGATCGCCGGGGTTTTTGAACTCCACTGTGGTCACATCTTTCAGATCTTCCACCAACCCCACCATGCCAATGATCGCGGTGGGGTAGATGGCCTCGCCCTTGGTTTCGTTGTACAGGGAGACATTGCCGCTGACTACAGGCAGGCCAAAGGCGCGGCAGGCGGTGCTGATCCCATCAACCGCTTTTTCCAGCTGCCAGAAGATCTCAGGTTTCTCGGGACTTCCGAAGTTGAGGCCATCGGTAACGGCAAGGGGAACGCCGCCAGAGCAGGTGATGTTGCGGGCCGCCTCGGCCACAGCGATCTTGCCTCCGACTTCGGGGTCAAGGTACATGTAGCGGGAGTTGCAGTCGGCGGTGAGGGTGAGGCCCTGCTCTGTTCCTTCGACGCGGATAACAGCGGCGGAGGAACTGGGCCCGACGATGGTGCTATCCTCGGTTCCGGTTTCGAACTGCTGCCATACCCACTCCTTGCTGGCGATGGTGGGCTGCTGGAGCAGCTGGAGGAGGGTTTCTTTGAGGTTATCTACAGAGGGTACGTAGTTACCTAGCTGTTGGAACTCACGGAAATAGACTGGTTCAGAGGAAGGTTTGTGGTAGATGGGGGCTTCTTTGGTGAGCAGGTCTGCTGGTACTTCCGCCACCACTTGGCCGTGATGGATCAAGCAGAGTTGTTTGTCGTCTGTGACTTTGCCCACGACTGCGGCTTGGACTCCGAAGTTGGCGAAGTGGCTGAGAATTTCATCTTCGCGGCCTTGCTTGACCACGAGGAGCATACGCTCTTGGGATTCGGAGAGCATCATCTCGTAGGCGCTCATCTGCTCTTCCGCTTGGGGAACCAAATCCAAGTTAAGCTCGATCCCTGTCCCCGCTTTACTGGCCATCTCCGCGGAGGAAGAGGTGAGGCCCGCGGCACCCATATCTTGGATGCCCACCAGGGCGTCGAATTCAGTCAGCGCTAAGCAAGCTTCCATCAGGCGCTTGCCGATTTCCGGATAGCCCACCTGGGGGGAAAGCTCGGCGGCAGTATCAGTGAACTCTTCGGAAGCGAAGGTGGCTCCATGGATCCCATCTCTTCCGGTGGGAGCCCCGGCATAGATCACCGTGTTGCCTACTCCTGCAGCCAAACCTTTCTGCAAGTGGCCGTGTTCTACTACTCCTACAGCCATGGCGTTCACCAGGGGGTTCCCGGCATAGCGGGGGTCAAATTGGATCTCTCCCCCCACGGTGGGAACTCCCACGGTGTTTCCATAGCCAGCCATGCCGGCCACGACTTCCTTCAAAAGGTATTTGGTCCGTTCATTATCTAGCTCACCAAAGCGCAGGGAGTTGAGTACGGCTACTGGTTTGGCGCCCATGGAGAAGACGTCCCGCAGGATGCCGCCCACGCCGGTGGCTGCGCCGTGGTAGGGTTCCACCGCAGAGGGATGGTTGTGGCTTTCGATCTTAAAGACCACAGCCTTCCCACCACCGATATCCACCACACCGGCTCCTTCGCCAGGGCCTTGCAGTACGTGGTCTCCTTTAGTGGGAAATTTCGTCAGGACTGGTTTGGAGTTTTTGTAGCTGCAGTGCTCAGACCACAAAACGGAAAAGAGGCCCGTTTCCGTGTAGTTGGGCAGGCGGCCTAACTTTTCAACGATCCGCTGGTACTCTTGATCCGTTAAGCCCATGCTGAGGTAGAGCTTATCCTGTTTGATCTCCTCCGGACTTGGTTCCCTTTTCAACATTACTGCACCCCCAAGCGCTGCAAAATGGCTTCGTAGGCTTCGGTGAGACTGCCCAGATCCCGGCGGAAGACGTCTTTATCCAGTTTTTCGTTTGTTTCCATATCCCACAGGCGGCAGGTGTCGGGGGAGATCTCATCCGCGAGGAGAACGTTTCCTTGGCTGTCCCTGCCGAATTCCAGTTTGAAGTCGATGAGTTTGACGCCAAGCTCGGCGAAGAGCTCCGTGAGCACCTTGTTCACTTCCAAAGCCTTGGTTTTGAGCAGTTCCACTTCTTCTTGGCTGGCCAAATCCAGGATCTCAATGTGATCCTCGGTCAGCAGGGGATCGCCTAGGGCGTCGGATTTGTAATAGAACTCCACGATGGGGCGGCGGAGCTTCTCCCCTTCGGGTATCCCTAAGCGTTTGGAGATGCTGCCTGCGGCGTAGTTGCGGACAACTGTCTCCAAGGGGATGATCTCCACTTTTTTCACCAGCTGCTCGGTTTCTGAAAGCTGGCGGACGAAATGGGAGTCGATGCCCCGTTCCTGCAGTTTGGTGAAGATGATGCTGGAGATGAGGTTGTTCAAGCGGCCTTTGCCTTCAATCTCTGCTTTTTTCTTGCCGTCAAAGGCTGTGGCCGAGTCTTTGTACTCGATCCAGAGCAGTTCTGGATCATTGGTCCCATAAATGCGTTTGGCCTTTCCTTCGTAGAGCAGTGCTCCTTTTTCCATGGCTGCCTCCTTCATATTCCTAAGCGTTCAAAGATCAAGTCCACGTGCTTAAGGTGGTAACTAGGATCAAAACAAGCATCGATCTCCCCAGGCGTTAACCAGGTGGTGATCGCAGGATCCTGAAGCAGGAGATCCCGGAAGGGGATCTGTTGGGCCCAGGCTTCCATGGCCCGGGGTTGAACCAAACCGTAAGCTTCTTCCCGGGAGAGGCCTTTATCGATCAGGGCCAGGAGGATGCGCTGGGAATAGATTAGGCCGAGGCTCTTTTCCATGTTCTTAAGCATGTTTTCGGGATAGACGGTAAGATTCGCAATGATGCCCGCCAAGCGGTTCAGCATGTAATCTAAAAGGATGGTGGCATCGGGGATGATGATCCGCTCCGCGGAGGAGTGGGAGATATCCCGTTCGTGCCAGAGGGCTACGTTTTCGTAGGCGGTGGCCATGTAGCCGCGCATTACCCGAGATAAACCTGTGATGTTTTCGGAACCGATGGGGTTGCGCTTGTGGGGCATGGCGGAAGAGCCGGTCTGACCCCGGGCGAAGAATTCTTCTACCTCGCGGGTTTCAGTTTTCTGCAGCCCCCTAATCTCGGTGGCGAACTTCTCCAGGGAGGTGGCGATCAGGGCCAGGGTGGAGAGGTAAAAGGCATGGCGGTCCCGCTGCAGGGTCTGGGTGGAAATGGGGGCAGGTTTCAGCCCCAATTTGCCGCACACGTACTCCTCTACAAAGGGATGCACGTTAGCGTAGGTGCCCACGGCACCGGAGATCTTGCCCACTTCGATCTGCGAGCAGGCAGACTCGAAACGTTCCAGGTTGCGCTGCATCTCCGCGTACCACAGAGCGAGCTTCAAACCGAAGGTGGTGGGCTCGGCATGCACGCCGTGGGTGCGTCCCATCATCACGGTGTGTTTGTGCTCCCGGGCTTTTTCCTTCAAGACGTCCAGGAAGTGCTGTAAATCTTGGAACAGTATGGAGTTAGCTTGTTTGATCAAGTAGGAGAGGGCGGTGTCAACCACATCGGTGGAGGTTAGGCCGTAGTGGATCCATTTGCGCTCTTCGCCCAAGCTTTCAGATACGGCGCGGGTAAAGGCCACCACATCATGCCTGGTTTCAGCTTCGATTTCCTTGATGCGCTGCACGTCAAAGGAAGCCTTTTCCCTGATTCTGCGCACATCTTCCCAGGGGATTTCCGCCAGCTCAGCCCAGGCTTCACAGGCCAGAATCTCCACTTCCAGCCAGGCCCGGTACTTGTTCTCTTCTGTCCAGATGGCGCCCATTTCTGGGCGGGTGTAGCGTTCGATCAACTTAGACCCTCCAGTTCTGCACTGCTTCTCAAGACTGTCTGGCGCATGGTTTCTTTTCTTTCGGCGAGGAGAGCAGCGACGCGTTCGTCAGAAACACTTAAGATTTGGGCGGCAAACAGGGCTGCATTCACCGCGCCTGCCCTGCCGATGGCCATGGTGGCCACGGGCACTCCTCCTGGCATCTGCACGATGGAGAGGAGAGAATCTAGGCCGCCCAGGCTTTTGGTCTGCATGGGTACACCAATTACCGGTAGAGTTGTCTTAGCGGCGATCATCCCTGCTAGGTGGGCTGCACCACCGGCGCCAGCGATGATCACCTTCAGGCCCCGCTCACGGGCCGAGGCTGCATAGGCAAAAACATCATCAGGGGTGCGGTGGCCGGAGAGCACCTTCTTTTCGTAGGCTATACCCAATTCCTCCAGTGTGGTGCAGGCATGCTGCATGGTTTCCCAATCAGAAGTGCTGCCCATGACTATGCCGACTTGTATGTTCATGTTTGAACCTCCCGCCTTTATTTTCCAACAAAAAACCTGGACGGATTCTCTCTACAAAGGGAAAGGAATCAGTCCAGGTGAAAAGCAAAAAAGGGCAAGGATAGGATAAATATCCTCACCTAACCAGGTGTCTGCTCTTTCCCCATAGTCCAACGATTTACGGTCGTTGGGTAGAGACTCCTGAGCCATATTCTCGGGATTATATGGGGTACGGTATTCATCTTGACACTTTCATCTTAGCAGTTCTCCCCAAGGTGGTCAACTGAGATGGGGAGGTTTTCTGGTAAAGAAACTGAGGAACAAGATGCTCCGGCTTAGGGGAACGAAATGGGAACTCTTGGTGAGGTTATTGTGAAATAGTTCGCTAGCACTAGGAACTTGGAAGCATGTGGAGAACTAAGGGGTATGTTTATTCCAAATGGATGGGAAGTGTGTGACAACTTTGAGGGGATAAATCCCCTTGTCCTGCAGGATTTTTTTGGATTTTGTGGAATACATTAGGCACACTAGTTGCCTTGGAAGAGAGCGGTAACGGCAGTGGTTGGGGGTCCACTTCTGGCAATCTACCATAGGCAGGGAAAAGTGTAGGCTAGTAGACCATACCAACCAACTGACAGTCGCTCCCAGCTGGGAAGCGGTTGTTTGTATTTGAATATACCTGATCAGCGGAAAAGAGGAACTAGCGTGACGAAGAGTGGTGAGAAGAAGCGGATTTACTTGTCGTCGCCGCATATGAGTGATGAGGGCTATGAGAAGGCGTTTATTGAAGAGGCATTTGCCACAAATTGGATAGCTCCGTTGGGTCCGAATGTCGATGCATTTGAGAAGGAACTGGCTGAAAAAGTGGGTGTTAAGGCTGCTGTGGCTCTGTCCTCGGGTACAGCGGCTATTCATCTGGCGCTCAAGGCAGTTGGCGTTGGAGAAGGCGACATTGTGTTCTGCCAGGATCTGACCTTTGCTGCTACGGCTAATCCTATCCGCTATCAGGGTGCGATTCCGGTCTTCATTGATAGCAATCATACGTGGAACATGTGTCCGCTGGCTTTGAGGAAGGCGTTTGAGAAATACGAAAAACACGGCAAGAAGCCGAAAGCTGTAATTGTGGTTCACCTTTACGGTCTGTCCGCTGACCTGGATCCCATCCTTGAGGTCTGCAGGGAGTATGATGTGCCTCTGATTGAGGATGCGGCGGAGAGCCTAGGGAGCTGCTACAAGGGTAGAGCAACAGGCACCATCGGGGATCATGGTGTTTACTCCTTCAACGGCAACAAGATCATCACCACCTCAGGTGGTGGGATGTTGGTCTCCAATGATGAAGAGAAGATCGCCAAGGCCAGGTACTGGGCCACTCAGTCCAGGGAGCCTTTCAGGCATTATGAGCACAGGGAGCTGGGCTACAACTACCGGATGAGCAACGTACTCGCTGGAATCGGTAGAGGGCAGCTCAAGGTGCTGGATGAGAGGGTAGAAAAGAAGAAGTACATCTTCAATTACTACAAGGAGCACCTAAGCGACCTGGAGGGCCTGGAGATGATGCCCATTCAAGACTATGATGAGCCTAACTACTGGTTGAGCTGCATTGTTCTCAGTGGAAAAGTTAAGCCAATCGATGTGATAGAGGCATTGGAAGCGGAGAATATAGAATCCAGGCCAATTTGGAAGCCTATGCACATGCAGCCGTATTACAAGGATTGTGATTTCATCACACTACAAGCACACGGCAGCGTATCGGAAGACATCTTTACGAGGGGTGTGTGTTTGCCTAGTGATACGAAGATGACGGATGAGGATTTGGAGAGGGTTGTGACAGTCATAAGAGGTCTGTGGGGGTAAGGCTGGTGTACCGTAAATACTTCAAACGTCCGCTAGACTTCATTATGGCGCTGGTGGGGCTGATAGTTCTTAGTCCTGTGATGTTGGTTGTAGCCATTTTGGTGCGCATAAAACTGGGAAGCCCTGTCATATTCAATCAGCCTCGACCAGGCTTAAACGAGAAGATCTTCACCCTCTACAAATTCAGAACCATGACTGACGAGCGCGATGAAAACGGCGAACTGCTCCCCGATGAGCAGCGCCTGACGCCCTTCGGGAAGTGGCTCCGCTCCACCTCACTGGATGAACTGCCGGAACTTTGGAACATCCTTAAGGGTGATATGAGCTTCGTGGGGCCAAGACCCCTGTCAGTGAACTACCTCCCTTACTACACATCTGAAGAGAGGTTAAGACACAGCGTTAGACCCGGCATGACAGGCCTCGCTCAGGTGAATGGAAGAAACACGGTGCAGTGGGAGAAACGTTTTGCTCTTGACTTGGATTACGTTAGAAATGCTTCTTTGTGGATGGATGTGAAGATCGTTTTTAAGACCATCGACGCGGTGCTATTTAGGCGTGACATTGGATGCAGAGGCGTGGACGCACCTGAGGATTTTGACGAGTACAGGAAAAGAATATGGAACGAAAGAAGTACCGTCACAGGGAGAATAGACCTGGCGAGCAGTAAAGAAGGATAAAAGGATACCGGCTGCGAGGGATGTATAGGTGAACGATCTGAAGGGTATGAAACTACTTGTTTTGGGTGGGCCAGCGTTGGCCAAGGAAATAGTCGTAGCCGCTCGAAGATTGGGTGTTTATGTAATTGTGACAGATTGGTACTCTCCTGAACGATCTCCGGCGAAGAAAATAGCTGACAAAGCGCTTATGATCAGTACTGCAGACGTTGACGCTATCGTGCAGCTAGTAAAGAGTGAGAAGATAGACGGAGTCTTAACCGGGTTTACTGACTCTACTTTGAAATACTATCAGCAGATTTGCGAGAAGGCTGGACTTCCGTGCTACTTGTCAGCAAAGCACGTGGAGGTTGGAACCAGTAAGGTTAGGTTCAAAGAGGTTTGCCGTCAGCATGGAATACCTGTTGTTGAGGATGTCGGTGTTGGGACACTCCATCTGCAGACAAACCTCCAAAACATACCCTATCCTGTTTTGGTTAAGCCAGTTGATAACAGTGGTGCTAGAGGTATCTCCATATGCCATAACGAGGCTGAACTGCGTAAGGGATACACGAGGGCCTTGTCCTTTTCGGAGAGCCGTTCAGTCATTGTGGAGAAGTATGTACAGGCTCAGGAAGCGACGATCTTTTACCTGTTTGACAACGGCGAGTGTTACTTAACAGGTGTAGCAGATAGACACATGGGCGCGAAACAGGAAGGTGTTGTTCATTTGCCTGTGGCATATTGGTTCCCCTCCAGGTTTTTGGAGAGTTACAGAAGGAACTTAGACAGCAAAGTCCGCTCGATGTTCAAGGAATTGGGGTTTAAGAACGGCATGGCCTTTATACAGGCTTTTGTCGAAGATGGAACATGGTTCTTCTATGAGATGGGCTATCGCCTTACTGGGACATTGGAGTACAAGATTCTGGAAAGAGTCAGTGGTATAAACCCGCTGGAGATGATGATTCGCTACGCATTGACAGGAAAGATGTCTGATGGTGAGCTAGCAGAAAGAGTGAATCCGGAGTTTTCGATGCCAGCATGCAACATGACTTTTTCGGCTAGGCCTGGTGAAATTGGCGCCATTGAAGGAATTGAGGAAGTGCTTCGGATTCCCGAAGTGATAGACGTGTTCAGCTCATATGAGGCTGGGGACATAATACCATCATCAGCGTTAGGTACTCTGCAGCAAGTCGTGTTGCGAGTATTTGCGGCGGCAGATACATCGTCTAGGCTGATTGAGGTGATGGAAGCGGTTCAAAACGAGATAGATGTTGTATCGCCAACGCGAGAAAGTATGCTATTGCCGGGTTTTGACACCAATGAGTTGGTTTGTGGAGGAGATACACTTTGTTTACAAAAACGGTTCTGATCTCGGGGGCTGGCGGGTTCTTGGGACGAGCGTTACTGCAGCAACTCTCACAAAAGCCAACCATAAGAGTCATGGCACTAACGTCTAAGCCCGAAGAATTAAGGTCCCTTTTTCACTATATGGGGAACTTGACATGTTATTCATCAGTGGAGGATCTAGACTCGAGAGCGATTCCTTTTGAGGAGGTAGATTTTCTTATCCATAGTGCGTTTTCTCGAACAGTGGATTACGCACCATTGGCAGCTAGCTTAGAATTTACCTCCAGACTTCTATGGCGTGCGGCTCTGGGCGGAGTAAAGGGGATCGTCAATATTTCGTCTCAGAGTGTCTATGGGAGAAACAGAGATGTCCCCTGGGATGAGAGCAGTGCGCTGGATGTGGACTCCCCATATGCTTTCGCGAAATTCGCGAGTGAACTGCTGACGCAAGCGGTGGCCGATGGGACCGGAGTTGCGGCTACGAGTCTGCGACTTGCTGCTTTAACTGGACCTGGAGCGGATAGCCGATTCATATCAGTCTTTGTCAAGAACGCCCTCGCTGGGAATCCTATCAAGGTGATCGGTGGAGAACAGGTTTTCTCTTTCATGGATGTCAACGATGCAGCGGCTGGCATTATTCGACTCGTGGACATCGCTCCTTCGAAGTGGAGAAGAGTTTACAACCTTGGTGGGTATTGGACGCACACCTTGACAGAGCTTGCGGAAATGGTAAGGAGGATTGCGGAAGACTACGTCTCGCTTCCTGTAACCGTCGAAGTAGAGTCTGGTGGAGATGCTAGAGATGCTAGGATGAGCAGCAGGTTGTTCTACTCTGACACTCGTTGGCAACCAACGCGGGACCCTGAGAGAATTATCAGAACCTTGTTTGAGCACTACATACGCTCGTCATCGACAGCGGTCTAGACCATGCGCGTGAATGAGCAAAAAGAAGAGCGTTTTCCGCGGCAAGAGAGCTATGTCCATCAAGAGCAAGCGCTTCGTCGCGGTGACAAGTACTCTGCTCTAGAAACAAAGACACCCGACGTTTTCTAGAAGAATAGGGGCGCCTAAGGCTACAGGCGTGTACATGCTGTTCTGCGCAACCAAGGTCTCAAGTGCTCTGAAAGAGTCATAAGGCGCATTTTGCGCGAAGAACAGGTTTCCGGGAAGAAAAGACGCCGATACACTTCATGCATGTGAGATAAGGGCAGCAGTCCCGAACCTGCTTGAACGCGACTTTCATGCAGACGAGCCCAATCAAGAATGGGTGACTGACATCTCGTGAAATCGCCGAAATCGTGAGGACCGTTCCCAAAGACTATACGTCGAAGCCCGTAGTGATTGATATTGACGAGTGTACGGTGGAATTTGACTCAGGCATGGATTGCACCTCGTTTTTGCAGCAGACGAACTTGGGTCCGAGTCAGGACCTTGACTGAATGGTCAGGTTGTTTTTCGAGTATTATTCTAGGTCCTCGACATGAATGGGGGATCGCATTGGTAATGGAAATCGGAAGCGATTTTTGGCTTAATCGCTTTGAACCAATTCACCCTACAGTTCTCGACTTGTCCGTTTTTGAGATTCCTTATCAAGACTATGCTTTGCTGTCAAGTGGTCGCCAGGCTATAGCCTTTGTGCTTGACCATATCAATGTGAAACGGGGGAAGAAGAAGGCCCTCTTGCCCGCATTTACGTGCGAATCGGTTATTACGCCATTTATCCGAGCAGGCTATGACGTTGGGTTTTTCATGATGAACAAGGATCTGTCCTGTGACATAGATGATCTGTCGGAGAAACTAGCTCGTTCCGAGTATGATGTGCTTCTTTTACATGGCTATTTTGGGTTTGACACACTAACTTCCGTCAAGCCTTTGGTAGAAGAGGCTAGAAAAAATGGTGTCACAATACTGAAAGATATTACCCAGACTCTATACTCGCGCTACCAACGGGTCCATGCTGATTTTTACATTGCCAGTCTTCGCAAGTGGGCGCCCTTACCTGATGGTGCTATAGCCTTTTGGAGTTATGGTCAGTTTCGCAGGAAGCCGAAGTCTGGGGACTTGGCGCTTTTGGAAGCCAAGTTGCAGGCGTTTCATGCAAAATATTCTTATATGAAATCTGGTCAAGGCGACAAACACACATTTCGTGAGTTATATAAGAATGCTGAAGCGCTGGTTGACAATCAAGCAGCCTACTATGCCATGAACGAGCTTTCTCTTCGATTGCAGGCTAATCTAGATGTGGATTGGCTTCGCAAAACACGGAGGTTGAACTATATGACCCTTCTCGATGTTGTTCGCCAGTGCAAACTGCTGGAACCTATTTTCAGCTATCTGCCAACAGGAGTGACACCGCTTTATTTTCCGGTCTATGTGAAGTGTCGCAGAGATGCACTCCAAGACGAGCTTGCCCGGCAAGGAGTGTATTGTCCTATCATCTGGCCCAAACCTGCTTATCTCTCTGCGTCGTTACCTGATGGCACACAGTGGATTTATGACCACATATTAGCGATCCCGTGCGATCAACGTTATGGCGACGTGGAAATGCGATATATCGGGCAAATGCTGGACGACATAAGGCTTAACCCACTAACTTGAGAGTGAAGCTAAGCTCGTCACTAGGACGGAATGCTTGACAAGGAAGGGGCGTAAAGGCTTGAACGTAGCGTTTATCGTCGATTTGTATAGGCGTTTTCGATCGCATCTGTGGCGGCATATCATTGGCACGGGACCTCGAGTAAGATCTTTCGTAGTGTTATCCCATCTTTACTATCTTTTTGATGTTACTCGCGCCTATATCATCCATGGCTCGAGCTTGAACGACTACTTTGAATGTGAATTCTACAAAAAGAGTCATCTTGAGAGGAAGAAGTTTGTTACCAATCGTAGGGCTAGATGGATTTTCAAACGTCTTTTGCCTCCTGAGTATCGCAAGGGAATAGAGGACAAGTTTGAAATAAACACACGCTACAGTAAGTTCTTGGGGCGGGAGTGGTTATACCCAAGGGAGATTTCATACGAAGAGTTCGAGGGGTTCATCCGGCGGCACAGTCAGTTCTTGGTGAAACCTAGGTACAGTGCTTTGGGCCGGGGAGTCTCGATCGTGGATGCAACGGGCGTCGATTTAAGGCAGTTGTACCTAAACCTAAGAAAAAACGACATGATAGTGGAGCAACTTGTTATTCAGCACTCGAGAATGAGCGCCTTGCATCCTTCTTCTGTGAACACGGTGAGGATCACTACTGTCTTGTGCCCTTCCGATGATGTTAAGGTTGTTAGTGCTGTGCTTAGAATTGGAAGTGATGGGAGTGTGGTTGACAATCGTGCAGCTGGGGGGTTGGTCGCTAACATCGATATTGATAGTGGAGTCGTGTGCACTACTGCCATTAACAAGTTTTCCGAAAGATTTGTGTTTCATCCTGTCACGGCGATCCAAATAGTTGGTTTTGAAATCCCTTATTGGGAGGAAGTCCTGCAACTGTGTGAAGAAGTGGCACGGATACTGCCTGAAGTGCGTTACATGGGTTGGGACATAGCGATAACCCAACTGGGTCCCGTTTTAATTGAGGGTAATCGTCAGGGAGCTATGAGGTTGCAGCAACAGCCTGAACAAGAGGGAATGTTCCCTGTCTATCGGAAGATAATCCTATCTGGGTGAGAGCTACGGCGCGACAGCTCGTAAGAACACAGAGTTGTGTCCTTGCCTACTTTCATGGGATACTCACGGGAGGTTGCGTGATGATATCTAAAGTCCGAAATCGGCTTGATGTGCTGTGGGCGTTATCTCGAGATGTATCGGGCATAACTGGCATCCCGCGGTGGAAGGTTGCTCTAGATGTAGTAGAGTGACGACTGCTGTGGGGGGCGAGTGAAGATGACTATCGGTTTTCAGGTTTTACTTATTGGATCGACAGGCCAAAGGTACCTACCTAACAGGCCACCTTAATCGCAAGCTAATTTCGAAGTATAACAAAAAGGAATTCATACCTTATTCGAAGACAAAGGTCTATTCGCTAAAACGTTTGGGGGTTTTTGGGAAGAGATTGGATTACCCTCAAAGACCTAGATGCGCGGAAGCTGGAGCGCTTTGTGAAAGGAAAAGACAAGGTCATCTATAAACCATTGACCAGCTATAGAAGCTATGGGACTGAGAAGCTAGAATTAACAGCGTTTGATGACGCTAATAGCCTGCATAGGTACTTGAGGAAGAAGTATGGGAATGACGGTATACTTGAGGATTGGGTCGATCAGCATCCCTCGGTCTCGGAGCTCTATCCTCAAGCAGTAAATCCAATTAGGCTCATAACCATTCTTGATAACGGCGAATGCAACATGATTACGTCTACGATTTCTGTAGGTTATGGAGGGGACATCGCGAATTACCATAGGGGGAGCTTGATTGCCCCAATCGACCTAAGGACTGGAAAGATTACCTCGCCTGCACAAGTTAAGTCGGGTGAGTTATATGCGGAACACCCAATTACCGGAACGAGAATTGTGGGGTTTGAAGTACCATATTGGCGGGAAATCTTGGAAATGATAGAAAGAGCTGCTAGAGTTGTGCCAGAGATAGCCTATGTTGGTTGGGACGTGGCAGTGACTCCGTCCGGGCCAGTGATATTGGAAGGCAATCACAATCCCGGATATCACACTCAGCAAATGCCTGCGCATCTGGTCAATGGAGTCGGACGTAGGGTCTTGTATGAACGATTCTTGTAGCTAGGGTGACCGCGTCTTGCCGTTGTCTCTGGTGCTACGATACTTCGCTACCCGGAGTCTCTTGGTTTTAGCATATTAGTCTGGAAGGGATGCTATGCTGTCAGTCGTTTCGTTCACAGAAATGGATGTGTGGAACTCTATCGTGAGCGCATTTGAGCAATGTGATGTCTATTATCTGCACCAATACGTCAAGGGCTTCTGGATCCATGGAGATGGCGAACCACTTCTTATCTATTTCGATAATGGTCGCACTAGAGCGATGAATGTAGTGATGAAACGGGATATAGCGTGTTGCAGGTATTTTGCAGGAAAGATTCCCGAAAATACGTGGTTTGACTTGTCAACACCATATGGTTACGGTGGCTTCTTGATTGAGGGGAATGATCTTAGAGAATTGGACGAAGCCTATACTTCATATTGCTTGGAGAACAACATCGTCAGTGAGTTTGTTCGGTTCCACCCACTGATCGGTAACTTCAGCCAGTTGACCGAAATGTACGAGGTCCAGAAGCTCGGAAAGACGGTTCACATCGACCTGCACTCACCAGAACATATTTGGGCAGGTTTCTCTAGTAAGAACCGCAACGCTATCCGAAAAGCAGAAAAGCTGGGAGTCAAGGTCTTTTGGGGTCGCTCGCCAGATTTGTTTCGGAAGTTCAAAGAAATCTATATCCAGACTATGGATGCGGTGGGCGCCGATTCATACTACTATTTTAAGGATGACTTCTACGAGAGCGTTTTGTACGATCTGAGGCACAACTCGATAGTGTTCTACGCCGTCCATCAAGACAGCGTGATTGCGATGGCGATAATCTTACTGTGTAATAGGCGGATGCACTATCATCTGTCAGGTTCGGTGAGAAGCTATCGTGATTTTGCTGCCACTAATTATCTTCTGTATGAAGCAGCCCTATGGGGCTGTCAAAATGGTTTCCAGACATTTCACTTGGGTGGGGGAGTAGGCAGTCAAGAAGATAGTCTATACCAGTTCAAGAAAGCTTTTAACCGCCAGTCTGAGAATGTGTTTGCTATTGGCAAGAAATGCTTCAATGAAGAGATCTACAACTGGCTGGTGAGCTTGAGGCAACGGCAAGGTTTTGATCCGATTGCTGAGTTTTTTCCGCTCTATCGGGCGTAGAGAGGGAGGTACATTCTATTAAGCCCCCTAATGGATCTGGAGACGCCTTTTGTATTTTACCATTCTAGTTAGGCTTGGATTGTACAGTAAACGCCCCGAATGGACACAACCCGACAACCTAGATGCTTTATTCATCGGCATTTCCGAGATTGTGGATAACTCAAAAAGGGGGATCGTGTAGTCACAACACATGTGC
>Ga0134103_1000131_pt1 | contig 97430 bp, 85 predicted proteins | sample 14_taG_2_FD_94445 | JGI IMG/M metagenome (GOLD analysis project Ga0134103, IMG submission 94445) | Switchgrass degrading microbial communities from high solid loading bioreactors in New Hampshire, USA - 14_58_20_212_A1 metaG | ecosystem: Engineered > Bioreactor > Semi-continuous > Anaerobic >...
AATGCGCAGGAATTGTGACCACACTTGTTGAATCAATTTTTCCATAAAGACCTCACCTCTGAGTACTTTCGAGTACTCGTCCAATCTGGGACGGTGAGGTCTTTATTCTTCATCCGCACCCCCAATTTCCTGTCCTACAGTAAAGTTACACTAACGTCCAAAGGCTTCACCGTGGTCAGACTAATTATCTGTTGACAGGAATTGAGATGGCTCTAGAGAATGAAATTATTGGATTCGGCTGTGCCGCGGATCGAGTAGCTGATATGGCACGATGGGACTTGTAGGAACTCCGGAGAGATCCTCAGGGGTGAAGGGTAGTGGGTGATGCAAAGAGCTCAGCAGCACGGGCAACACGGCCAGTACTTGTGCGAATCTACGCGATCGATCGTGCAATCGCATCTGGTCAGTATCCGAATACTAAATCCCTCGCGCAGACCCTGGAAGTTTCTAAACGGACCATTGAACGAGATATAGAACTGATGCGCGATCAACTCGGTGCCCCAATAGAGTACGACCGCATCCGACGAGGCTACTACTACTCGAGTAGTTTTTCTCTTCCTCAAGTCAAGCTGTCAGTGGGGGAAGTCGCAGTGTTGCTTATAGGCCAGGAGCTCCTCAGCGGACTAGCTGGTACTCCTTGGGCCCAATCGGCTAGACGTGTCATGGAGAAGCTGCCTCTACTATTAGGAGATGATGTTAGCGTAGGAGTTGACGCGTTGGCGGTTGACCAAAATTACGTGTCTTTTGGTCTTCCTAGGTTGCGCGGCGATGAAGAGCTAGTTTCCCAGTATTTTTTAGTTCTATTAGAAGCCATTTTTGAACGGCGAACGGTTAGGTTGGAATACTATGCCGCCAGTCGCGACGAGGTTAGCATCCGGGATGTTGATCCGTATCATTTGCGATTGGAACAGGGTGCGTGGTATCTGATCGGCTTCTGTCACTTGCGGCAGGAGTTGCGAGTATTCGCTCTGGATCGCATCAGGTCATTGGCTTCCACGCACCACACATTTAAGAGGCCCGAGGATTTTTCAATCGAGGATTATTTGCGTGGTGCATGGGACCTCCAAAAAGGGGAGATCCATAGGGTAATCATTAGGTTTGATCGAAAGCAGGCTCGTTGGATACGCGAAAGCGTTTGGCAGGATACGCAGATACTCAGGGAAACCCCTGACGGAGGAGTAGAGCTCGAATTGGAGGTTGCTGGCCTCGAAGCAATTCAGCGTTGGATTATGAGTTTTGGTAGCCACGCTAGAGTGATCGCCCCCCTGAACTGGCGGCCTCAATCCGCTGTCATGCAGAACGCATGGTGCAGTTGTATTCTCAAATAGATCACTGAGCAGACACGTTCAGATATCCCCGTTTTATGTTCCGGCCATATACGTCAATACCTGGAAGGTTGAGTCCATGCCCGGTCATATAGCGAGCCCGATCCCCAGGATTCCCAAGCGAGGCTTTGAGACTAAATGCTACAGTAGTTAATGTGTAGCTCGACTTCGCTTCTGTGGCTGAAGTCATCACCCGCCAACCAAGCTTTGCAGTAGAGCAAAGCCGACGAACGAATTGTTCCACGTATTTGTGATTCGCGGAGGACCGGCTGAAAGACAGGATCGGATTTGTGAATATGGTGAAACGTTGGGCCGGAGAAGGATATACCCGCGAATTCGATGAAGATATGAACGACAACCTAGTGACATCAGAGAGGAGCAGATTGCATGAAACTAGCCTTTTCAACGTTGTCATGCCCGAACTGGACTTGGGAACAGGTGCTCGACGCCGCGGTGCGTTTCGGGTTCGATGGGATTGAGATTAGAGGTATTGCTGGTCAGATGGATCTGACCAAGATAGAGCCGTTTTTGCCCGAGCGGATCGAGGCGACTATGGGCAAGCTAAGAGAACTAGGCCTTCAGATCTGCTGCCTTGGGACATCGGTCGTTTTTCATGACCCGAACAACTACAATAGGGCCATTCAAGAAGGACGTGACTCGATTGATCTTGCCCGTAGGCTTGGCGTCCCGTATATTAGGATCTTTGGAGACAAGATACCGGATCCTTCGCGAAAACAAGAGACAGTTGAATTGGTATCTCGCGGGTTTGGGGAACTCGCCACCTATGCAGAGCAAACAGGCGTGACCGTCTTGATCGAGACTCACGGAGACTTCTCTAGATCGGATGATCTCTTAGAAGTGTTCAGGCATGCAAGTGGGAATGCCAAGGGGATCCTGTGGGATATCAACCACCCATACAAGCTCGGCGGCGAACCCATGGCAGAGACATACGTCAAATTGTCTCCATTCATTAAGCATGTTCATATTAAGGATACAAAAGGCCAGGGTAGGAGTGCCCGGCACTGCCTAGTCGGGCAAGGCGATGTTCCGGTAAAGGAGGCCGTGGATTTGCTTAAACAGGGTGGATACGACGGTTGGTTGTCATTTGAATTTGAAAAAAAGTGGCATCCTGAGATAGAGGAGCCGGAAGTTGCGCTGCCGGCGTATGTACAGCACATGAGGTCGCTTATCTGAACCTATGGTGTGGGAGAATTATCATTGACGGAGGGAACTCAGCTGTGAATGAAGAGGGGATCAAGTTCGGCGGATTTATACAGGAAATCATCGAGGAAGACTTGGCAAGCAACAAATACGGTGGGAGAGTGCACACTAGATTTCCTCCAGAGCCGAATGGTTATCTTCATATAGGCCATGCCAAGGCGATATGCATAGACTTTGGCCTTGCAGAAGCTAACGGCGGGCTGTGCAACCTTCGCTTTGACGACACCAACCCGAGCAAAGAAGATGTGGAATATATCGAGTCGATAAAGGAAGACATTCGTTGGTTGGGGTTCGACTGGGGCGATCGGCTGTACTATGCGTCTGACTACTTTGAGCAGATGTACGAGTACGCAATAAAGCTCATTAAAAAGGGATTGGCCTACGTTTGTGACCTGAGCCCTGAGGAGATTCGTGAGTACAGAGGTACTCTAACTGAGCCGGGGAAAAACAGCCCGTACCGAGATCGGTCAGTCGAGGAGAATTTGGATCTGTTCAGGAGAATGCGTGATGGAGAATTCCCGGATGGGTCTCGCGTGCTCCGAGCCAAGATAGATATGGCTTCTCCGAACATCGTAATGAGAGACCCGGTTTTGTATCGGATCTTAAGGGTTCCTCATCATAGGACTGGCACCAAGTGGTGTATTTATCCGACATACGACTACGCTCATCCCATTTCCGATGCCATCGAAGGGATTACTCACTCGCTGTGCACTCTCGAGTTTGAGGAGCATAGACCATTTTATGATTGGCTGTTGCAGGCTCTCGAATTCCCACAGCCGCCTAGGCAGATTGAGTTCGCTCGCCTCAATCTCACCTACACCCTGACGAGCAAGCGCAAGCTTCGTCAGCTTGTCGAGGAAGGATACGTTAGTGGATGGGACGATCCGAGGATGCCTACTCTGCGCGGCATGAGAAGGCGTGGCTACACTCCTGAGGCAATTAGGACGTTTTGTATCAGAGTGGGAGTGGCTAAGGCAAACAGTGTCGTAGACTTTGCCTTCCTTGAACACTGTGTGCGCGAGGATCTCAACAAGCGCGCTGTCAGGGCCATGGCTGTGCTGCGGCCGCTGAAAGTGGTCATAACCAACTACCCGGAGGGAAAGGTCGAGGAGTTTGAAACCGAGAATAACCCGGAAGATCCTTCGGCCGGCACTCGTAAAGTGCCTTTTTCTAGAGAGATTTATATAGAACGTGACGATTTCATGGAGAACCCGCCTAAGAATTACTTCAGGTTGGCTCCAGGACGGGAAGTGCGGTTAAAGAGTGCCTATTACATAACTTGCCAGGAAGTCGTCAAGGATCCGGCTACTGGCGAGATAGTAGAGCTCCACTGCACTTACGATCCGGAGAGCAGGGGAGGTATGACCCCGGATGGCCGAAGAGTTAAGGGGACTATCCACTGGGTGTCTGCGCCTCACTCGCATAAGGCAGAAGTACGCCTCTATGACAATCTGTTTCTAACTGAGGACCCCAATGAGGGAGGCGATTTCCTTAAGAATCTCAATCCGAACTCATTGGAAGTTCTGACTGACTGCAGAATCGAGCCCATGCTCGCTAAGGCTGCGGTGGGAGACAGATTTCAGTTTTTGCGGCAAGGATACTTCGTAGTTGACCCGGATTCGACAGAGGATAAGCTGGTTTTCAACCGCATTGTGTCTCTTAAGGACACTTGGCAGAAAATCATGCAAAAGAACGATGCCTGATCTATTCTGCTAGCAGCTTGTGGATCAGATTGGATGATGCTATAATGCAAGCGTATTACCCGTTAATTGGCTGCGCTAGGTTAATTAGTCTTTCGATATGTAAAACTGTGAGATCGCGGGGAGGGTCTTTTATGACGATTAACAGCAGATTCCGGAGCTGGCGCTTAGCCTCGGTGTCTGTTCTCTTTGTCCTGTTGATCATCCTCTTCTCCGCGGCGGGCCTTGGAATAGCATCGGCTCAGTCTGGTTATCCTCCGGTAAGGTTCGCTGTCATCAGCGATCCCCATGTATATGATCAAAGCCTAGGAACCGAGGGACCTTTGTTTCAACAGTATCTAAATTCTGACCGCAAGCTGCTGGTAGAAAGTGTCGAGATCCTTGAGACGGTTGTGTCACAGTTATGTGACGAGGACCTCGATTTCGTGATAGTTACCGGAGATCTTACCAAAGATGGCGAGAGGGTTAACCACGAGGCCTGTGCCTCGATCCTCGGTAGATTCGTCGAAAAAGGCATAGATGTGTACGTTGTGCCGGGTAACCACGACATTTTGAACAGCTATGCTGTGTCGTTCACCGCCGATGGAGTGGAACCTGTGGAGTCGGTGACTCCGGAGGAGTTTGCAGAGATCTATGCAAAGATGGGTTACGGGCAGGCGGTTGTGCGCGATGCTGCTTCGCTGAGTTATGTGGTGGAGCCTGTGCCTGGACTGTGGCTGGTAGCGATGGATGCCTGTAGATACAGGGAGAACCAGCCAGGGAATCCATCGCTCGTTGATGGCAGATTCTCTGAGGAAACCCTGCGCTGGTTGGACAGTGTCATGAGCCTGGCGGTGGCTTCCGGCAAGTCGCTTCTCGGCTTTATGCACCATGGGATTCTCGAACACTACAACAGACAGCAAAAGTACTATGGCGAGTATCTTGTTGACGATTGGGAGGTCATAGCCGAGCGGTTCGCAGCTAGCGGGATGAAGGCGGTTTTTACCGGCCATTATCATTCCCAGGACATAGTGAGGCGAAAGTTCACCACTGAAGTTGGCGGTCCACGGAGAAATGTTTTCGTATTTGATATCGAGACAGGTTCGCTGGTGACCTACCCGTGTCCATACAGGATCGTCGAGATAACTGAAGACCAGGTGATGCGCGTTCGAAGCGCATTTGTCGAAAGCATTCCTTCCCGCCCTGACGACTTCCAAGATTACGTTAGGGAATACGTTCACAAGGGAATAACCGGTATCGCCTACTCAGTTCTTAGAAAGTACCGCGTCGACGATCGGAGCGCTCGGATTCTGGCACCTCAGGTGGCAGATGCCTTTGTCGCACACTACCGTGGCGACGAAGTTGCTCCCAAGGTATTGATTGACACTTCCGGAGCTGGACTGTGGGCTAAGCTTGTAGTGTGGGTGCAGCGTGGATTGATCCACGGGTTGTGGAATGACCTAGAGCCGCCAGATAATAACGTGGATATCGATCTTTTGACCGGAGAATGGAGTGTGCCGGCCGGGCGCTAGCAGAGGCGCCGGCTGAGGCACGAGTCGATGAGTGTGAAGCTGACCGACTTTCAACGGAAAGTATATGCAGCAGTCTCGCTGATCCCGCAGGGCAAAGTCAGCACTTACGGACTGGTCGCTGCTTACATCGGTTGCGGCTCAGCAAGGGCTGTAGGGCAGGCACTCAAGGTTAATCCTTTTGCACCTGTTGTCCCTTGTCATAGGGTGGTTCGTTCGGATCTTAGACTAGGAGGTTTCTGCGGCAGTGCAGACGAGAAAGCGCTCAGTCAAAAGAGAGCGCTGCTCTTGAGTGAAGGTGTGAGGTTTGTCGATCCCGACACTGTCCATCCGGACTGCCTGTATACTTTTACATAGCTGTGCCAGGCAGCCTATTTCTTCCTTGCCGTTATTTCTTCTCTAGTTCGTCGATCTGTCCCCAGAGTTTTGTGATGGCGAAGGTATCGCACAGTAAAGACCATATTTGTTTGAACGAGTAGTCTATATTTGCATTAGTCCAGAATCCGACGCCTCTCAGCCCGAACTCCTGCGCTAGCTCGAATTTGGCTCGCAGAGACCGTGCATCTTCAAACCAGACCTCGTGCTGTGTGCCGTCCGGGTCAGTGTACCTGAACCACGGTGATTGTGCGATCTCATCGTAATTGATCGCAACGCCGGCGTTGAAAGCCAGATCATAGGCTCCGGTTAGGGATACTGTGGTGGCTCTGCTTTTGGCGGTGTCGGGCAGCGGCCAATCGTAACCGTAAAGGGGTATGCCCTGGAGTATCTTTTCCGGAGGAACGAGCGACGTTGCGTATGCTAACACCCTTCTAACTTGGTTGATCGGAGCGATTGCCACAGGCGGCCCGCCAATCCAACCCCATTCGTACGTCATGATATACATGATGTCCACAAGGCGTCCAAGGGTAGCGTAGTCGAATGTGCCTACCCACGGATCGTTTGGCCGGTCGGATGCTTTTGGAGCAACTGCGATAGTCACGAGGTATCCTAAAGGCTTCAGTGCATCCCTTAGTTCTCCAATGAACCTGTTGTATAAGGGACGGTCTTCCGGATACATATTTTCGAAGTCCACGTTTATACCTCGATACCCGTACTGAGCTAGCGCGTCTCGAATCGAGGCTATGGTTTTTTCTCTAGTGATGCTGTCAGACATTACGTACCTTGCAAGGTCGGGTTGAAATAGGTCTTGTTCCCAGTTCGTCAACACTGCTAACGGCACAATTCGCTGTTCTTTGGACAGCTGGGCTATCTCGAGAGAGTTTGGGGGCTCGATGACTTCTCCCTCTCGCGTTACCCTGAACTGAAAAAGAGTGCAGTATGTCAGACAGGGCCCTGCCGATGACATTGCTACGCGCATGCTGTCGACCTCTGGAAAGACGTACGCTAGAGTTTCCGCGTCTGGCCTTACAATGTCGGGCGCTTTTTGTGGGATGGTCAAAGTCTGGAACGGAAAAATCAGCGATGGATTCACTATTTGGTTTACTCTAGCAATTAGGCCAACAGAGACGCCAAACTGCCTTGATATCGTCCAAAGTGTGTCCCCAGGACGGACAGTGTATTCGATGCCGATCCACCCGGGAATGACTAACTCAGAACCTGCTTCAATATGATAGGGGTCCTCGATATCGTTAACCTCGGCAAGAATCTGAACGGTGGTCCCGAATTGCTGAGCTACTCGAGAAAGGGTATCGCCGGGCACTACAGTGTAGATGAGGAAGTGTTGAGGCGGTTCTGGAACGAGAATCGCTTGGCCGACTACAAGTCTGTCCGGATCTGCGAGCCCGTTGGCTTCTATCAGCTGCTCAACTGAAACACCTAATCTGGATGCAGTCGCAGCTAGTGTGTCCCCAGGCTGGACGACGTAAATCCCCATGCGACAAACCCCCTTGCGGTAACCGTGGGATTTTCACATTATCGTATGAACAGGTATGCCAATTGGTCACCGCAACAAGGCCTCGTAGAGGGCAAAAAAAGAGGGTGGGGACTTTTATCTGTCCACCCTCAGCGATAGGAACGACCTGTTTCTCTGAGCCAGTACCTGCTCCCTAGATGCTCTGCGTAGGTCACGCTGGCACTTCCTGCAGTACTCGGCATAAGAGAAGTTCTGAGTCTTGCAATCCGGGCAAATCATTGCTTATCACCTCCTTTGTTATTTGCGGGTCAGGTTCTGCCCCACAGGGCTATCATCCGTCCCGACTTCATTATATAGACCCCAAGGCGTGAATCAATCTCCGTAGTCGATCGTTTTAGGGCAATATTTTAGATTAGACACATTTATATAATGTTATCTTTTAAAATCGTTATGTACATTGGCAGTGGGCTTTGTTTTGTATATGTGACGGCTGTCTTGAGTAGAAATTGAGCGGGGGGACATACTATTGACTGCCATGGAGGCCATCCTCCATGGCACTCCCACAAGACGGATCACAGCCGCGCCCTCGCGTGGTTCGCAACGTAGTCTTGTGGGATTTTTACATGTCTCTTGACACAGGCAGTTCAGAAGGATTTCGCAGTGTCGATAGAGAAAGCAGGCGTAGCACATCTCTAATTTGTTCAAACGGGCTCCGCAGTCGCGCAGTAAGCAAGAATCTATTCCTGGGATCATAGCATTTATATTGACTCTGTTTTTGGCCGACTGAATGGGGCGTTTGCGGGGTGGGTACTTGATGTATTGGTTATCGCTTGTTGGCCTGATTATAACCGTCGTTTCGGTTCCTCTTATTATCAAGGCCAGCAGGAAGCTTTCGCTCAGCCAGCCTATTCGAGAAGATGGTCCGAAGACGCATTTGAAGAAACGTGGAACTCCAACTATGGGAGGCCTTTCGTTTTGGTTTGCTGTGTTGGCAGTCGCAGCGGTCAGATGGCATGATGCCGACTTCAGGCTTTTGACGATAGTGTTCATCCTTTTCGGACTGATCGGTCTTTTGGATGATATGAAAAAAGTTCTCAGTAGGGACTCGCGGGGCGTGCCTGCGCGCGTGAAACTGCTGGGGCAGGCGATAGGTTCTGCAGCGTTTCTGGTCTCTTTTATCGGGCCCGCACAGCAGTATGTCCCGGTCGCCTTGAGATCGTTAAACGTAGGACATGTTCCCTACTGGCTATACATGGTCATTTCCGGTCTCGTTATGATGGGCACGTCCAACGCGATTAACTTTGCAGACGGTGCTGACGGGTTGTTGTCCATGACAGCAATACCAACGCTGGGTTTTTTGGCATTGTTTTCTACAGACGAAAGCGTTGTTCTCATGAGCTTACTGCTAATAGCAGTGCTGGTTGGGTTTTTGTTCTACAACCGTTATCCGGCACGGATAATAATGGGCGACACCGGTTCTATGGCGCTCGGCGGCGTCATTTGCAGCATGTTTTTCATGTCCGAGATGGAGCTTCTCATGCCGATAGTGTGTTTTCCGTACTATGTCGAGATACTGTCTGTGACTATCCAGGTCATTAGTTTTAAGTTGACGGGTAAGCGAGTTTTCAAGATGAGTCCGATCCACCATCATTTTGAGCTATCTGGGTGGAGCGAAAATAAGTTAGTCGCTGCCTTTTTCGTAGCTTCTTGCGTGTGCGCGCTTGCAGGTGCCGGAATCCTGGCCGTAGTAGAGGTATTTTAGGAGAGTGACAGAATACCTAGAGTCGCTCCAAACCAGCTTGTGCCAAATCAAATAAGTGGCCAGGCTGGTGCTGTAGAGCAGAAAGGCTGTTAGAATAATCTCGATCAAACCCATCGGCGACTCTCCTGGATCATGTGCGTGTTCAATATATACTATGTAGGACGACTGAGAGTGTATGTTCCGAATTGGGTCCGTGCCCGATTCTCAATACATTGATACCAGACAGAAGGAGTGTTGCACATGACAAAAAAGGTTGTTTGCTTTGGCGAGATCATGATGAGACTTTCACCGCCGGGAATGAAGAGGTTCGTACAGGCAGATAGCTTTGACGTAGTATATGGAGGCGGCGAAGCAAATGTCGCGGTATCTCTCGCAAACTATGGCCTAGACTCGTATTTTGTTACCAAACTTCCCGCCAATCCGCTTGGAGATGCCGCCGTCAGCTACCTGAGGCGGTTCGGAGTTCGGACCGATTACATAATACGTGGCGGTGATAGGATAGGGATTTATTTCCTGGAAATGGGCGCTTCTCAAAGGCCATCTAAAGTAGTCTATGACAGGGCCAATTCTGCTATATCTCAGATTAAGCCGGGCGAGCTTGATTGGGATACGATACTGGATGGTGCCGCATGGTTCCATGTGACAGGTATAACACCCGCACTGAGTGACTCAGCTGCCGAGGTTGCCATAGAGGCAGTTAGGACTGCAAAGAACAAGGGCTGCACGGTGAGCACTGATCTCAATTATAGAAAGAAGCTGTGGTCGCCGGAAAAGGCAAACAAGGTTATGACCGAACTGGTGAAGTATGTGGACGTAGCTATTGGAAACGAAGAAGACGCTGAGAAAGTTTTTGGCATCAAGGCCCCGGATTCGGATGTGGTTGCCGGATCTCTGTCCATCGACGGCTACAAGTTCGTAGCCTCTGAATTGGCTCGCAGGTTCGGTTTTAAGATGGTTGCAATCACGCTCAGGGAGAGCTTATCTGCGTCAGATAACAATTGGTCAGCGCTATTGTACGCCGACGGAGAGTTTTATCTCTCTCGCAAGTACCACATACACATTGTAGACAGGGTAGGCGGCGGAGACTCCTTTGCCGGCGGCCTTATCTACAGCATACTGGCAGGCAAACAGCCGCAGGAGGCGCTGGAGTTTGCGGTAGCAGCCTCCTGCCTGAAGCACACTATTTTTGGCGACTTCAATTTGGTATCGATTGAAGAGGTGGAAGCCCTGGCTGCAGGCGATGCTTCTGGCCGGGTTCAGCGGTAGGGCGGCCGAAGCGTAGAGGGGGTTACAGATATTGGTCAGTATTCGGGAAGATCGTTTGATCGGCGAGTTTGAGAACTTGGTTAAGATCGATAGCATTTCGCTTAAGGAACGCAAGATGGCCGATTACCTGAAGCAGAGGCTGGTTGAACTCGGCTGTAGAGTTGAAGAAGACGATGGAGCAAAGGCGGTGGGAGGCGAAGCGGGAAATGTCATTGCTCGTTTCCGCGGGACCGATCCTGCCCGCCCACCGCTCTTGCTCAGTGCCCATATGGACAGAGTGACCCCAGGCGAGGGAATTCGGCCGGTTAGAGAGGGCAATATTATTCGCAGCAGCGGCGATACGATTCTCGGTGCAGATGACGCGGCTGGCATTGTGGTGGTACTTGAGGTACTGCGCATGCTCGGTGAGAATGAGCGAGATTACCCGGACATAGAGATTGTCTTTTCCTTCAGTGAAGAGAAGGGGCTTTTAGGCGCAAAGGCGGTTGACACTAGCAAACTGCGGGCCAAGATCGGATACGTGATAGACTCAGGTGGTCCGGTCAACAGAGTCATTGTGCAGTCGCCTTCACACATTACGTTTACAGTGAAGGTTAAAGGCAAAGCAGCTCACGCAGGTGTGGAGCCCGAAAAGGGCATAGACGCGGTGCAAGTGGCTGCGAGAGCCATCTCACAGATGCGCCTAGGACGAATTGATGAGGAGACAACGGCTAACTTGGGCGTTATTTCTGGCGGAAGAGCGACTAACATAGTGTGCGACCTTGTGGAGATTCGCGGGGAAGCCCGCAGCATGAATCGCGAGAAACTCGATAGCACCGTCGAGGCAATCAAGGGGGCTTTCCAGAAGAGCTGCGATGAAGCCGGTGCTGTCCTTGAGTTCGAGTCTGAGATTGAGTATGAGACTTATCACATCAGTTCATCGGCTGAAGTGTGCCGGAGACTGCTAAGAGCTGGCAAACAGCTGGATATGGAGATCAGTTTCATACCCGCGGGCGGGGGAAGTGACGCCAACATCTACAACGCCAAGGGCATTGAGTGCGTAGTTCTCAGCGCCGGCTACTTCAAACCGCACTCGCTTGAGGAGTACCTGGACATTGAGCAGCTGAAAAAGGCTGTGTTATTGGTCTATGAGGTAGTGACGACCTGACACCGGCTACGCTGGTGGCTAGGCGAAGTGGACAAGCAGTGAGTCGGCAGCTTGCCGGTGGGGAGGCTGATAACGCAGTGAGCAGCGATACGTTGAGTCAGTATGACCAGGTGGTCGCTCGTGCTCGAGCCGTGTTTGCCGCGAAGAATCGCGACTACGGAGATTCGTGGCGCTTGCTGAGGCTCCGGTCAATTACCGACCAGATATATGTCAAGGCACGCAGGATTAGGCAGTTAGAGGAGATGCCGGATGCTCCACAGGTTCCTGAGGGAGTTGAGACGGAGTATCTCGACATACTGAATTACTGCATCATGGCCCTTATCAAACTGTCTGAAGGAACGAGCGACGACATTGAGTCGGTTGAAGGGCGATTGTCTTGGCGCCCGGCAGAGGATCAATGTGCGAGGGTTAAGGATGTATCAGGCGAAAAGTGAGAAATGTCTGCTCGATCAGTATGACGCGGTGATAGATGAGGTCAGGCGCTTGATGCTGGCCAAAAACCACGACTATGGAGAGGCTTGGCGTGAAATGCGTCTTAGTTCGATAACCGATCAGATACTCACCAAGTCGTACCGTATTGCGACTATTTTAAACAATCGAGGGAAGACTGTTGTATCAGAGGGGATTGAATCTGAGCTGAGAGACATAGCCAATTACTGCGTTTTCGCGTTGATCAAGATTGCTGAGGCGAGAGATAGACGATAATCAACGGCTATGCAGCTGTCACAGTTCACTTGCTGAGACCGTATTGATGATAGTGCCGGAAACTGCCGGGTAGGTCAAGATGAAAGTGGCTGGTCACAGTGAACGAGCGCCTAGAGAAGGTTTTTTCTTGTTTGATATGCAAAAGGAGCGATGTGGACGGGATATTTGTAGCTGCGAACTTCATCTGCGAGGACTGCGAGAGACGGATTGTCAGCTGTGAGAGCAGTGATCCCGACTATGACGAGCTCCTGCAGAGCATTAGGCTGCTGTGGCGGCCTTACGGATCTATCGGCGAGCTGTCTGCCGGCGACGACAGCAGCAGAGCAGATAGGCTTTAAACAGAACGCATTGTGCCCTCTTCCCATACTATATAACAGTGATTTTGCATGCTAGAACTGTCGGGTGGAGGGTAGCGTATGTTCTCTGGCAGGCAGCTAATTCGCGAATTGCAGCGAGTGAGGCAAGATGTTGATGCGGTTGGAGAACGGCTAGACAAGTACGAGCAGAACATAGAAAGACTCGACAAGTGTGTTGAACGACTTGAAGAAATGCTATCACAGTGGGAGGGGACGAGGATTGCCCCTGAGCCCGGTGCCCCTCCTGTTGCTGACTTTGTCTCCGTTTTGAACTCTCTTTTCGGGAAGGGACTTGAAGCGTCTCTCGGGCCGGTGATTGCGAGATTGATCGAAGTCATCGGCCCGATTGTGTCACTTGCAAAGACGCTTCAAACGACAGAGAGAGGATCAATGAGAATCGATTTCTCCAAGATATCCAAGGAAGGCGTTGTCAGCCTGTTGCTCATCGGGCTTATGATCAGCGTGATGGAAGACAAATTAAGAGAGGGAGTTGAGTCAATTATCGAAATAGCGAGGCCGTACAGAGGATTAGCAGAGGCTCTTCTCAAGTTCTCGGGAAATTCGTTCGCGGGTGGTTATCACTCAGACAGCAGCTCTTCCACAAGTGACCAACAGAATCATTCTGGCGATATCATCAGTTTGACTACAGCATTGCTCAACTGACCGGCCGTTTTCCATTGAGCCCTCTCTCTGATCCGGCAGCCCGGTCGCGTTAATGAAAGCTTTTGAGGAAAAGTGAGTAATAAATCAAAGAAGAAGACTGCCGGAGGTGAGAGCATGAGGGAACGTAGGGACGAAAGGGTTGATCTAGAGAGTCTCCCCCCTGTCCTAAAGGTTAAAGAACTGTCACAGCTCCTTCGGATACCGCTGACGCGAACTTATGAACTAATAGAGAAAGGAGAGATCCCTTGCATCCGCCTTGGAAGAAGCATTAGAATCCCAAGGTCTGTAGTATCGAAGTTGCTTGACGCAGACAACCATGGTAAGACAAGCTGAGCTGCAGCTGAACGCTGACCAGCATCTATCTGCGTGGCCGGGATGCAGGGTCTAGCTAGCCTGCATATATTAGGGCTAGCCTCGCTGTAGCCCAAAATATTGCTCTAGGGATTGCCTGTGAGCCAACAACCCCCTACACATGTCAGACGCCTCAATAGAGGCCTATAAATGCCCAAAACAGACTTAGACACCGGCGTTTGTAGGTCTTAATATTAGTGTGAAGCTCATGAATGAACCGAGGCGATGCGGTATTTTGAGGGTTGGCCTCACCTTTAATCTAAAGGATGACTTGCCGGAGCATCTGAGAACTACAAGAGACGCTGCCGCAGAGTATGATTCTGAGGCGACTGTAAACAGGCTTAAGTCAGCGCTTGAGCACAACGGTTATCAGGTTGTGATGTGCCCGTATGGGCCCGACCTGGTAGACATCTTGAGAGATCAGAGACCGGATATAGTGTTCAACATTGCCGAGGGTTGGAGTGGGCGAGCGAGGGAGGCCGTGGTTCCGGCCATATTAGAATTTCTTTCAGTCCCATATACAGGATCGGATCCGGTAACTCTCGGAGTGTGTTTAGACAAGACTCTTACAAAGCGGGTTGCTCAGTCTGGTGGAATACCCACTGCTCCTTTTGTCGAGATAACGAGTGTATCAGACCTTGCAGGTGTAGATCTTTCCTTCCCGGTTTTCGTCAAGCCTGCCTATGAAGGGTCCAGCAAGGGGATTACTTCCCAGTGTCGCGCATCTGATTTTACCCAGCTTAAAGCCATTATTGAGTCAACTTTGCGCGCGTACGACCAGCCAGTCCTTGTTGAGGAGTTTTTACCGGGCAGAGAGTTTACAGTCGGAATTCTCGGCAATGACCCGGTGCAGGTATTTCCTCCGATGGAGATTCGCCAAAAGAAGTCTACAGATTCACAGTCGTTTGTATACTGTTACGACACGAAGGTTAACAACGGCGAAGAGCTCTTGTGCCCTGCGCCGATTTCCAAAGAGCTCGACGAGGAGCTCAGGCGCCTGTCAGTTAGGGTTGCCAGTGTTTTTAAGCTGAGGGACTTTGCTCGAATAGACTTCAGAATTGACAGACTGGGAAAGGTGAGTCTTCTCGAGATCAACCCTTTGCCTGGCTTTTCAGAGGTTAGCCTCTACCCGCTCTGCGCCAAGGCGGCACGGCTTGACTTTGATGAACTTGTCAATGCCATACTGTCTGCGGCACTGAGTAGGTACGATTTGACTTCCGAGAGCCTCGGCAGCTAATTTAGTCCCGTGAACGGGAAATGCCACAAAAGAGGAAGGAATGCTCAGATGACAGAGTCAGACGATTGGCAAAACTGGCAATGGCAGATGGCCCATCGAATCCACACCGTTTCCGAGTTAAGCCGCTATGTTAAGCTGGATCTCCGGGAGATTAACGGGATAACTCAGGCAGCGAAAGAGTTTAAATGGAATATCACTCCATATTACGCGAGTTTGATGGATCCAGAAGACCCTAACTGTCCGATTCGTAAGCAAGCCATTCCTGACATTCGGGAGCTTGACGATTGCGAAGGCGAGATGGACCCTCTTGCGGAAGACAAGAAGAGCCCGACAAAAGGCCTCATACACTGCTATCCGGATCGGGTGGCCTTCTGCGTGGCTGTTGAGTGCGCAATGTATTGCCGGCACTGCGTCAGAAAGAGGATTGTTGGCAAGCCTCAAGAGACTATGTCGTGGAAAGACATAGAGAACGGAATCGAGTATATTAGGTGCAACCCGGAGATACGGGATGTGCTCATTACCGGTGGCGATCCTCTGACTTACTCAGATGAGTTCATCGACAAGCTTTTGAGTCGAATCCGAGCTATCGATCACGTAGAGATCATCCGCATCGGCACCAGGGTCCTGTGCACCATGCCCCAGAGAATTACACCCAAACTCTGTGAGATTATAGCGAAGTATCATCCGGTGTTTATCAACACGCAGTTTAACCATCCAAAAGAGTTGACAGAGGAAGCAGCCGAAGCTTGTGATAGGCTGTTAAGGGCGGGAGTTCCGCTTGGCAACCAGTCTGTGCTGCTCAAAGGCATCAACGACGATCCCGATGTCCAGCTTCGGCTCGTGCGAGGATTGCTGAAGATGAGGGTTCGGCCGTATTACCTGTATCAATGTGAAGTGCTCAAAGGTACCGCACATTTCCGCACCAGCCTTGAGGATGGACTTAACATCATTTCGCATTTGCAGGGATGGACGTCCGGATTGGCCGTACCTAGGTTCGTGATTGATACGCCTATAGGCAAGATCCCGATAGAGCCGAATAATATCGTCGAGAGAGACGATCACTCGGTCGTGCTGCGAAATTATCAAGGCAAGACCTGTAGGATGATTAACCATCGAAGGGCTCTATCGGAAACGCTGGAAAGATTAGCTCAGCCTGCGGTTGCGGCGCTTTAGTGGACAACAAGAGCAAAGCACGTACTTAAGAGCAAAGCACGTACTGAAGATTAGGACAGATTGAGATCCATGCGAGGTCCTCGGCCAGGAGGGTCTCGCTTTTTTTTGGATCTGCGGCGTCGGATGTGCGCAGCTATCAGGGGGTGTCTAGGAGTTCCAAAAGGAGAAGCTGTGTTCTTTATAGAATTCCTGGGTGTCAAAGGTGTCAAGGCTCGACGAAGGTCGATCTAGCTCAAGTTGATAGGTGCGATTAGACTGGCGCTATACCACTCACGTCATATCATCAGTAAGACGACGTCATCCGGCGAGGAATCTTACCTTCGAAGGTCGAAAGGGACAAGGCCATCGGCTAGGCGTTCGTCGACAACGCAGGCAGTTAGCTCGCAGAAGCCCGGCGGTACCGGCAGTGACCAAACGACGACAGAGGACCGTGTCGGGCCTTCTGAAGAAAGCAGTAAGCCTGCAGCGGAAAAGGATCCGATCGCAGCTGCTGTCGAAAAGATAAGACAGATAGATCCGGAGATGTTGGCGAACTTGGCGCGAGCGTTCTTGAAACCGGCTCAAGCAACTGGATAGCGAGGTGAATCCATGGCTCATCCGATTGTAGACGCGCTGCTAAACCATGTTCGCTCCAGTGTCTATCCCATGCATGTGCCCGGCCATAAACAGGGCAGAGGGTCAGATACGATTGCTGCTGCAGTTATTCCTCAGTATTTCTACAAGATCGACCTCACAGAGATCCCAGGGCTCGATGATCTCTACGAGCCCACGGGGTGTATAAGAGAAGCGCAGGCTGAAGCCGCCAGTCTGTTTGGAGCCGATCGCACTTTCTTCCTTGTCAACGGTTCGACTGTTGGGATTGAAGCAGCTATCTTGGCGACCTGTGGGCCGGGTTCTAAGATTGCCGTTTCTGGTGTAGTGCATCAGTCGGTAGTGGCGGGCATTGCTCTTGCCGGTTCGGAGCTAGTGCGCATGGAAACGATGGTTTCCTCAAGATTCCTCATGCCGCTGGGAGTTGATGCGGCCGAGGTTGAGCGGTGCCTTGCCTGTGAAGATGGGATTGCTGCGGTTTTGGTGACTAACCCGTCGTACTATGGAGTATGCCAGGATTTGCGCGCAATTGCTGACGCATGCCACAACCACGGTGCGATTTTCATTGTTGACGAGGCGCATGGCGCCCATCTTAAGTTTTCTGAGGAACTGCCGCCGTCGGCGCTTGACTCCGGTGCAGATATAGTCGTTCAGAGCGGACACAAGACCCTCGGCGCGGTCACGCAGACAGCTCTGTTGCACATTAAGGGGACGAGAGTTGAACCGGAAAGAGTAGCTGCCAGCATTAGGATGCTGCAGACGAGCAGCCCGTCGTATGTTCTTATGGCGTCTCTCGACTCGGTCCTGCACCGCTTGTCGATAGAGGGAGAGGAGTTAGTAGCTAGAGCTGTTTCAAGTGCGAGATTCGCCAGAGATGCTCTCAATCGGCTTCCGATAGATGTTCTGTCGCCAGAAGATTTGGATCCTGTGTTTTCGCTTGATGCGACGCGTCTGACTCTGTCAGCCGCCAATTTGGGAATTCTTGGACCGGAGCTGGAGAACAGGTTGAGGGCTAGAGGCTATCAGATGGAGTTTAGCGATTTGCTCAGCTCTATTGCGGTCATTACGTACGCCGACAGCGTGTCGGATCTCGAGGGGTTTTGCAGAGCGGTGGAGGATGCACTCGGTAACAGTGCGCCGGATTCCTCTGTTAGCAGACTGCGGAAGCGAATTTATCCTAAGTTGACTGAAGCGTTAGCCAAGAAGCCGGAGTTTGCCCTGACTGTTAGAGATGCAGTTTTCTCTGATAAGACATTTGTAGATTTGGAAGCATCGGTAGGAAGGATTGCCGGTGAGTGCGTTTCCCCATATCCTCCCGGTATCCCGCTTCTCTACCCAGGGCAGGTCATAACAAGAGACGACGTAGACTTGGTTGGAGAGTTTCTCGATTTGGGGATCCGGTTTCATGGGATAGCAATGGAGGACGGCAAGTACCTGTGTTCAGTGGTTGATGATTAGGGCAGCTTCAAGCCTGCTGTCGCCGGTCCGGTAACTCGTCACATGGGCACTGCCGACGGGTTCGTTGGCGCTTAATGGTCGTTCTGATATAATTGATATAGATGTAGAGGTGGGGGACATGAAATTGATCATTGCAGTCGTCCAAGACCAGGACGCCGATCGCCTCATTGATGCCCTTATGGATAAGGGTTATAGAGCTACTAAACTCGCCAGCACCGGCGGGTTTCTTAAGGCGGGTAACACTACGCTGTTAATTGGCGTTGAGGACCAGGAAGCCGATGATGTGGTCAATACTGTAAAAGACATTTGCAAGTCACGCACTCAAGTAGTTGCCCCGTTAACTGCTGTAGGCAGATCTATGAACAACTATGTCCCCAGCCCGATTGAAGTGCCTGTCGGGGGCGCAACTGTGTTTGTGGTAAACGTAGAGAGGTTCGAGAAGGTATAAGCCGTTTGCAGAGGTATGTCAGTGGATTCGACAGAGGTCTTGCATGAAGGCATCGTTGGCCAAGAGTTTGCCCAACGAATGCTTGTCAACATGATACGGCGCAGGAGGATACCGCACGCCATTTTGTTGTGGGGGCCTGCTGGAGTTGGTAAATCAAGCCTAGCGTTGGCGTTTGCTGCTGCTTTGAATTGCACTTGCAGAGGCGAGTCAGTATCGGCTTGCGGGGTCTGTCCATCTTGCCATGCGCTCAAAACCGGTAACCATCCAGATATACGAGTCGTTGAGCCGGAAGGCCAGTTCATCAAGATCGATCAGGTACGAGACACGATAGAGGCAGCATCCTACCGGTCCTATTCGAGCGAGTGGAAGATCTGGGTGTTTAGACATGCGGACCGGATGAATGAAGAGGCTGCAAACAGCATACTCAAGATTGTCGAGGATCCACCTTCGAATACCGTGTTTATTCTTACGGCTGAGAACCTCTATTCCATTTTGCCTACCGTTGTTTCCAGATGTCGACTGATCAGATTGGGTCCTGTACGTCAAGAGGCGATCGAACATCTCTTGATCACTCGCTATGGCGTCCCAAAAGAGCAGGCACGAATTCAGTCATATCTTTGTGGAGGCAGCGTCGAAGCTGCCATTGAAGCTTGCCTTAACCAGTCGCTAGACAAAGAACGTATAGCGATGGTTCAAAACGTAAGGAGCCTAGTCGGCAAGCCCGCTTGGGAGGTTCTCAAGGCAGCTGCAGAGGCAGCCGAGACTGCGAGTAAGCCGGCACTTAACCGGCTGTTCGGCGTACTCAGCTATTGGTACAGGGATCTGTTGATCTTTAAAACAACGCAGAGTTCTGATCGAGTGGCTAATATCGACATGCTAGATGAGATCAAAGCCGACGCAAATGAGTACAGCGCTGAAGGATTAATCTTTAAGCTGAAATGCATATTTGAGGCTCAACGGCAGATTGCCGCAAATGCGAACATGAGCCTGGTGTTGGATCATCTGTATCTTACTTTGTCAATGCTAGACTGAGTTAAGTGAGTGGTAAAGAAGAGGAGTAATCCTTATGGTACAACCAGAAGACAATAAACCGGCTGAGGAGGCTTTCAACGCGTCTAAGCAGAAATCGAAATACAAGAGAAATAGATCCAAAAGTCGTATTCGGAAACTCGGGCACAAGCGTGATGGACTTGAACAGGAACAGGCGAGCACTCAGGATGCACAGACATGGGCTAAACGCTCGAGGCGGCGCCGCAAGCCGGCCAAGGGCGGTTCGCGGAGTCAGGCTGAAACGCAACAGGCCGATGCTACTGCTCAGCAGACCGACCTTACTGCCGAGGCCGCCCAGCAAGAAACGAGTTCGGGCGACCAGGCGGAATATGACGCCGACAGCCACGCGATAGTGATTGACGAGCCGGTTTCCGCGGGTGATGCGGATGATGAGACTCTGGAGAATCTATCTGATTTGGAGGATCTAGAGGAAACGGAGGAATCCGGTGAGCCCGTTGAAACTGCTGAGCTGACTGCGCCGGAGGTGTCCTCCGCCAAAAGTGAGTCCGAACCGGTAGTCGTAGTAGGAGTGAGGTTTAGGAAATCGCGCAAAATATACTACTTTACTCCAAATGAATTGGATCTCAGTCGGGGAGATAGTGTCATAGTCGAGACAGTCAGAGGGATTGAGTTGGGCACTGTTGTTACCGGTCCCAAAACGGTTTCTGCGTCTCAAGTTGTTATGCCGCTCAAGCCGGTTATGAGGAAAGCGTCTGCTGAGGACCATCTTAAGGCAAAAGAAAACGAGGAAAAGGAGAAACAAGCTTTTGACATATGCCTTGGGAAAATAGCCAAGCATGGTCTTCCTATGAAGCTTGTGGATACTGAATACACGTTTGACCGCAATAAGCTGATATTCTACTTCACCGCTGAAGGCCGAGTGGACTTCCGAGAGCTTGTGAAGGACCTTGCAGCAGTGTTTAAAACTAGGATTGAACTGCGGCAGATAGGAGTCCGTGATGAGGCGAGGATGATCGGTGGACTGGGTTGCTGCGGTCGTCCCATATGCTGTGCGTCTTTTCTCAATGAATTTGAGCCTGTATCCATCAAGATGGCTAAGGAGCAAAACTTGTCGCTTAATCCGACGAAGATTTCGGGCGTTTGCGGCCGATTGATGTGCTGCCTCCGATATGAATACGAGACTTACAAGGCCTATCGTCTGGGTCTGCCAAAGATTGGCCAAGAAGTGTACACTGACAAAGGCAAAGCAAAAGTTGCCGACTTAGATATCCTCCGCAGATTGGTGAAGCTCGACTACGGGGATGGCAATCTGCAGGTAGTGCCTGCGGATCAGGTTGAAGTGCCGAGCCCTGAAGAGGGAGCAGCAGTTACGGATTCCGTCGACGAGGTAGACGATGAGTTGGCAGAACTTGAAGCCGACGGAGAGACGGTAGAGCCGGATTCCGATGAGTGATTGATGGCGGTGGCAGTGGTATGAACGGTGATGTCAGGTCCTTGCTCAAACCGGGCGAACGGCTCGATGATCTGCAGCGGGCTGGCTTGCGCATCATCCAGAATCCCGCTGTGTACTCGTTCTCTGTTGATTCGGTCCTGCTGGCATCGTTTGCTCGTGCAAAGCACAGAGACGTCGTAGTTGACTTAGGCACCGGAACCGGGGTAATTCCGCTGCTTATGTGGGCTAGGTGGAGGCCCGCTCGGATAGTAGCCATAGAAGTTCAGCCGCAGTTAGCAGACATGGCTCGCCGGAGTATGATCCTCAATGACCTCGAGGATGAGATCGAAGTCGTTGAGGGAGACATAAGGGAAATCGCTCCTAGGTTTGATCACAGCAAAGTGGATGTGGTTGTCTGCAATCCGCCATACAGTTCAGTCGGCAATGGGCCGCAGCCCAATTTCTCTTCTCGCAGCATAGCTCGTGCCGAGTACCTGTTGACGTTGTCAGATATGGCGTCGGTATCCTCGCGCATTCTAAAGAGTGCAGGAAGACTCGTTGTAGTCTACAGGGCCGATCGTCTGGCTGAACTGTTGACAGAGCTAAGCTTGAAGCGACTAGAACCCAAACGCATGCGGTTAGTGTATACTTCCCCTTCTAAGCCGGCAAAGATGGTGCTGTTGGAGGCTGTAAAAGACGGCGGGAAGCAACTAACTGTGTTGCCGCCCATGTACATTCACGAGGAGGACGGCAGCTACACTTCTGAGATCATGCGAATCTATTCCGATGCGGACGGCGGTGGAGAGGGATAGAGATTGGCTGGCGGTACGCTTTATCTTTGTGCTACCCCCATCGGGAATCTCTCCGATGTGACCTTGCGGGTCTTAGATGTTCTCAAGAATGTCGATTACATCGCAGCTGAAGACACTAGGCAAACGAAGAAGCTCCTTTCGCACTACGGCATCTCGGCCAGTTTGATAAGCTATCATGAACACAATAAGCTGGTTGCCGGCGAGCGAGTGCTGGGGCTGCTTGAGGAAGGCAAAGACGTCGCTTTAGTAACAGATTCAGGAACTCCTGCAATCTCTGATCCCGGGCAGGAGCTCGTGTCAGCGGCTATTGAGCGTGGATTCGCTCTGCAGGTTGTCCCGGGACCCAGTGCGGCCCTTGCTGGTCTGGTGGTTTCCGGACTGCCGACTTCGCGATTCGTCTTTGAGGGATTCCTGCCACGCAAAGGAAAGGAACGAGCAGAGAGGCTGCGGCAGCTTGCGGCAGAACCTAGGACCATGATTATCTACGAGTCTCCTCGGAGGGTTGTGAAGACTCTGGAAGACTTAGCCGAACAGCTGGGCATTGACAGAAGATGCTCGCTGTCGCGCGAGTTGACTAAGAAATTCGAGGAGACCATCCGTGGGACGATCGGAGAAGTGTTGGCTCAGCTTCGCGGCCGTGAGGTTAAGGGTGAATGCGTATTAGTTGTAGCCGGCACAGGGACGGAGACGTCGGGAAACGGTGCGAGCCTGATCAAGGGGCGGCCGGAGCTTCAAGCTATGGTTAGTTCGTATGCAGAAGTTCTTCTAGCTCAAGGATGCACGAGACGTGATGTAGCGCTCAGGATTAGCGAAGCGCTTGGGTGCCCTCGGCGGGAAGTATACCGTCTGATTGGCGGTATCGATAGGGATTGACTTTGCGATAGGCCTTACTCTCTTACGCGGTGTGCAGGTAGCAGCAGAACCGGCACCGGGTCTCAGTGCCGGTTCTGCCATAGTTATCTATGTAAGCAATTGCCAGGAACGTTCTTTGAGAGGATCAGGCGAGGTTCTTCATTTCATTCAAGCACGACTGGCAGATGTTCTTGTCTTTGTAAACGCGTACATTGGATGCGTCTCCGCAGAAAATGCACGCAGGCTCGTACTTCTTCAGGATGATCTTCTCGCCATCTACATAGATCTCGAGAGGGTCCTTCTCGGCTATGTGCATCGTGCGACGCAGCTCGATGGGGATTACTACTCTTCCCAACTCATCGATTTTTCTCACTATTCCTGTAGACTTCATTCATTTCACCCCCACTTCAACACAATTCGACACTTATCAGCACCTAAATTATAACACTGATTCCATATAGAGTCAAGGTCTACAGTGAAGATCAATAAAGAATTCTTAACGTCAGCTTCGACAGCCGCGAGAGCAGCGGCAGAGACCTGAAGCTACATTTAACTATATCGGCACCGGGTCTCGGAAGGATGAGTGCTTTCTCTGAAGAAGGATATCCCTAGTGGAATCTTGGTGCGCCTCACGTTCGATGAGGTGTGCGCAGACATAACTGCTGAGGAGATGAATACAGCTATGGACCGCGTCGAAGTATTGCGCAGTCTCATTGATTTGTCAAGAGAAATAGGGAAGCCTGAAGAAGGTCTTGTTATTCTGGGCGAGGGAAATACGTCGGCCGGAGTTGATGATCGCACGTTTTACGTGAAGGCCAGCGGGACTGAGTTGAGAACCGCCGATGAGAACACTTTTGTTTTGGTGGAAAGAGAACCTCTAATGGATTTGCTGAACCGAGGAGAAGCTACTGATTCCGAGGTCGACTCCGCCTTGAGAGCAGCCGTAGTGGGAGAGACCACAGCCAAACCTTCGGTGGAGACCCTAATGCATGCATACTTCCAAAGCATACCGGGAGTTAGGTACGTCGTGCATACCCATCCGGTGGCTGTGAACTCAATCCTTTGTTCCAAGAACGCTTTTGAGATTCTCCGGGGCAGGATCTTTCCGGATGAAATAGTGTGCTGCGGGCTCGAGCATGTATTTGTCCCGTACGTTGACCCCGGACTGAAGCTTGCCGTAGAGATCCGACGTAGGTGTGACGAGCATATGGAGACTTACGGGGCTCCGCCTCGCTCCATTCTTATGAAAAACCACGGGCTGATAGTGCTCTCATCATCAGTCAAAGCTGCCTTGAGCGCATGCAGAATGTGGGTTAAGACTGCAACCATTTTGATGAACGCGACGTTGCTTGGCGGAGCAAGCTACCTTACGCCCGAACAGGCAGCACGGATTGAACACAGACCTGATGAGGAATACAGGCGTCGACTCTTATCGAAATAACAGACGTGGACTTTGCTGCTGACTTAGGCACATATGTGTCTTCGTCAGACAACCAAAGAGGAGGATACATCGATGAGCAAGCTGCTTAGACCGGGGTTACGGCTCACTCATAGAGAGCGGTTTTTGAGGCAAATGCACTTTCAAACTATTGATAGGGGGGTCCACTGGGAGTTTGGCTACTGGGGCCAAACGATCGAGAGATGGCATAACGAAGGCCTGCCTCGGGGCATTAACAAGGGCGAGGGCCGCGGCTCCGTGGAAGCGTTTTTTGGTGTAGACCCAACATTTGTCGTGCCTATAGATGTTGGGTTAGAACCGCCGTTTTCCGGACCAGTTGAAGTCATCGAAGAAAAGGAGCGCTCTAGGATTGTCAAGCACCCCGACGGGATGATCGCCGAGGAAGGGAAAGGGGATGTAGTGAGCATACCTCGATACATCAAGATGCCGATAGCCGGGCGAGAAGATTGGAAGAGATTCAAAGAACGGCTGGATCCACACTCGCCGGGCAGAGCGAGAGATTGGGCGGCGATCGGCGAGCTGACCCGGTCCGCTACGGTACCTGTGGGAGTGTACTTTGGGTCATTCTTTGGGTGGATACGCGATTGGGTCGGTTTTGAACAGCTCGCTTTGATGATGTACGACGACCCGGACTTGGTCGAGGAAATGGTTGAAACTCTCACTCAAGTGAAGTTAGTGCAGCTAGAGGCCTGTTTGACTGAGTGCCAGGTAGACTTCGCGTTCGGTTGGGAGGACATCTGCTTCCGCGGAGGTCCAATGATCAGCCCGGCAATGTTCAAAGACATCGTCGCTCCCAGAGTCAAGCAGGTCTGCGATCTGTTGAGGCAACACGGAGTTGACATTATTTGGACAGACTGTGATGGAGACATCAGGCCGCTGGTTCCTATTTGGCTTGAAGCCGGCCTCAACTGCATGTTTCCTCTCGAGGTGCATTGCGGCAGCGATCCGGTGGAGCTCAGGAAGGAATACGGTAAGCGGATTCTCCTCAGGGGTGGGATTGAAAAGTACCGGCTGAGCAAGACTCGCGAGGATATACTGGCCGAACTCAAGCGCGTAGAGAAGGTTTTTGAAGAAGGAGGATATATCCCGCATTGCGATCACAGAGTTCCTCCTGATGTTCCGTATGACAACTATTGTTACTACATCCGCGAGAAGCTCGCAATGATGGGTTGGACCAAAGAAGACGTGAGCGAAGTGTGGGGCATTCGCCTATGGAATTCAGATGGGCAGGCAGAAGCTCATTAGGGCACTGACTTGCGTCAAGCAAAGGAGGATAGCCTAATGCAACTTAGGGAAATGTATGAACTGGCAGTTCAAATGGGGATTGATGCCGATCCCAGAGGCAGAGAAGCAGTTGAAAAGCTGCTGGAAAAAGCCAGGAAGAAATACGAAAAGCTAAGTGAAGACGAAAAGGAAGAGTTTGACTTGGAACAGTTGAGCAATCCTTATACTGACACCAGAATCTCGTTTGGCGCCGATGACACGGAAGTTAATCGAGTACTGGTGGGGATAGATATAGATCAAAGCGAGATTCTGATGGCGAAAGAGCTCGAGCGTCAAGGCACTAAGATTGATTTGGTCTTAAGCCACCATCCCGCCGGCAAAGCGCGAGTTAGGTTCGCAGACGTAATGGACGTGCAGGCGGATATGCTGGCCCAGCTAGGCGTCCCCATCAATGTTGCTGAAGGCATTCTTGAGGAACGGATTAAGCAGGTAGACCGAATGCAGCTGCCGATCAATCATTTCAGAGTTGTAGACGCTGCGAGATTGCTTAATGTGCCGCTCATGAGTGTCCATACCCCGGCTGATAACAATGCCCAGAAGATCGTTCAAAAGCACCTTGACGAGCAAAAACCCGAGACTCTCGAGGACGTAGTGAGCGCACTCAAGATGATTCCTGAATACAAGCAAGCGGCTAAAATGGGCATTGGGCCTAGAATCCTTGTCGGAAAGAAAGAGGGCCGCGCCGGAAGAGTATCGGTGATTATGACAGGGGGCACTGGCGGTCCGGTAGAGGACATAGAGGAACTTGTAAAGGCTGGAGTAGGCACTGTGGTCCTGATGCATATTTCGGATGAGAAGAAGAAGGAAGCGGAAAAGCACCATCTCAACGTCATCATTGCCGGCCATATGGCGAGTGACTCTGTCGGGATGAATGCTATACTCGATGAGTTTGAAAAGCGAGGGGTGGAGGTAGTGCCTTGCTCAGGAATTATCCGCGTGAGCAGGGCAGTGGCTTGCTAGCGCTAGACGTGGGTTTAACCCGAAAGTCGAACTCTGAAGCATGAAAGGAGCGGTGAGATCAATGTTCATTCCGATTGTATTTGGGTTGGTCGGCTTGTTTTTGATAGGTGCCTTCAGCACATCCGAGGCATCAAGTGCGGAGGCCGCGAGCGAGATCTTGAACAAGATCCGCTGGTATGGCCATGACACATTCAGGATCGATGTCGGCATGGTCATTTACACAGATCCGTTCCGGATTGAACACGAGGACACCGCAGACATAATCCTAGTGAGCCATGAGCATTATGACCACTGCTCGCCTGAAGACATCAAGAAACTCAGCGGCCCAGACACGGTGATAGTTGCGCCGAAGCAATGCAAGGGTAAGCTCAGTGGCAAGGTAGTGTTTGTGGAACCGGGGGGCATAACGAACGTCAACAGGATTCAAATAGAGGCAGTTCCTGCATACAACGTGAACAAACAATTCCACCCCAGGGATAGGGGTGGGGTCGGCTTCGTAATCACTGCCGGGGGCGTCAGGGTGTACTTTGCAGGAGATACGGACCGGATTCCCGAGATGAAGGAACTAGAGGTGGACATCGCACTCTTGCCTGTTTCGGGAACGTACGTAATGAATCCTGAAGAGGCTGCGGCTGCGGTTGCCGACATGCAGCCTAGGTACGTCATACCTATGCACTACGGTTCAATTGTTGGCACTGTGTCTGACGCTAAGAGATTTGAGCAGTTAGTTAAGTGTGAGCTCAAAGGCAAAGTGGAGGTGAAAATCCTCGAACACAAGTAAGCGGACAACCAATGAAGGATATCGAGGCGACTCGTAGAATAGCACATTGAGGCACGGCAGTGGATGCCTAGTACACAATTGATTTTACGACCCTTCAGGTGCCCACCGTGCAGGCAGTTCATCTTGTTGCACAGTGGGAGAATAGGGAATCAGGTGCAAGTCCTGAGCAGCCGCGCTACTGTAACCGGTTGCACCTCTCAGTTATGCCACTGGACTAGTGGGAAAGCGGAGTGTTTAGACAGACGGCCGCACCCGGATGTCTGGGAAGGTTGAAGAGGTGCGTGAAGCCGGGAGCCAGGAGACCTGCCTGAAGGAGCGGATCATAGCTTCGCGTGAGAGCTGTTGATCTGGTGCAGATGCAGGATACCGCAGATCGTGTAGTCAAGCAAGCGGTTCTAGAAACTTGACTGCATGATCCGTTTTGGTGGTACGTGCGTCAGGTGCGACGCCCGGCTCTTCGCGAGCCGGGCGTTTTTATCGCCTCTTAGAACAAATGCGGGGGAGTGATCCGGATTGGCAAGTGTGATTAAGCGGGACGGGCGACTCGTTGACTTCGACGAGGAAAGAATCATCAACGCCATCTACAAGGCTGCAAAGGCGGTAGGCATAGACGACAGGCAGCTTGCAATTGATTTGTCTGCCAGGGTTGTGGGGATCCTCACGAGAGAGGTATTGCCTGCCGTACCCACCGTTGAACAGATTCAAGACATCGTTGAGAGGGTTCTGATCGAAGAAGGCCAAGCGAAGATTGCCAAGGCCTATATACTCTACAGAAAACAACACGAAGAGCTGCGGCAGGTGCAGTGTCTTCTCGTGGACTGCCAGAAAATGATCGACCGATACATAACTGGAGAGGATTGGCAAGTCAACGAAAACAGCAACATGAACTTCTCATTGCAGGGGCTCAACAATTACATAATCTCTGCTGTTACCTCTCGCTACTGGCTTGAGAAGGTGTACCCGAAGGAGATTCGCGAAGCTCATGAGAGTGGCGACTTCCATATTCATGACTTGGGCCTGCTGGCCCCATATTGTTGTGGTTGGAACATTGCAGATCTCTTGCTGTACGGTTTTGGTGGTGTTCCTCAGAAGGTTGAAAGTTCTCCTGCCAGGCATTTTCGAACCGCTCTTGGCCAAGTCGTCAACTTCTTTTACACCCTTCAGGGCGAAGCCGCGGGTGCTCAAGCCTTTGCCAACTTCGACACCTACCTCGCACCGTTCATCAGATACGATGGCCTGCAGTACGACGAGGTCAAGCAAGCGATACAGGAGTTTGTGTTTAACCTCAATGTGCCTACTCGTGTAGGATTCCAAACTCCATTTGTAAACATAACGTTGGACGTTGTTGTGCCGGAGATGTTAGCTCATGAGCCTGTTATCATTGGCGGAGAACTTAAAGATGCCACTTACGGCGAGTTTCAAGATTGCCTCGACATGTTTAACACGGCTTTCTGCGAAGTGATGATGGCCGGCGACGCGAGGGGACGGATTTTCAGCTTCCCTATCCCTACATATAACATCACAAAAGAGTTCAATTGGGATAGCCCGGTAGCTGACAAGATTATGGAGATGACCGCGAAGTATGGAATCCCGTATTTTGCGAATTTTGTCAATTCAGATATGTCTCCTGAAGACGTAAGAAGTATGTGCTGCAGGTTAAGGCTTGACAATAGAGAACTGCGCAGGCGCGGTGGAGGCCTGTTCGGTGCAAACCCGCTTACAGGGTCAATCGGTGTGGTGACGCTGAACTTGCCCAGGATCGGATATCTCTCAAGCAGCAAGGAGGAGTTTCTTGACAGAGTCGGACGGCTTATGGATATGGCTAAAGATAGCCTCTTGATAAAGTGCGATCTCCTCGAAAGAATGACTGAGGTCGGCCTGTATCCTTACTCCAGGCGATACCTTCAGTCTGTCAAGGACCGTCTGGGCAGCTACTGGCACAATCATTTCTGCACCATCGGGATTATCGGTATGAATGAGGCATTGCTTAACTTCATGGGCAAGAACATTGCATCCGCTGATGGGCATGCGTTTGCACTTGAGATCCTGCAATACATGCGAAATCGCCTGATACAGTACCAAGAAGAGACCGGCCGGCTGTTTAACCTAGAAGCAACCCCTGGGGAGAGCACCTGTTACACCCTTGCATGCAAGGACAAGCGGGCGTTTCCAGACATAACTACGGCCGGTGGGGACGATCCATATTACACCAATTCTAATCATTTGCCGGTGGGGTACACTTCTGACGTTTTTCTAGCCCTGGATCTGCAGGAGGAGCTTCAGGCAAGCTATACGGGAGGAACAGTATTTCATGCTTTCGTCGGGGAAAAGATAGACGACATCGCCGCACTGAAGCGGTTTATCCGAAAGGTGATGTCCGGCTACCGGATACCTTACCTTACAGTGACTCCGACATTCAGCGTGTGTCCGACGCACGGCTACCTTGCCGGTGAGCAGCAGGTATGCCCCACTTGTGGCGGGCAGACTGAAGTCTGGAGCAGAGTCGTAGGATTCTACAGACCGGTTCAGAACTGGAACAGGGGGAAAAAGAGTGAGTTTGCCGACAGACTGGAGTACAGCTTCATCAAGTGAGAGTAGGGCAGATGCGGTTGCCGTTGGCGGAGGTGCAGTCGGACCAGTTTGGCCTCCAATTTGCGGGCTTCAGCCTGTTAGCCTAATAGACTATCCGGGTCGAGTGTGTGCTACGCTCTTCGTGGGCGGCTGCAATCTTCGCTGTCCCTACTGCCATAATCCAGAATTGGTTGTCGGACCGGCGAAGGTACTAGACCCGGATGAGGTAATCGGATTTCTCACGAAACGCTCCGGAGTGCTGGATGGAGTGTGCATCAGTGGAGGCGAGCCTACTCTGTATCCCGGCATTGAGCTGTTAGCGGAGAGGATTAAACGGATGGGTCTGAATGTCAAGTTAGATACAAACGGGACGAACCCCAACATGCTGGCTCGCCTGCTTAGCCGGGGCCTAATCGATTATGTCTCAATTGACGTTAAGGCTCCACGAGAGCGCTACAGCGAAGTAGTCAGACTGCCGGCCGACACCAAGAGTTTCTGCGTTGCCGAGTCGGTCAACTCGTCCGTGGAGCTGGTCAATTCGTCGGCTGTTGAGTATGAGATTAGAACGACAGTTTGTCCGGCCTTGTTGGACAGGGAAGACATTCTCGAGATCGGGCGATGGTTCAAAGGTGCACGTCGTTATGTGCTTCAACAGTACAGAGCCTCGCCAACGGTCTTGGATATCGAGGCTGCAGGAACCGCGCAGTACTCCACTGAGTGGTTCAAGGTCTCGGCGACTCTTCTTTCAGGCTTTTTTGACGAGGTGCTTGTCCGAGGAGTGTAAAAGCCCCGCTGCTGTTAAGTTTACTTAGCCACTTTAGCGGGGCTTCATACGGCCAGAGCGGTTAAAGCATCTTCATGTGTCTGAGAATCATGGCGCCAGCCAGCGAGAGCACACTCGAGATCCCTAGCACTATCCAGAACGCGTAACGGAAGCCGGCTAACGGGAGTGCTACGTTCATCCCATAAAAGCTAGAGATCATTGTCGGAAGCGCCAGTACGATTGTCATGGACGTGAGAAACTTCATTACTATGTTTAGGTTGTTGGATATGACTGACGCGAACGCGTCCATAGTTCCAACCAGTGTCTTGCTGTAGATTTCAGCCATCTCTATTGCTTGTTTGTTTTCGATGATTACGTCCTCTAGGAGATCCTGATCCTCTTCGTACATGGCTAGAATCTTAGATGCAGCTTGGGCATCCGGATCCGCTTTGACTACCACTGACTTGAGTAGCTTTTCAAGTACGATTTCATTTGCTCTCAAAGAGGCGGTAAAATAGACTAGGCTCTTCTCTAGGTTTAGGAGCCGAATCAGTTCTTCGTTTCGCAAAGATTTATGGAGCTCAGACTCGATCTGAGTCGATCTGCGGTCAATATCCTTGAGGAAGCGAAGATATTGGGTGGCAGTCTTGTAAAGGATCTGCAAGAGAAACCGAGTTTTCTTGTACGTATAGAAAGACTTTAGTCTGCCAGATTCAAACTCATTGAGTATGCTGGTATCTTGCAGGCACACTGTGACGATCACGCGGTTTGATACGACAATACCCAGCGGCACAGTGTCGTAGATTAATCTGTTGTCCGATTGACCTTGGATCGGCACATCAATCAAGATTAGGATCTGGTCTTCCTCGAGTTCAATCCGTGAACTTTCTTCTTCATCCAAGGCTGCTCTAAGGAGCTCCGCCGATAGGTTTGCCTCCTGCGCTACCTTAGTGATCTCAGCCTCGGTAGGATTGACAAGGTTTATCCAGATGCCCTTTTCGGAAAGGTCACTGGCCTGGGTCAGAATGTTATCAACGCTCTTGTAAGCCCTGAGCACTCACATCTCCTCCTTCAGTTTGATGTGTGAATCTAAACGTTACCATTAGATAGCATTCAGCGCACGCGAGAGTTGTCCCGGAAAGTGTATTGGGACGATCGAGTGCTTCCAATGGGGCTTGCAGGAGAGACCCGCCAGCGCCAATAACAACGAAATGGGGGAGGGTTAACTGATTGGACTGCCGGCATAAGCAACGACAAGACGTCCAACACTGACCTGTGAGCTCAGACTGTCCACTCCAGCAGGCTCAGACATTGGAAGCCCCGTCCGGGAACACTCACGAATGCGCTACATTGGTTGGTACTGTTACTGTCGCCTTCCACTGCCTTCACCTGCTTTCCGTGTAGTAGTGTGACCCGCTTGCTCGCAGATCTGCATTTAGTGCACACTTCAATATAGTCTTCCGAGTCCAATAGTGTCAACTACTTTAGATGGCCCCAGCTTCTAAGAGGGACCGCACAGTTGTCTGAACAGGAGGTCGGAGCACTTACAGGCTTAGTTGAACAGGTGACCGGCTCTGGTGTACACTCTTAGAAAACAGTCGGCGACTGTCAGGTTATGAAAACGTTGCACCTTCTGGCGAGGTGGCGAATATGTCGTATATAGACGTCACTCTTTCAGTTGATGAGCGCCGCCCGGCCTGGCCCGGGGATCCGCCCTTTGTCCATCACATAACGGCAGTGATTGGGAAGCATGGGTCTGAGTGCAACCTGTCAAGTGTTGAAATGAGCACTCATTTTGGAACCCATGTTGACGCACCGTATCATTTTATAACTGATGGCAAGACAGTGGACGAGCTCGACTTGAACTTGCTTGTGGGGCCGTGTGTAGTGGTAGAGGCTTTGAAGGCAGAGCGCCTGGTCTCTCCTGCTGACCTTGAGGGACAAGTACCGGTAGGCACCGAGCGCGTGCTCATCAGGACTATTAACTCCGAGCGCTATCTACACGATACTCAGTTCCATGAGGAGTTTGTTGCGCTGTCAAAGGAATGTGTACAGTACCTCGTGTCATTGGGGGTTCGTCTGATAGGGATCGACTATTACTCAATAGCCCCTTACGACGACCCAGTGCCTGTTCACACTTTGTTTTTAGGTTTAGGCGATACTGTAGCTCTGGAGGCGGTTGATCTGAGCGGAGTGCGTGCCGGCATGTACGAGTTGGTCTGCTTGCCTCTGAAGATCAAAGGCGCCGGCGGTGCACCTGCCAGGGTACTTCTTAGGCCGATGGATAAAGATTAAGACAGGGACCCAATTAGGGTCCCCGCAATCGAAATCATCAGACAAGTCTGTTAAGTCTGTCTAGTTAGTCCTCCCGAGTAATCTTGTCATAGAGGGTAAGTAGGTACAGTGCTGCCAATGCAATTATGACGTAGACAATACGAGTAACAGTTCCGGGATCGTAGGAGGTAGCACCGCGGAAAATCGCCTGTACGAGGTCAAACCTGAAGAGCCCTACAAGACCCCAATTCAGTGCGCCGATGATAGTCAGGATATAAGCTATAATCTTGACTGCCTTCATTTTATATTACCTCCTTTCTGCCACAGAATACGCAGACCCCTATGTCCACGTTATCATTCACGTGGTTGTTAATTTATTTACTAACAAAGGAGTACTGCGTATCGCAGCAACGGATAAAACCCTTCACTTCTTGATTCTACAAACCGTTTTACCTAATGTCAAGCGTTTGTGTAATAATGTGGCAGTCAATCCGGTCATCATTGCCAATGAAGGATAAAGAGAAAGGTAGTCAAATGTATGACAGAAACGAGTTAAGACGGCTAGTCTGATTGGAGGTTGTAAAGGTGAAATCCTTGGAGCTCAGATATGGGATGAACCCGCATCAGTCGCCGGCAGCAGTCAGGTGCAAAGACGGGAAGCTGCCTTTTGAGGTTCTCAACGGATCGCCGGGGTTTATCAACCTGCTGGATGCTCTAAACGCTTGGCAACTCGTGCGTGAACTCAAAGATGCGATCGGGCTGCCTGCCGCAGCTTCGTTCAAGCATGTCAGTCCTGCAGGCGCAGCAGTCTCCGTACCGTTGACTCCAGAGTTAGCCAAAGCGTACTTCGTTGAGGGTATGGATCTGTCAGACGTAGCAGTAGCCTATGTGCGTGCAAGGGGGGCTGACCGCGTTTCGTCATATGGAGACTTCGCTGCCGTCAGCGACGTTGTGGATGTAAGCCTAGCTAAGTTCCTGCAGATGGAAGTGTCCGACGGCATTATTGCTCCAGGCTATGAGCCAGAAGCCTTGGAAATACTTAAGCAAAAGAAAAAAGGGAAGTACGTTGTGCTCAAGATGGATCCAGATTACGAACCGCCCTCCATCGAAACTCGAGAGGTTTTCGGAGTAGTGCTGGAGCAGAGGAGAAACGACCGAAGAATAACCGCGGATCTGTTCGACAATGTCGTCACTAGGAATAAGGAGATATCGGACGATGCTAAGCGGGACTTACTTGTAGCTACAGTTACCGTAAAGTACACTCAGTCTAATTCGGTGTGTTTCGCTTACGGAGGTCAGGTTATAGGCAACGGCGCAGGTCAGCAATCCAGAGTGCACTGTGTGCGTCTGGCTGCCGGCAAAGCAGACATGTGGTTTCTGCGGCAACATCCAGATGTGTTAGACCTTCCATTTAAAGAAGGTCTACCAAGGCCTGTTATCAACAACGCAATCGATGGGTTCCTGTCTGATGAACTTACGGAAGCTGAACTAAAGCATTGGCAGGAGTCGTTTACCAAGCCGCCTGTTCGGCTAACAAAGGATCAGAAGCGTGAATGGCTTGCAAAGGTTGCTAAAGGTGTCAGCATGAGTTCTGACGCATATTTCCCATTTAGAGATAGCATAGACCGGGCAGCTCAGAGCGGCGTGAAGTATGTGGTTGAGCCCGGAGGCTCGATTAGGGACGAGGAAGTAGTTGAAGCCGCTAATGAGTACGGCATGGTCATGGCTTTCTCCGGGCTTAGGCTGTTCCATCATTGACCGTGGCTGGCTTGCTGCTAGCAGGGCAAAGGAGTCAAAGAGGCCTTTCGAATAGAAAGGCCTCTTTTTCTATGTCGCTAATCGTCCTTCGAAAACGGACAACGGAAGCGGCGTGAATCTCTCAGGTACAGGCTGATCTGAGGACACTTGCCCGTCATGTAGAGTTATTACTCTGCGGGCGTAGGAGCCGACTTTTAAGTCGTGCGTCACCATTACGATGGTCGTCCCTTGATCGTTGAGACTGCATAGAATGTCGAGGATTTCTCCTCCCTGAATGCTGGAAAGGTTTCCGGTGGGTTCATCCGCCAGGATCAGGGTCGGCCTGTTTGCCAGGGCTCTTGCGATAGCCACCCGTTGCTGTTCGCCTCCGGACAGCTGGCTCGGGTAGTGATTTATCCTGTGGCCCATGCCGACGCTATCCAAGAGCTCCTTGGCCCGCTCGATCCGCTCTGGTTTAGGCACCCGTGCGTAGACCATCGGCATCATCACATTTTCGAGAGCAGTTAGCTCGTCAAAAAGGTTATAGCTTTGAAACACAAATCCAAAATGCTTATTGCGTATTCTAGACATTTCCGCGTCGTCTAGATCGGCTATGTCCACGTCTTCGAGGTAATACCTCCCGGAAGTCGGTGTATCGAGCGCGCCCAGAATGTGCAGAAGCGTTGACTTGCCCGATCCCGACGGCCCCATGATCGAGATGAACTCCCCTCGCTGTATCTGAAGGGTGACACCGTTGAGCGCAACGACATCGACCGCGCCCATTGAATAGACCTTGGTTATGTTTTCAAGCCTTATCATACGCGGGTGCCTCCTTCTGCGCTGACAGTGACTACTTCCTTGTCTATGAACTCGTCATACGAGCTCACTATGACGAGATCGCCTTTCTCAGCGCCAGACACTATCTCTACGTAACCGCCGTCTATGAGGCCAAACCTGGCCGGGACTTTGCGCGCTGTATTGCTTTCTGGGTCCAGCACATAAATGTACATGGAGTCACCGCTGGTCAGATAGTGATCCCTAGGTAGACTATTTGCGGACTCCTTTTTTGCAACCTCAATCTCGAGTAGACAAGCAGCCTTGGGTATTACAGTATTTGGCATACGGTCAAATACTACCTCCAGAGCAACTGAAGTTGCGGAAAGCGAGGCTTGCGGAGCTATGTACGACACGGTGCCTGGCAGTTTCTCGCCGAAGAGACTGATGCTCACAGGTTGCCCCACCTTCACCAGCGATAGAGCGTTTACCGGAATTTCAGCGCTGACGTACGAACTCGATAGGTCCGCTATTGTTAACAAGGAAGCACCTTTCTGAACAGCATCCCCTTCAGAGACCGTTATTTCAAGCACCCTTCCAGCGAACGGCGCTTTGACCACCAGCGCATCAATGTCTTTCTGCGTTTCGTTCAGCCGCTGCTCAAGGTCGGCAACTTTTGTGCGTGCCAATTCAACGTCAAACTTGAACTTCTCTACAGTCGCTTCGTAGGTGAGACACAAGGATTCATATTCGCGCTTGGCTTCCTCCGCAGCTCGCCGGTATTTCTCTAGGTCGGCCTTAGAGACATCCCCGAGCTCAAACAGCCGTTCCGATACTTCAAGCATGCGCAATGCTTCATTCATGTCGTTCCCAGCTGCGAGCAGGCTAGCCTCTAGCTCGCGGACTTTCACTTGGCTGTCTAGATCAACCTTTTTCGCATCAATTCTCGCCTGCTGAAGGTCCTTAGTCAGTTGATTTAGCTCTGACATTAGGGAAGGCGAGTCAATGACGCACAGCACATCGCCGGCACAGACATCCTGTCCGGCTTTCACCAGCAGTTGAGCCACAGTTCCGGTCGCAGGGGTGGCCAGCTGCTTGGTGATTCTTGGAACAACGGTTCCTTCTGCAGTTACTAGCTGCCTGAACGAGCGTTGCGTTACCTCAGCAAAGCGGTACGACTTGAGTACAAAAACCTCGTCGTCAGGCATTAGAAGGTAGTACGTAACAGCCGCAATACCTGCGATCATGATAAGAGCGAATATTAGGAGATTGAGCTGCTGCCGTGAACGCGCTGAACGCTTCGGCCTTTTCAGAACGATTGGTTCATCTGCCACAGACTAGTCCTCCTGATCTAAGCGAGCCAAGCACTTCGCTATTCACAATCTAGAATAGGCGCGTGCCGAGCGAATGCAGTGAGTCTTAGTCATGATGCCACGGCGCCCAGCGTCACAATGCCGTGTCCCTCAAGGCCTCCACCGGCGATCGCAATGACGCCTGAATCGCTGGGAACAGGCCGGATATAATTCCAACGATTACAGACAGGCCTAGTGAGGCCGTGATTGCGCCTAGACCTAACCTCTTGAGGCCTTCGACCGGCCGGGCGTAGTTGGTCGAGAGCAACGCGGATAGCGGATCTGTAAGGAAAGACGCAGCAACCAGGCCGAGGCACGCACCTATCACTGCAAGCATGCACGCTTCCATAAGTATCTCAATCACTACAGCCAGCCTCGTGGCACCGAGTGCCCTCCTGAGGCCAATCTCGCGAGTCCGTTCCAGTGAGCTGACCATCATAATGCTCAGGATGCCGATCAAGCTCACAATGAGTCCAACGAGCGCAAATCCGCCGAGAAACGTGCTCAACGTCCTGTCGACTCTCGGTCCTGTGGGCATATGTATCTCTTCAAACATCAGAGTGGCACCTGCACCGTATTTCTCAGTGAACATCTCTGTGATAGCTCGCTTGACATTATCGAGCGCGTTCCTTTTGACCACTGCAGTAAATTGGTAAAGCCTGCTATCTATGCTCACCCCTGGTGACGAGCCCTCGCGAGCAGCGTCCGTGCGATTCTGTGCGCCCAACGGAGCCATGAAATGGCCGGGCTGCAACATCCAAAGCATCCCAGATGCACCGGAAATGTCAACGACTCCGATGACCTCGAATTCCCGAGCGTATCTGCCAAATTGTGGCAATTGCACGCCTGCAAATGACCAGGTGAACACCAGCTTCTGCCCTATAGGCGATTCGTCGCCGAACAGCGCCTTTGCAGCTTGCTGCGAGATCACAAGGGTCTGACTTTGCTGCTCGAAGTCCAGATCTGAGAAGACGGTGCCCTCGACCACGGGCATATCCGCAATGTCCATGAAATCCTCATTCACCAGATTCAGGCCTGCGATTAGGTAACGCATGCCGGCAAACTCGATGATGTCCAGCATGATTTGCTGCTTTACGGGTACTGAAACGACCCCATCCACCTCTGAAACCGCGTCCAGATCTTCAAGTGTGAATAAGGGGTAGTGACGAGTACCGGTAACGCTGCCGGATTCCTCAACCACCTGGCCGTTCTGGACAACAATGAGTTGCTCGTCGGGAGCAATAAACGTCGGCCCCTGGAAAGCATCTTCAGGCTGCATCAAGGCATTGAGCACAAGCGCCACTGCCGCTATACCAAGTGATACTTGCAAAATCGTGAGTAGACTGCGGACAGGCTTGCGCAGCAGGACCTTTGCTGTAAACCTAATGGACTCGGCAAACATGTATTTTCACCACCTGTACAGGTGCCCTTCAGTGCCAGACGAGTCACTCTGTGCGCAGAGCGTCGACTACGTTTGTCCTGGAGGCCTCTAGAGCTGGGTATAAACCGAAGGCCAGCGTCGTCATGATTGCCACCGCCAGCCCGAGCACCCAGATCTCAACAGGAACAGTGACTTCGATAGCCCCTCGAGTGATAAAGATTGTGAATGCCTTAGCGAAGGCAACAGAGATCGCCATTCCGATAAGCAATCCGAAAATGCTCAGAAGCAGGCATTCAGTCAGGAACTGGATAAAGATGCCTCTGCGGCTCAGCCCGAGAGCTGCGGATATGCCAAAGCTCTTGGTCCGCCTCAGCGCGCGTGCAATCATGAGATTAAGTGCGTTAACGGCTGCAATCATGAGCGCTACTGAGCCGAACGCGGCGAGTGCCACCATTACGCTGTCAACGCCCTCTAGATTGTAATTGTCGAGTGGAGATGTGACGGATAGACCTAAGCCGTACTTAGACTCGACGTATGAGCGAATGCTGCTTAACGCTGCCTCAAAATCAACGTCGTCGCGAGGTACGACGAGTATGCGATCTATTGCCGTACCGTCCGGGTGTGTAGATCCGCCGGACTGCTGTAGGACGTCCCAGGTAGTGAACGGCAAGAAGAGCGAATCATTGAGCCTGGTGCGTGGCGAGGAGAAAAGCACCGAGTGGTCGCTCCCATATGCTCTGTCCGCCTCGATCTCACCGAGCACCCCAATGACTGTGATTGATACCGGATGCCTGCTGAACACCAGGCGCAATTGTTGGCCGACCGGATTAGATTCGCCAAACAGCCTGCGTGCCAGGTTTTTCCCTATGACGCATACCAACCTCTGCTGATCGAGATCTGACTGAGCCAGATTGGATCCGGATTCCAGAGCAAGTCCTTCAGCTTCCAAAGCAGCGGGAAACGTGAAAACGGCATACACAGAATTTGCTTCGTACCATTCGCGGAGCCGCATCTGGCCTTCGGGCGTTCGAGCGTCTACCGAGGGCGGAGTGCCCGCATCTGCAAGTCTAGGGTTGCTCCATCTGACGGCAAGCGCGTGTTTCACAGCCGGCACTTCAGTTTGGAGTAGGCGGAGATCTTCGAGTGTTAGAGTGACCTCTTCATCGTCTATCCGGCCCAGGAGCCTCACCGGAGAATCATCCGGGTTAATGCCGAACAGTCCCGACCTATCCATCCGGGAAGGTGTTACGTAGATCACTTGCGCCAGGCTCATCTGGCTCTCAAGCTGCCGGTTGATAGCGAGAAAGAGCGAGGCTACGCTGCAGAGAGCGGCGACGCCTAGACCGATGGCGACGATGATGAGCAGTGACTCAAACAAGCGTATACGGATCTGTTTGAGAGACCATACTAGATGGTTCAAAGGGCACAACTCCCTTTGAAAAGAGGTGCGTGTGAAGTAGCTAGGATAACTTCACTTATAGTGGTCATGTCGGTCTAGGCGTCATAACCTAGCCACTTTATATGACGAACAGTTTGGGCGAAGGTTCCCTGCAATGCTCTACTCACGGCCATTGATCGGACTACGGGCTGCAACGTCCTGCATTGTTTTGCTTATGCACGGAGATACTCTGAAATGCAATCGAATCCAGGGATTGGACTTGCAGGAAGAGTCAATGAATAATAGAATTGATACGTCTAGGGGGTTGTTTGAGATTGCAGAAAACAAGTGCTGAGCATGGCCAAAACGCAGGGGGACGCAGATGCTGGCTGTTCCCGGTACTTCTGCTCCTAGTCTTCTATAGTATTACTTTCAGTGATACTGAGGCGTCTGCTCAGGGTTCCCCCTTAGTGCACGTCGTGCAGCCAGGGGAGACTCTGTGGAGCATCAGCAGGCAATATGGAATCGATGTTGAGACCCTGGCGCTTGTAAATGATTTGGATAATCCCGATAACATAAAGGTTGGGCAAAAGCTCTTCATCTCGGCATCTCAGTCTGTGGAGTATACGGTACAGCCCGGCGACTCATTATGGTCTATATCAGTTGCTTTTGGTGTTTCTGTGGAAGATATAGCCAGAGCCAACAATATTGCTAATCCCTCGAGGATTAAGACCGGTCAGGTCTTGTCCATTCCGTTGGGCGTCGGCGGCGTTGGCGTTCGTCCTTATATCGAATACACAGTCACCTGCGGAGACACCGTATGGGACATTGCAAAGGCTTACGGCGTAAGCGTAGACGCGGTACTTGCTGCGAATCCCGGAATTGTTGCAACCCGGTTGAAGGTCGGTGATATTGTAAAGGTTCCGTTGGGCGAGTACGCGCGATCATTGGGATCACCCACAGTACCGAAATATATATGGCCGGTGAGCGGAGGGCGTATAACTTCGGAGTACGGTTGGCGCACTGATCCATTTACTAGGGAGCGTTCCTTCCATGGAGGGATAGATATCGGGCTCCCTGAGGGTTCGCCGGTGTACGCGAGCGCCGGTGGCGTTGTCATCGAGGCCGGCGTTAAGGGCGGATACGGGTTGGCTGTTGTGATTCAGCATGATGACGGGTTAGTAACCCTGTACGGGCACGCATCGAAGATTCTGGTAAAGAAAGGCCAGCGGGTAGCCCAAGGACAGTTGATTGCGCGGGTTGGGTCTACCGGGCGGGCGACAGGGCCGCATCTTCATTTTGAGGTGCGCAAAGGTGAGGCCACCATTGATCCATATTCGATCGTGACTGCCGGCAAGGGCAAATAAGACTGTGGCTTTTGATAAAGGAGGAGTTACCGGGGAGGTAATCACGTGAGGACCACCTTCTTGTTCGATCTTGACGGCACGCTCGTGCCACTGGATCAGGATGAGTTTATCCGCGGATATTTTCGCCTTCTAGTGCCAGAACTGGCCCCTTATCTTGCTCCCGAGCAGATCCCAGATGCAATCATGAAGGCCACCTATTATATGATCAATGATTTGTCGACGACTCGAACTAACAGGGAAGCATTTGTTCACGATTTCTCTAAAAGGGTCAGCGGCGATGTGGAAGAGTTGATGGAGCTTTTTGAACGTTTTTACAGAGGGAAGTTTGCGCAGCTTAAGTCTTTGGTTACCCCGGTTGACGAAATCACCGCTATCGTCAGGACACTGCAGGAAAAGGGGTACGATCTTGTGTGTGCTACCAACGCGATATTCCCGCTGTCGGCTATAGAGACTCGACTGAGCTGGGTAGGGTTAACCGCTTCTGATTTTATATTCATCACTAGCTTTGAAAACATGCACTTCTGCAAACCGCACATTGAGTATTATTACGAGACCCTTGAAAAAATTAACAGAAACCCGCAGGAGTGCTTTATGGTGGGAAACGATGTGGAGGAGGACATGATAGCCGGGCAGCTCGGCATAGAGACGTTCTTGGTTACGAATTATCTCATCGATAGGGGCAGCGGGATCAAGCCTGACCACAAAGGGACCTATGCGGATCTTCTTGAATTCGTCCGTGGGCTTCCCGATGTGAGTCTTGACGAAACAGGCTCTGCAGCAGTATGAGATCCTGAGCAGAGCCTGCGACAATATCTGCCGACAGTGAGTTTAGAGGCGCCTTGGCGCCTATTTTTCTGCTAGGTCCTCGATTGGCCGGCAGTTGCCGTAGGTTGGAGTCGGACCCTGAACCGGAGCTGCCCACCTAACCGCGTTGATTATCACTCTCTGGATTTCGGCCTGATGGTAAATTGGAAACGTTTCATGGCCCGGCCTGAAGTAGAAGATCTTGCCTCGACCGCGGTTGAAACAGCAGCCGCTGCGGAACACCTCGCCGCCAGGGTACCAACTGACAAATACCAGAGTATCGGGAGCCGGGATGTCGAAGCGTTCGCCGTACATTTCCACGTGGGGGATGTCAATGTACTCGCCTAAGCCCTGCGCAATCGGGTGGCCGGGCTCAATGACCCAAAGCCTCTCGTGCTCGCCAGTTTCACGCCATTTCAGATTGCAAGAGGTGCCCATCAGTTTTGTAAAGATCTTCGAAAAGTGCCCGGAATGAAGGACGATCAGTCCCATGCCGTCGAGGACGCGAGCATATGCTTTTTGCACCACTGAATCAGAAACCTCGTGGTGGGCAATGTGCCCCCACCAGATAAGCACGTCAGTTTGGTCCAGAACTTCATCGGTCAGCCCGTGTTCTGGTTCGTCCAAAGTAGCGGTTCTGGCCTCTATGTCCGGCTGCTGATTGAGGAACCCGGCAATGGTCGAGTGTATTCCATCCGGATAGATGTTTCTGACCACATCGTCTGTGCGCTCGTGCCGGAATTCGTTCCACACGGTCACTCGTATCTTGTTTCCCAAGGGTATCCGCCTCCTTCATCTTGAATAAAGCCAGATAGCCGAGTGTATCCTATTCTATCCATGATTGCCAATCGTCATTACGTCATTGATTGACATTCTTCGCCTCAGTAGGTTCTCCTTTTTCCGCAGCAGCACTGCAGACGAGAAAAGGACATTTTACCAAAAGCGTGGAAAAAGTAAGAACTAAAGAAACTAGTCTGCCGAAACGGTGGTCGTACATTGATAAGGGTAGAGACGGGGCTATTCATACTGATTTGTCTCATTACTATGCTTCTGAGTCAACCTTATGCAGCGGCGGCGGAATGGAGTTTTGAGGCTACGGGCGGGACTGCTTACCATGCGCCGCTCACACTGGCGATTTATCAGGGCGGCTTTGAGACTCATTCAGTCAAACCCGTTTGGGGGACGGATCCATTTGAGGAAGCTCCGTACTATTCCTGGCGAATCGGGAAGTGGCAGGACGATAAAGCCTGGGAGTTTGAGTTGATTCATGACAAGATGATTCTCGAAAAATGCCGACGGCACAATAATACAGCACTTGGAAGTCTCGCACGGGTACAACTACGTGCTCGTCGACAGAGCTTGGAGATCTGACAAACTCGTTTTGCGTGGCGGAGCAGGCTTTATTTTGCGATTTTGATTTTCTCGAGGGTTTCTACATCTTGGGACCGGGCATTCAGGGTTCGGTACAGTACAACATCTTCTCGTACGGCCCTATCTCTGTGAACGCGGAGGTCAAGGCAACAGCTGCCTGGGCTCGGGTACTTATTGCTGACGGCTGGGCTGACGTTCCGGCTTTGGCTATACATGGATTGCTGGGTGTAAGCTATCGATGGTAGATGTGGGCATGGTCATGGCCAGTTGCGGCCGAAGAGGTTCCGGCCGCATTGCGCGGTTGAAGGTTCAAACCATCGCTGTTGCTGTCATCGCGGCAATAGTCGCGGGGTACCTGAGTGTTCCCTGTTTGGCATCTGCAGTGCCCGAATCGGAGACAGAACCTATTTTACCAACAATAAGGAACCTGCTGCGACGGTTGCCCGGAGATGTTAAGACTATCTGTACACAGGGTTTTCCGCTGGAAGGCGAGCAAGTGTTGGCAACCTTGCTGTTTGTGGGAACTGTTGCAGGTCTGGACCGAGAGGTTGCGCAGGCAACCACAACCAGCCCGGTTCTAAAAACGCTCACTCCCATCATGGAAGATGTGACAATGATGGGAGACGGAAGGACCTTGCTCGCACTTGGAGTGGGTATCTCCTTATGCGACGAAACTCTTGGTAGGACCCTGGTGGATGCCCTTGCAGTGACCGCGGTGGGGGTGCAACTGGCCAAGATGGCTCTTGGCCGGGAAAGGCCCGGCATAGGTTCCGGAACTGGTCAACTCACTGGTCCTGGGTTTGACTCCAGTCGCTGGTCTATGCCAAGTGGCCATACGGCAGCAGCCTTTGCCGTCGCACATGTTCTGTCGGATAAGTTTCCCAGGTACAAGTGGCTGTTTTACACCATAGCCGGATTAGTCGGAGTGTCCCGAATCTGTCTGGAAGCTCATTGGCCGTCGGACGTGTTGGCAGGCGCTGTCGTGGGACTGGTATCCGCAGAAATTACTTTGGCTGCTCGGCCTGCCCTGTTTCAGGTCCGCTGGGATCTGTGAGGTTCCCAAATGCATATCCGCGCGAGAGGTTATTTATTGATGTTGCTAGTACTCGGTGGGCGAACCACTGGAGATTCAGGGTTGCCGGCCACGGGGGATAAGTGATAGAGTACTAAATATGATTGTCTGGAGAGCAGCCCTTGCGTGAGCTGGATAGCGGTTGAATCTCGGTTCACTTGACTACAAGCGCTATGCGTAGTAAGATTAAAAAAACCGAAGGCTATCAATGGCTATGATGAGGACGAGTAGGAGGTTTACGGGTTCAGAGAGCCGGCGGGCGGTGGAAAGCCGGTACCTTAGGGGCCTCTGAATATCACCTCGGAGCCGGCGGCTGAAGCTGAGTAGGTTTGCCCGTCTTGCCCGCGTTACTGGGCACTAAAGTGAACTGCAGCTGACCTCGACTAACAGGCTGGGCTCATCAATTGAATGGGCTCCGGCGGTTGGCTGTAGTTAAGCTGGGTGGTACCGCGGTGAAAACGTCGTCCCTGTACGGGACGTTTTTTTTCGCTCGTAGCGCCAGAGATCATAACTCAAGAGCACACAGTTGTTACAGTTTCACAGGAGGAGAAGGACATGAGCGTTTTTAAAGAGGTTGACCCGAAGCAATCCGTCAACGATCTAGAAATGTCCATACTTCAGTACTGGCGTGAACACGACATTGCGAACAAGAGCGTCTCAGTCAGAGAAGGGAGTCCGAAGTGGGTATTCTACGAAGGTCCTCCGACTGCGAACGGCAGGCCCGGAATTCACCATGTTCTTGCTAGGACACTCAAAGACGTAGTTTGCCGCTTTAAGACCATGCAGGGTTATCAAGTCCACAGAAAGGCTGGCTGGGATACTCACGGATTGCCTGTAGAGATAGAGGTGGAGAAACAGCTGGGCCTGCGTTCTAAGCAGGACATTGAAAAGTATGGGATCGAGGAGTTCAACAAGAAGTGCCGCGAGTCAGTTTTCACCTATGAGAAGGAATGGCGTCGCTTGACCGAGCGAATCGGCTACTGGCTCGATATGGACAATCCTTACATCACTCTCGATAACAACTACATCGAGTCCGTATGGTGGATCTTAAAACGCTTCTTTGATGCAGGATTGATCTATGAAGGCCATAAGATCATGCCATATTGTCCTCGGTGCGGGACTCCTCTCGCATCGCACGAGGTGGCACTAGGGTACAAGGATGAGACTATAGATTCAATCTATGTAAAAATGACGGTTAAGAATAGGCCGAACGAGTCGCTGTTGGTTTGGACCACGACTCCATGGACTCTGCCGTCGAACGTGGCTGCGGCGGTCAATCCTGACAGTATCTACGCGAAGGTCCGGGTAGGGGATGAGTACCTGTACCTCGTCAAGGATCGAGTGCACGCAGTTCTCGGAGACGATGCCGAGATTGTCGAAGAGATGCCTGGCCGGTCGCTAGAAAACCTTGAGTATGAACAGCTGCTTCCTTTTGCCAAGGTGGACAAGAGGGCTTTCTATGTCACGTGTGCTGATTTTGTGTCAACCGAGGACGGAACAGGAATAGTCCACATTGCTCCGGCTTTCGGCGAAGAGGACTATCAGGTAGGCCGCAAGTACGATCTTCCGGTCCTGCAGCTCGTAGACGCTGAAGGCAGGTTCAAGGAAGAGGTCACAGAGTGGGCAGGCATGTTCGTCCGCGATGCTGATCCGCATATAGTTCAGTACCTGAAACAGAAGGGAAGTCTGCTGAAGAGAGAGAAGCTGACCCACTCGTACCCGTACTGCTGGCGGTGCGATACTCCGCTGCTGTATTATGCTAGGAAGTCCTGGTTCATTGCTACAACTAAGTTCCGGGATAGAATGATTGAGAACAACAAGAAGATAAAGTGGTATCCGGAGTACATCGGCTCGGGTCGGTTCGGCAACTGGTTGGAAAATCTTGTCGACTGGTCGCTGTCTCGGGATAGGTACTGGGGAACTCCTTTGAACATATGGCGATGCGAGAAGTGCGGTCAGCTGCGGTCAATCGGTTCGCGAAAAGAGCTTGCAGAGGCCTCGATCGAGCAAGTCGATCCGTCTACAGTCGAGCTTCACAGACCGTACGTGGACGCAATTCATCTGAGATGTGCATGCGGCGGTACTATGAGCAGGACGCCGGAAGTTATCGATTGCTGGTTTGACTCTGGTTCTATGCCGTATGCACAGTGGCATTATCCTTTTGAACATGCGGACGACTTCGATCAGAGGTTCCCGGCTGATTTCATAGCTGAAGGAGTGGATCAAACCCGAGGTTGGTTTTATTCGCTGCACGCAATCGCCACGTTTCTGTTTGACCAGCCTGCATTCAAGCAGGTTATGGTGAACGACATGGTTCTGGACAAGAACGGGCAAAAGATGTCGAAGTCTCGCGGAAATGCAGTCGAGCCCTGGGACATGATCAATAAGTTTGGAGTAGATGCACTTCGTTGGTATATGGTTACGGTGTCGCCACCGTGGATTCCGACGCGGTTTGACGAAGACGGAGTGCGCGAAGTCGCAGCAAAGTTTTTTGGCACGCTGCAGAATGTTTACGCATTCTTCACGATGTACGCAAATATCGATGGAATAGATCCAAGGGATTTTGAAGTTCCGGTTGCCGAGAGGCCTGAGATCGACCGATGGATCATTTCGCGGTTAAACAGTGTGACGAAACAGGTCCTCGAGTATATGGAGAATTACGACCTGACGAAGGCGACCAGGACGATCTCTGAGTTTGTGATCGACGAGGTTTCTAACTGGTACGTGCGCAGAAATCGTGACAGATTCTGGGCTTCTATACTCGATCTCGATAAGAAGGCTGCGTACAAGACGCTGTACGAGGTGCTATTGGGTGTTGCCAAGCTGATGGCTCCGTTTTCGCCGTTCTTGCCCGAGCACATTTACCTCAATCTTAAGGGCAACGACTCGCTTGCGTCAGTGCACCTTGAGAAATACCCTGCTCCCGACGGGTCTCTCATAGACGCGGACCTGGAGGAGCGCATGAACCTGGTCATTCGGCTAGTGTCTCTGGGCCGAGCAGCGAGAAATGAAGTTCAGATCAAGGTGCGGCAGCCGCTTCGAAAGATACTTGTCAACGGCAAGCACAAGAAGCTCCTATCCGGTATGGAGGATCTAGTAAAGGAGGAGCTAAACGTAAAGGAAATTGAGTATGTCGATAATGTCCAGGAGTATGTAAACTACGAGGTCAAACCCAACTATAGGGTGATGGGGCCGAAATTCGGGAAGCTGCTAAGAGATATAGCTAAAGAGCTCGAAGCCTCCGATCCGCGACAGGTTGTTATGGCTCTGGAGTCTAACGGCCATGTCGATCTTGCGGTCGGCGGCACGGATATCAAGCTGACCGCGGATGACTTGGATGTAAGGATGAGTGAGCGGGAAGGCTTTGTCGTCGAGCTCGAAGGCGATATGTTTGTGATCCTAGATACCGAACTCACAGAAGACCTTATCCTCGAAGGAATTGCACGCGAGATCGTCTCGAAGGTGCAGAGTATGAGACGCAACAGCGACTTCGAGGTCACCGACCACGTGTATGTATGGGTGGCGGGTGACGACATGGTCAGGAAAGCTGCCTCGTCACATGCAGGATACATCAAGCGAGAAACTCTGTGCGACAAGCTAGAGATCCTGGCAAGAGACGAAGTCTCTCCTTCGGATGCATTCCAGGAGTGGGATGTCAACGGCCATGATACACTAATAAGGGTTCAGCGTGTGACGGCTAAGGCATGATTTCTCTGCCACTGCTTCATCCTTAGTTTGTTTCAGCGCCGCTTCTCCAAAGATTGAGAGCGGCGTTTGCCTTTCTAATGCACTTGGGAACAGTGTATAATGTGCTCGCAGGGTTTTGGCGGATAGATGGTCAGTGTTGAGGTCATTCGGCATAAACCTGAGCTGGAGGGATGACGGTGTCGATCAGCGCTAGTGAGTGGGCACTCGAGCGAGAACGGCTAGCCTATGTTGTCAACGAGGCCCGCTACCAGCTTGGAGAAATGAAACAGGCTGTGAAAAGGCGAGAGAAGAGTGTTTTCGAACTCAGACGCTCGATGTGGGAGGAAGGCCCCAGAGTTGTGCGAGCGGATGGGGATTTCGTAAACGCTGCTCAGTACCTAGCCGTATTGGGCAGGGAGGAGCGAGATCTCTCAGTCGTTAAGAGATTGGAGCGAGCACTGGAGAAGTTAGCGGATTCACCGTATTTTGCCAGGATTGATTTTCAACCCGAAGGCGAGGCGAATCCGATACAAGTTTATATCGGCCTTTCCACACTTATTGATCACCTGGATAATACTCATCTCGTTTACGATTGGAGGGCTCCGATTTCCAGCGTGTTTTATGATTTTGAGCCCGGACCAGCTTTTTACCGGATCGGCAATGTAATAGTGAATGGGTTCCTGTCGCTTAAGCGCCAGTACAGAATAGTGCACGGAAAACTGCAGTATATGTTCAATACAGATCTGAGGATCAGTGATGAGATACTACAGGAGGTTCTCAGCAAGAGCGCTGACGGCAAGATGAACAGTATCGTCACGACGATACAGAGAGAGCAGAATAGGATAATAAGGGAGGATGCAGATAAGGTTCTGGTAGTTCAGGGCCCTGCCGGCAGTGGAAAAACCTCCGTGGCACTCCACAGGGTTGCATACTTGCTGTATAAGCACAGGGACACCATTGACTCTAACAGCATGGTCATCTTTTCTCCCAACCGGATCTTTAGCGACTATATTTCCGATGTCCTCCCTGAGCTAGGCGAGGAGAACATCAACCAGATGACCTTTCATGAGTGTGCGCTAACCTTGTTAGGCGAAGCGTTTGAACTTGAGGACATGGGCCAACAGCTCGAGTACCTTCTGACGCACTCAGATAGCTCGGATCCGGATTACTCGATACGGGTAGAAGGCATTAGATACAAGAACTCGCCGCAGTTTGTCAGGCTCTTAAAGCGATATGCGAAATATCTTGAGGACGAAGGGATAACCCTAGACGATGTCGTGGTCAACGGAATGCCGGTGGTCACAGGCCGCGAGCTGACCGAGCTGTTCAGGAAAAGGTATGTTTATTTGCCTCTCGGGAAGAGGCTCAAGAAAGTCTATCGCCGTGTCCTTTTCCTGTTGAAGCCACTGGAAGAAGACAGGTTCAAGGAGCTTTACGAACAGATCAGGGATGATCCGTCACAGTTGCACGCATCGGAGGAGGAAATAGAGCATCTAGCTCGTGTCGCCGTTCGGAATGAATTTGGCCCGGTGAAGGCAAAATTGAAGGAATCCACCAGCTTAGATGCTATTGACCTTTATCGACGATTGTTTGAGGACCCTGATTTGATGGTCAAGCTGAGTGCCGAGGATCAACTGCCCGGTCGGCTTGAGGAGATATGCAGATACACGTTGCGAGCGATTGAGCGGCAGAGAGTGCTATATGAAGATGTGGCGCCGGTAGCGTTCCTGCAAGCACTGGTTGTGGGTGCAGATGAGTTGAGTGGAATTCGCCATGTCGTGCTCGACGAGGTTCAAGACTACTCGCCTTTCCATTTTGAAATCCTTAGGCTGCTCTTCCCTAAGGCGGGTGTGACCGCGCTAGGAGACCTCAACCAGTCGATTCATCCGTATGCGTCGGCGAGTTATGAATCAATGCTTGATGTTCTAGGCAGACACAGGTCAACCTTTGTTCAACTAACTCGCAGCTACCGCTCCACAGAGCAGATCACGAAGTTCACGCGTGCGATGCTCGAGGATGGTGAGAGCATACAGTTCGTAAGTAGGCAGGGTTCCAAACCTCTTATCATCCATGCTGAATCTGAGCACGCACTGATGGCCGCACTGGAGTCGAAAGTGCATGAGCTGCGGAAATCCGGTGTAGCATCGATTGCGGTTATTTGTAGGACGGCAGCTGATGCCAAGCGGGTGTACGAGGGGCTTAAGCAAAGCCTGAAAGAGCTAACGTTGGTAACAAGACGGGCGACTGCATTTGAGACTGGAGCTATAGTCATCCCATCTTACTTAGCCAAGGGATTGGAGTTCGATGCCGTGCTGATTCACAATGCAAGCGAGGCCGTGTACGGCAACGAGAGAGAACTCAGGTTGCTATACACGGCCTGCACAAGGGCCCTTCACTACCTATTTATCTACCACACCGGCCGTTTGACGCCGCTCTTGTCCGGTATCGATCCGGAGCTCTACTTGCGAGCTGAGGCGAGAGACTCTCAGCCTCTCAACGCAGAGTAATTCCTCTGTCTGCTAGCCAGGAGATAAACGCATCAGAGAAGTCGTCTATCTCCTGGCTCGAAAGCGTATGATCACTAGATCCGATCGTCATGGCTACGGTCACGCTTTTCTTGCCTTGAAGCAACCCCGTTCCGGTGTATGTGTCGACATAGGAGATAGACTCAAGCAAAGGATGCGAGAACTCTCTTAGCTCGTTCAGCAGAGCTTTGTATGGTCTAGATACATCGACCAGCAGGCTAAAGTCCAGACTCACTCTTGGATATCTGGGAGGCTCCTTGAAAACAGGCACTCCCATGGGCACTTTGTTAAAGGCGGTCAGGTTAAGATCCATGATAGCCATGTTTGCTCCCTGAACGAACTTGTCGAGTAGCTTCGGATTTATCACTGTGATGTATCCCAAAGCTACGCCGCAAGAAGACACCGCACACCGTTTCACCGGATGTATCCAAGACAAGCCGGCTTCAGGATGGAGTTTCTCGTCCATAATCTCAAAATCTGCGGTTCTGTTGCGCATTTGCCTACAGATCGCCCAGGCTGCTTGTTTAAGGAGATCGAAGGCTTCGTCTTCTTGTTTGTCGGAACGCCCTTTCCAGTGAACGATGCAACAGACGTGAATGTCCTCAATTCTGAAAGCGTCGCCACTCCTAATAGCCTTTTCGTCAAATGCATCCGACTTAGAACCTTGCGGAAGAGGGTGGTAAACGCTTCCTATCTCAAACAAGCGAAAATCATCAAAGTATCCCTCATTTTTCGCTACTGCCGCGAGAAGATTGGGAACCAGGTGCCGCCTCAGAGTGTCATTCTTGCTGATACCCGGATTGACAATTGTCAAGACGTTATCGTCCTTGTGGCCGATCTCTTTGTTCCAATCTTTATCGTACCAGCTATAGGTGTGAATCTCGTTCATTCCGAAGGCAGTACTGAGTGTCTGTTTCACCCTATAATGAAGCTCTATGTGTTCGTCTTGGTGGACCGGCGACAGTGTTACTGCGATCGATCTCGGCGTGATGTTGTCGTAGCCATAAACCCGAGCGATCTCTTCGATCAGGTCGACAGGGAGGGTGACATCTTTTGTTGCCCGGTACGTCGGCACTTGGACGTCCCAGCAAATCTTGCCCTCAGACTCCTTCCCGGCGTCTTTGCGGTTTACAGTGAACCCCAGCGATGTGAGGATGCCCTCGACGCGCTCCGGAGGAATCTTGGTTCCTGCATAGCGACATACGTAGTCGCTGTCTATAGAAAGCCAAATCGGGCGGGTTGGTCTGGGTTCGACGTCTGCAAGCCCTGAATATATCGAAGCAGTAGGAATCACCTTCTTGACTAGGTACAGAAAACGCCTGGTTGCCGTCAACGCCAGGTTGGTGTCGAGGCTTTTTTCAAACCTCATGCTGGCCTCTGTGCGCAAGCCGAGCGCAATAGCAGTCCGGCGGACTGAAGTCGCGTCAAAAGTTGCAGACTCGAGCAGTATAGCTGTTGTAGAAGGCTCTACTTCCGAGTTTTCGCCGCCCATTATGCCGGCTATAGCTACCGGGTGGTAGCCGTTGCATATCATCAACGCCGAATCAGGCATTCTGCGTTCGACTCCGTCAAGCGTTTTAAACGTTGTTCCGGGATATCCTTTGGCTTTGACCTGACCGAAAGTCATCACACGGACGGCCTGGATCATCCTGCTGTCAAAGGCGTGCATTGGCTGACCGAGCTCGAGCATCACATAGTTGGTCAGGTCGACAATAAAGTTAATCGGGCGCATTCCGACGTATGCAAGCCGTGTCTGAAGCCATCCGGGGGATTGCCGAGTGTCAATTCCATCTATTCCTAGCGCGCAGTAGCGGAAGCACTTTTCAGTATCGTCAATGGCGACGGGTACCGCCACGTCCTTTGATGTCAACTCTTCGAGCGGAGACATCTGAAGTTGCCGAAGGGGACGCCCGGTCAGCGCTGCGATTTCTCGGGCAAAACCGTAGTGTCCCCACAGATCAGGCCTGTGCGTCAGGGATTTGTTGTCGATTTCAATTACGGTGTCCCTGAGCTTGAGGAGATCGGCGACGTTGTCCCCAGGCTTGCACTCGTCGGTCAGCTCGAGCACCCCTTCATGAGCGTCTCCGATGCCCAGCTCGCGCTGCGAACAAGCCATTCCATAACTCGTAACACCCGCGATTTCCGACGCTGTTACGCGCTTAAAGCCTGGCAGCGAGCTCCCACAGGGCGCAAAAGCGACCATCATGCCGGCTCGGACATTGGGTGCCCCGCAAACACTCTGGACCACGTCTGAACCAATGTCAACTTGGATTACCTTGAGCGTGCCGGACCCGGGATGTGGAGACACGGACGTTATCCGCCCGGCAACTACTCCTTGGACATCAGCGCCCTTGTGCTCCACTGCTTCAACCTCTGCCGTTGACATCGTCAGCAAATCTGGAAGCAGCTCCGTAGTCTTATCGTCTATGTCAACATAGTCCCTTAACCAGTTGAGAGACAGTTTCATTGTCACAACCTCCTACGAAGATCGAGCATCTAAAATGCCAAACTGCGATAGGCTTCTGAGGTCGCCACTATTGAGCACCCTGATGTCGCTGATACCATACTTCATCATGACTAACCTGGTTAGGCCGAGGCCAAATGCAAACCCGCTAAACTCCTCCGGGTCCACTCCTCCGTACCTTAAGACGTTAGGATGCACCATTCCGCATGGGACTAACTCAACCCAACCCGACTTCTTGCATGTTGGACAACCTTTCCCTGAACATATCAGACACTGAATATCAAGCTCGAACCCGGGTTCAACGAAGGGGAAGTATCCCGGCCGCAGTCTCACTGTGACGTCGCTTCTGAAGACTTCGCTGAGCATGGTCTTCATCACATAGATGAGGTTGGCTATCGACACGTTGCGGTCTACGAGAAGCCCCTCTAATTGAAAGAATGTGTTCTCGTGGGAGGCGTCAACGTCTTCGTTGCGGAAACACCGCCCCGGAGCAATGACTCTAAGCGGTGCTCCGTACTTCTCCATAGCTCGCACTTGGCACGCGGACGTTTGGGTTCTCAGAAGAAGAGTGTCATTGATCCAATATGTGTCCTGCATATCTCGGGCCGGGTGGGTGCTAGGGGTGTTGAGCGCTTCGAAGTTGTAGTAATCAGTCTCAAGCTCCGGGCCGTCTACAACTGTGAACCCCATGCCTCTGAAAATGTCTTCAAGCTCTCGCCGGACAATCGTAATTGGGTGGAGCGACCCCATGGGTACTCTTCGCGGTGGCACAGTCGGATCGAAAGCGCTGCGTTCCCTTTCGAGCTTCTGCTGAAGGATCTCAGCCTTTCGCTGTTCTATTGATTCTTCGATCTTCTTCCGCAATTCGTTAGCGCGAGCACCTACTTGAGGCCGAATCTCCGGGTCCACAGATCCTAGAGACCTGAGTATGGCAGTTACCTTGCCTTTCTTGGACAGATACTTGACTCTGACTTGATCGAGTTCTTCATCTGTCTGCGAACTCTTGATTTCAGCTATTGCCTGATGGTCGAGCTCGTCTAGCCTTTGCATAAGGTCGTTCGTGTGGGGCTGGTCAGTCATCTGCTGCACCTCCAGGTCAGACGCAGTTATCTCTCTATACAAAGAACTCTCGCCCACAAGGGACGAGAGTATACTCACGCGGTACCACCCTGATTTGCCAGCGTTTAGCCGTAGGCTGCATTTTGAGGAACACAGCAGCTTCGCAGCGAATTAGCTGACACACTCATCAATAGGACACAGGAGCGAAGCGACGCTTCTACCCACCGGTTGTCCCTTCCTTGGATAACGGCGGAAGAAACCGTCACCGTCTACTGCAGCCTATCCGAGCGAGTACCGGATTGCTGCCCGCTTGAGGCCGGTTCAACGGGAAACTCGCGAGCGAACTTCGAACGGAGAACGTTGCCAGTCTCTCACCGTACCTGGCTCGCTGAAACGCTCTCTTGCCCGTCTACTTCTCTCGGTCATCGTCTTTCGCTATTATATTACTAACCGAAGTATACCACTAAGGACCGGCAGTGTCAAAACTCACCTGCTCGGGCCTATTTCTGGGTCTACGTGCCAAAGTGACAGGAAACAATCATCCTTGCCGCGAATAGCTCGTCGGAGGTGTAACATGCTATTAGAAACGATTCGGAATACGGTGATAGAGACCGCTAGACGTGCGAGGCGAGACAAACTAGTTACTTTGACTTTTGGAAACTTCAGCATGCGCGACAGGGACACCGGTTACGTGTGTATCACCCCAAGCGGGTTGGATTACGATAGCCTCTTACCCGAAGACATAGTCGTCGTAGATCTACATGGAAATACCGTAAACGGACACAGGCGGCCGTCTATAGAACTGCCGCTTCACCTCGAGGTCTACAAGAGGCGACCCGACGTAATGGCTGTGGTTCACACGCACTCTGTCTTTGCCACTGCATGGGCTGCTTGCAGGAAGGACATTCCCGCAGCTGTGGCAGAGGTTGCTATGGTTGCCGGTGGCCCAATTAGGTGCGCGCCTTACAGGACGGTTGGCAGTTACGAGCTTGCAAGGACTGCTGTAGATACTCTTGAAGATAAGTCGATAGTGCTACTGGCCAACCATGGTGTCCTCGCAGTCGGACCGGACATGGACTCCGCGTACGTCAATGCAGTGGTCGCAGAGGAAGGTGCTAGGATTGCCTTCTATGCTCAACAAATCGGTACGATTGCTGCCATTGATGAGGAGGAGTGCCGTTCTCTGATCCGTGTAGCTAGGGATAAGTATGGTCAGAAGTAGTAGAGTAGCCTTTCAAATCAGGGCTCTACTTTGCGAATGCGCGGGGCCTCAGGAGATGAGGACCCCGACGCTCCTCAATTCTTCATCGGACCAGTCAACTAGCTTTTGTTTTAGGGCTTGCTCAAACGGCACAGCGACAATCTCCTCTCCCTGGATGCCTACCATCTTGCCTGAGGCACCCGAGAAGAGAAGATCTACTGCTGCTATTCCAAATCGGGTGCCTAGGATTATGTCATCGGCTACGGGGGCCAATCCCCTGAGATGAAACCCTATGTCCGCAGTTCTGACTTCTTCAAGGCTCTTGAGTGATAGCTCATGTGCTATTATTCTGCGCAGGATTTGCCCGATGCCTCCGAGTTTCTTGTTGCCGTGAGCATCAACGCCTAGGTTTTCTTCAATCATTGCTTTCACCACCGGACTGTGGGCGCAAGCTCTCCGAAGGACCGGGTCCTCAGTTGAGATCACAACGCCTTCAGCCACGGCGATGTTTACAAACCCTTGGCGCTCGTAGATACTCTTCACTCTAGAGCACAAGTTTGCCAAGCAGACAGGCTTTTCGGGGATCAAGATGACATCGGCTCCGCCGGCAATGCCGATCTCAAGAGCGAGCCAACCTGCGTTTCTCCCCATTATCTCCACAAGAGAGATCCTTCCGTGGGTTCGGGCGGACTGCGCAGTTCCCCGGAAAGCCGTGCTGCCGAATGTCACGGCTGTCTTGAATCCCAGCATCCTGTCAGTGCCGGACACGTCATTATCGATGCTTTTTGGAGCCGCAATCACCGGAATCCCGGCTCTGTGAAGCTCCAAACCGGACTTGATAGTGTCGTTTCCGCCTGTGAGCAGTACTGCGTCAACATTGAGCTTTTTGAGGTTTTCAAGGATTCGATTGGGATAGCCGTCAGCCACTTTGTCCTCAGAAAATGGGTTGAAGCGTGAGGAAGCCAAGATTGTGCTTGGTCTATCTATGAGATCAAAGACGTCACTTTGACTGAATCTGACAATTTCATCCTCGATGTTGCTCGCAGCAGCGCCTTCAAAGGCTTTCTTGATGCCTATGAATTCTGCACCGTATGCCTGTACGCCGCGGCGAACTGCGGCGGCTATAAATGGATTGATGCCGGCTGAATCTCCGCCGCCGGTCATGAATGCTACACGCCTGATCATTATTACCACCTCATAGTTGTCCTGTGTCAACTCACAGTAGATGCACCCCAGGGACTGCGGGAGGGCAATACCTGGGGTGCCTCAGTGCATCCAAAAGTATCTACAGGGCTAGACACCTAACCGGCATCTTCTCATCTGCTCATTGGGTGTGAAATTTGTTGTAGCTACGTGGCCGTCCAAAGGCAGTATTTTCTCGTGAATTGCGTCTATAATCCACTCCGGCTGTGGGAAGAAGAATTTCTCCAACTCAAACGCTGGGGTTATCCAGTTGCGAGCGCCGACCACTACCGGAGGCGCGTCTAGGTAATCGAATGCCAGCTCTGTTATGTTCTGCGCCATATCTTTCAAGTAGGACCCTCGTTCGCACGCGTCGCTGGTGAGCACGATTTTGCCCGTCTTCTTAACGGACTCGATAACGAGGTCATAGTTGAACGGCACAAGCGTCCGGGCATCAATCACCTCGGCAGAGAGTCCATACTTGCTCTCCAGTATATTAGCGGCCTCGATTGCACGATAAAGCATTGCGCCTATGGACAGAATTGTGATATCCTTGCCCTTTCTCTTGATATCTGGTTCGCCTATCGGTACTTCATAGTATCCTTCAGGCACACCGCCTTCATGGAACATCTCCCCGATGTCGTATATCCTCTGGCTCTCAAAGAAGACGACAGGGTCGGTTCCGTTTAAAGCGCTGTTCATCAGGCCCTTCGCATCGTAAGGAGTGGCGGGGAAGACCACCTTTAGCCCCGGTATGTGGGTGCACAGTGAAGACCAGTCTTGTGAATGCTGAGCTCCATACTTCGACCCAACCGAGACTCTCAACACCACAGGCATCTTTAGGATGCCCGCACTCATAGCCTGCCACTTAGCCAGCTGATTGAACACCTCGTCACCTGCACGGCCGAGGAAGTCACAGTACATCAGCTCGACAATCACGCGTCCGCCGCACAAAGCGTATCCTACAGCCGATGCTACGATGGCAGCTTCGGAGATTGGGGCATTGAAGAATCTAAAGTAGGGGAGAGACTCTGTCAGTCCTCTGTAGACCGCAAACGCGCCGCCCCAGTCCCTGTTGTCCTCGCCGTAAGCTATGAGCGTGGGATCGGTATAGAACTTGTCAATTATCGCTTCGAAGATAGCATCTCTAAGCTGGTACACTCGGTTTTTCGGAACCGGCTGCCCATTCTCAGTAGCTGTCCGAACTTTTCTGGCAATTTGCTGCACGCGCGGATTCTGATCCTTCGGGATCAATACTACACACTCGCGATCGTCCATTTTTTCAATCTTTTCATTAGAGAACATTAGCCTACCTATTGCATCTGGGTCGCGAGTGAGATCCATGCGTGGGGATATCTGAGCGTCCACGACGAGTTTCAGAGTATTGAGAATCAACTCCTCAACCGAAGCAGTGATCTCGGAGATCTCCTCGCCGGTGGCGACACCCGCTTGAACTAGGCTGCTCCTGTACCACTCGATCGAATCGTGCTGCATCCAGGCGTCAATCTCTTCCTTAGTGCGATAGGTCGACGCGTCTGAAGGCGAATGGCCCACATAACGATATGTCAGCGTATCGAGCAGCACCGGACCTTTGTTTTCCTCTAAGAGCTGTTTCTTCCTCCTTATAGCATCGATCACGGCCAGCGGGTTGTATCCATCTACGCGCTCGGCGTGCATCTGGTCAGGGTTTATTCCCGCACCTACGCGTGCCAAGATGCCGAAGCCCATGGTTTCGCCCCAGGTCTGCCCACCCATTCCGTAGATGTTGTTCATGAAGTTGAATATTACCGGGAGTCCGCCTCTGTAGCTTTCTTCCCACAGAAGCCTAAACTGGTCCATGGATGCCATATTCATGGCTTCCCAGACCGGGCCGCAGCCTAACGATCCGTCACCAATGTTGCATATGACGATGCCTTTCTTCTTGTTTACCTTCTTGTAAAGAGCTGCACCAACGGCGATTCCTGCAGACCCGCCTACAATTGCATTATTGGGGTAGATTCCAAAGGGCGGGAAGAACGCGTGCATAGAGCCGCCCAGACCTTTCTGGAAGCCCGTCTCCTTAGCAAATATCTCTGCCAGAGTGCCGTAGACAAGGTACTGAATGGCCAACTGCTTTACGCCGGACCTCTCGTCCCAACTGGGCTTAACGGCAGACAGGATTCTTCCACCGGCATAGCCCTCCATGATCCTCATCAGCTCATCGTCGGACATCTTTTCAATGGCCGAAAGGCCCTTTGCCAGAATTTCGCCGTGGCTGCGGTGAGATCCGAAGATGAAATCATCTTTGTCTAGCAGGTAGGCTTGCCCGACTGCAGCGGCCTCTTGACCTATTGAGAGGTGGGCAGGGCCGGGGTAGTTGTACTTCACCCCTTGATATTCGCCGGTTGTCTTGATCGACAGGATCATTGACTCAAATGTTCTGATGATCAGCATGTCCCTGAGGATCCTCAAGAAATCTTTCTTAGAGAAGTTTTCCTTTTCCTCCTCTATGGACTTGTTGTACTGGTTGACCGGGATGTCTTTGAACCTGATGTAACCAGGCTTTCTCAATTCATCAGGACTGACAAACAGAGACTTCGGCATATTCCTCTCTCCTTATGGCATCTGATCTCTAGTCTAAAGTTCGAACACACACTCCCTGATAATCTCGGATACTGTTGGGTGAGGGAACACCGTCCTTTTGACGTCTTCCACTGTCATGAACCTGTCAATCATCATTCCTGCGCCATAGATTATCTCCGACGCGTAGTTAGCGATCATATTCACGCCCACAATTCTCCGAGATTTCTTGTCGACTACCAACTTACATATCCCGCGGCCGGCATGGTTTTCAGCAAGGTAGCGGCCGCTGTACCTCATGGACAGCTTTACCGTCTCAACGTCCATGCCTTTCTGTTTTGCCGACTCCTCGGTCTCGCCTACCGCTGCGACTTCCGGATTTGTGTAGATGACCATCGGAATTGAGTCGTATGTCATCCTATCTCGTCGACCGGTCATGTTGTTTATGCAAACTTCTGCCTCGCGATATGCAGTGTGTGCGAGCATCGATCGGCCGTTGACATCTCCGGCGGCGTATACGCCAGGGACGTTTGTTCTGCCTTGTTCGTCAGTAGTTATAGCGCCTTTCATGACCTCTACGCCTATGTTCTCGAGACCAAACCCCTGAACCACAGGCTTGCGGCCCACGCTCAGCAAGACTTTGTCCGCACTGATCGTTACAGTTTCGCCGTTGATTTCGCAGACTACAGAGTCAGCCGTAACCTCGACTACCTTGGTGCGCAGCTTGAATTCGACACCCTTTGCTTCGTACTCTGCCTGCAGGATGCTGGAGATCTCTAAGTCGATGTTTCCGCCAATATGATCCAACATCTCGACGACAGTGACCTTGCTCCCGGCTGAGTTGAAGTACGAAGCCATTTCAAGGCCTATGACCCCGCCGCCGATGACTACCAGGGAAGCCGGCACAGTCTCCAGATCGAATATCTCGTTGCTCGTGAGAACAAACCCTCTCTCAAGCCCTTCTTTGAGACCCTTGATCGGCGGCACTGCCGGAGCCGATCCGGTAGCGATCAGCAGCCGTTTCCCCACATAAACATCATTGCCAACTCTGACAGCATAGCCATCGTCCACCTTGCCGTCTATCTGCGCAAACCCTTCGACCACCGTTACCCCGTGCTTCTTGAGTTGCGCTCTTACCCCGCCGGTTAGGGCTTTGACAACTTTGTTCTTTCTATCGACGATCGCAGAGTGGTCGAGTTTCAAGCCCTCTGCTGTCACCCCGTACACGCTTCCGTGCTTGACGCTATCGAAAATCTTCGCCGAGTACAGCAACGTTTTAGACGGAATGCAACCCACGTTCAGACAGACGCCGCCTATGTACTGCTTCTCTATCAGAAGTGTCCTAAGTCCGGCCTGGCCGGCTCTTTCGGCCCCCAGATAACCTGCAGGCCCGCCTCCGATTACAATTAGGTCGTAGTTCATATTCGCATCTCTCCCTGACCGTATTGCCGGCTACTCGGTGGCTAGTAGAGTCATGAAGTTCTCCAGGTTTTCTCTCAGATCCTTGAGGAACCTAGCTGCCGGTGCTCCATCGACAGCTCTGTGATCAAATGTAAGCGAAAGACCCATAGCTGGGTAAACCCGCAGCTGACCGTCTACCTCTCTCACCCGTTGAACAATTGCGCTGACGCCAAGGATTCCGGTTTGCGGAGGGTTGAGAATAGGTGTGAAGTACTCTACACCCAGCGAGCCGATATTGGTAACAGTGAATGTACCGCCCTGCAGTTCGTCAGGATTGACTTTACCTGAGCGGCACGCATCTGCGAGGCGCTTGGCTTCAGCAGAGATCTCACGGAGCGATTTGAGGTCTGCATTGAATATTGTCGGCACCATCAGTCCACGATCTGTATCGACCGCCAATCCCAGATTGACATGCTTCCAAAGCAGCATCTTGTCCTCTACCAGATGAGCGTTCAAGGACTTGTAATTGATGAGTGTCCGAGAGACTGCGTAGAGGATCATGTCCGTTAGAGTGATCGCTTGAGCAGCCGGATCTTGCGAAGCCTTTAGTTTCTTGCGGAGTTCCAGTATCTCGGTAGCATCAAAGGAGCTGTGGATAGTTAGCTGCGCAGTAGTTGCAAGAGATCTATGCATAGCCTCGGCGATCCGCTTGCGGATGTTGGTAAGCTGGACAACGTCGTATGCAGCGCCCAGATCGCTTTGAGGAACCGGTGAAGCGGCTGCAGAAACCGGTCGGACAACTGTTACACTCGCCTGAGGTTGTTCTTCCTCAACTGCAGCCGGTCGCTGACCGGAAGCAATTAGATCGACGATGTCGCGCTCAATAATCCTTCCCCTCGGTCCGGAGGGAGTTGCCTGTGAGTAGTCAACACCTGCTCGCTTGGCCAGCGCTTTGGCTCTAGGCGATATTCGAATCCGGGCGTCTCCGGCCTGTGGAGCGTCAACAGCTTGCGTGCTCATCGCAGTAGCAGAGCCGGTCCTTTGCGCGTCCCGTGGCTGAGATGCACCGGGCTGTCGTTCAGGCGCCGCAGCTGTCCGCAGACCCTCAGGAACGAACTCGGAAATATCTTCCCCAGGTTTCCCGACAACACATACTGTGGTAAGCACAGGAACGTCTGCGTCCTCCTCGAAAAACCGGGCCAGCAAAACCCCCTCGACCGTAGATGTCTCGTCAAACGCGGCTTTGTCAGTCTCATAGGAGAAGAGGAGATCTCCTACAGCTACCGGATCGCCTACATTCTTGTGCCATTTCGTAATAATGCAACTTTCGACCGTCTGCCCTTGGCGGGGCATAATGATTGGAGTGGCCATCGGCAACCTCCTTCGACATCCTCATCATCGATGCGAGAATTGCACATTTGTGCAAACGGACACATATTTTCTATGAACGAATAACAATTTGTATATTCTTCTTGGTAACGCGGTACTCCTTCTAGAATTCTTGCCCGGGATTGGTCTGACTAGAGGACTCTCCCAGCAACGCATGGGCTGTGACGAGGTCGGTAACCAGGATGTCAATATAGCCGCCTGCGATGGCGCCTTTGATCGCAGGCACTTTGTTGAGACCGGCGGCAACACAGATCTTGGTGGGAATCTGCCTGAGGTCGGCGAGACGGATTGATATGGTTCGGTCGTCTACATCTGATCTGCATTCGTTTCCATGAGAGTCGTAAAACCTGCAGCCGATCTCACCAACAGCACCTAGTGCACGCAGTTGCTGCAGCTCGGACTTAGTTATATATCCGGCGCGGGCTAAGAGTGCGTTTTCGTTGCAAACTCCGACTCCTATTAATGCTATGTCAGACTGCTTTCCGAGTTCCAGCACTCGTCTTATCTGCGGCTCACTGAGAAAGGTCCTGAGGGAATGCCCGTTCTGGACAACGGCCGGAGCGGGTAAGACGTGCCACTCCCCGTTGAATGCTTGTGCAATCATGCGGGCAAGCTGATCGGCGTGGGTATCAGCTAGAAGACTTCCAACAGTGCCAACGAACTGCACTACTTTGACACCGGAGACCCGTTTAGGGGTCAATGCGCGCACCACTTCATATATAGTCGATCCCCAGCAGATTCCGATCGTCTGGTTGTCTTGAACCAAACGGACAAGTAACTCGGCAGACTTGACACCTATGTCTCGTCGAGTCAGGTCGTCCGATTCGGGGTGGCCTTCCACTACCACTGCTCGCTTCAGGCCTAGTTGCTTGCGCAGTTGTGCGGCAACCTGCGAGCAAATGGAGTCGGGGTCAACTATGCTGATGCGCACTATCCCTAGATCGCGAGCACGCTTGAGCACTCGCGAAATGGTCGAGCGCGAAGTGCCAAACTCTTTCGCAATTTCGTCTTGCGTCCTACCGTCTTCGTAGTACATGCGGGCAATCTCAGCCATGGGAAGCCTTTGGGTCATCGATTATTCCCTTCTTCGAAAGGTAGCATTTAGTCCTTTACACTTCAGTATTCAGTATAGGGTTGGAGTCGGAAAAAGCCAAGCGGTATTTGCCCGACTGTGTATGAGCGAGCTTGGCATAAGTTCGGTTGTCTTAACTAAAAATCTGTGCAGTGATATACTTAAGTAGACAAGATCGACTGATGGAAAGGCGGCTACTAATGTGTCAAATCGGCCTTTGGAGATCCCAATAGCTCTGCAGGTCTACTCGCTCCGAGACGATGCAAAGTTGGATTTTGCCGGGACTTTGATGTCCATTAAGCAGATAGGGTACGACGCGGTCGAGTTTGCCGGTTATTACGGCATGAGCAGCAGGGAGCTCCGGAAATTGCTAGATGATCTCGGCTTGGGCGTCGTAGGCAGCCATGTTGGCTATGAGGAGCTTCGAGATAACTTGAACAAGGTGATTGATTATAATCTAGAGATAGGCGCGAAATATGTTATCTGTCCCGGATACAATTCCGATACCCGCGACGGTTGGATCAAGTTTGCCGAGTTTCTGAATTCTGTAGAGGAAAAGTGCAGTAGCCAGGGACTGGTTATTGGTTATCACAACCACGCACATGAATTGAAAAAAATAGGCAATGAGTACATATTGGATATTCTCTTTAGTGCCGTCAACGACAGGGTAGTGGCTGAGCTGGATCTTGGTTGGGCACTGTATGGCGGAGTAGACCCGATAGAGCTTCTCAAGAAATACGGTGGCCGATGCTTGCTCGTGCATGTGAAGGACTTTGATCAGAACAAGGTGCAGACGGAGGTCGGAACAGGCACGCTGGATCTAGTAGGCGTAGTAGCTGCTTGCCGCGAGAATGGGGTCGAGTGGATGATTATAGAGACTGAAAAGTACAATATGAAGCCGATTGATAGCGTGCGGATAGGGTATGAGAATCTTAGAAAGACGATCGAGGAGGTTGACGCACGCTGAGTTCTGGCTGAACAGCCTTTATATCAAGAACAAAAAGGGAGTGATCGGTGTGGAGAATGATGCCCTTAGGAACATCTTGACTAGGCGCAGCATTCGGAAGTACACTGACCGACCTGTGGAAGAAGAGAAGATACAGTTGATTCTGCAGGCTGCAATGGCAGCACCCTCCGCGAGAAACCTTCAACCATGGGAATTTATAGTCCTCACAAACAGGGAGAACATTAGAAAACTGAGTTCATTCAGCCCGCATGTGGGCATGTTGAAGGAATCACCTTTGGCTATAGTGGTATGCGGCCGGACCGATCCTGAGACCGGCTCCCCTGATTACTGGGTAGTTGACTGTTCTGCTGCAGTCCAGAATATGCTGCTTGCGGCTCATGCGTTAGGACTCGGCGGCGTGTGGCTTGGCGTTTACCCAAGGCGTGAGCGACAAGAGATACTAGAAAAGTTCTTCAAACTGCCCGAAAACATCGTGCCGCACAGCGTGGTCTCTATCGGCTATCCGGCTGAGCAAAAAGAACCTGCTAACCGATACAAACCTGAGAGGGTTCACCGCGAAACTTGGCGATGAATGGTTGAGGTGTAGACATGAGAATTCAGGCAATTCGAACGCCTGTCATCGAGATTGGGCAGGACCTCTTTGAAGTATTTCGATCTTCTTATGCCGGCACGCTTCCCGAGCGTTCCGTCGTGTGCGTCACCTCTAAGGTGGTATCGTTCGAACAGCGGCAAGTCGTGAAGCTCTCAGAAGTGGTTGTCAGCGATGAAGCTCGTGCGCTCAAAGCTCTAAAATACTCTAAGAACTTCGAAAAGTATCCTGGTATGGCCGAACTGATTCTTAGAGAGTCTGACCGGATATATGCAGGACACTTCGTGTATCTGACCCTGAAGGATGGAACGTTTATTCCGAACGCGGGGATAGATCTCTCCAATGTGCCTGAAGGCTATGCCGTGCTATGGCCGAGGGATCCGTTTGAGTGGGCCAGGCGGTTCCGTGAACGGCTCAAGTCTGCCTACGGGCTGAGTGAGGTAGGAGTCTTACTCACCGATTCCAGGTGCACTCCTTTGAGGAGGGGCGTAATCGGGCTGGCAGTTGCATACAGCGGTTTTGAGGGAGTGGACAGCCAGGTAGGGCGGGAGGATCTGTTCGGCCGAAAGCTGCAGTTTACAGAAAAGGCAGTAGCAGACGATTTGGCGAGCGCTGCAGTCTTGGTAATGGGTGAGTCAAGCGAGAGCACGCCATTTGCTGTGGTTGAGGATGCTCCCGTTACCTTCACCGAGCGTGAAATCAGTCCTGACGAACTAAACATTGATCCGCGAATCGATCTGTTCGCAGGCCTGTACGACAGCCAAATTTTCGACGCTTTTGCAAAGAATGCGAGAAGCAAGAAAGCTGGGGCTGCCGAGGAGGAGTAGCTGTAGGAGAGCGGGCGTAAGAGCGAGTAGGCCCACGGAGGTGAGCTTGTATGGGACCGCGGCTGCGCGTTGCAGGAGATGTGATTATTGACTGGATCATCTCAGATGGGCAGTGTCGGGTATATCCTGGCGGCGTCGGCAATGTTGTGCGCGGCCTGCAGAAGCTCGGTTATTCGGTCTCTCTAACAACGGTTTACAACCCCATGCTTTACCCGCTGGACCATGTGTTTGACCTGCGCAACAGCCTTCAGGATTTCGAACACAGGAATGTCAATGTGCGCAATTACGATCTGGGAATTTTCCAGCGATTTCGGGCCGGGCTCAAACCGAGGATATTCTCGGGAGAATTCGATGTAGTCATTCTCCATGAGGATACGTGCGTGCGAGACTTTACTGCGCTATATGCAGACGTTCGAGATACAACACCGTCCGGAAGGTGCAAGATCCTTCGAATGAGTTCGACAGATCCTTGGGAGATAATCATGTCTAGGATCCGGCATGAGTACGCAATTGTCACCTATGACGACAGGGTAAAGATCTTTCGACCGGGCCAGGATAAACCAGAAGAGCTGGAGTTTCCGCCAGTCGAGGTGAAAGATACTGTCGGCGCGGGCGACACTTTTGGAGTAGGCTTTATCGATGCTTATCTCAAGTCCGGAAAAGTGGACAACGAGACCGTAATGAAAGGCATTAAGCTGGCACAAGAGAAGGTCAAACAGATAGGAGTTTTCGTATAGTGCGTTGCCTTTCCCGATTGACTGTTGCCTAGTCGAGGCAGGCTCGCAACCGGCTCGACCGGAGAGACACCGCGGTTTACGGCGCACCGACTCGTTGTTGCGCCTATATTTGCACAAGGTCTAGGATGCGCGTCAGAATTCCGCCCGTCGCAAGAGCGATGACAAATGCCCCGATCCACATCGCAAGAGCTTCCAGTTTTCCTCGCTCTTTCACCATGATGAGTACTGACGCAATACAGGGAACGAACAATGACATCGTCACCATTGCCGTCAGTGCTTGCGCATCCGTGAGTTCTATCAAGGTCAGTCCGGCTGCCCCGAAGTCTCTTCTGATGAACCCCATGATGAACGCGGTCGCAGCTTCCCTCGGTAGTTTAAGCCAGTGAACCACGATCGGTTCGGCAACGCCTTGAATGGCCTGCAGGACTCCGCTTGCGTCCATGACGCCTATCAGAACTGCTCCGGCTGCGAAGAGCGGTGTAGCCTCCGTTATAAAATGATAGGTTCTAGTGAATGCTTTTTTCAAAACATTTGACAGGCTAGGCACCCGCATTGGGGGTAGGTCCAGTAATAGGCTGGAAGACATACCGGGAACGATAGCTTTCAGCAAAGCTCCAACAACCATAAACACAATTATGATTGTCACGACGTAGATCGCAAGATAGCCCATTCCGCGTTGAGATAGCACCGAAGATATTATCCCAAGCTGGGCCGAACAAGGAATCGCCAGACCGAGGAGGAATACGGCGATCCTCTTTTCTTTTTGAGTGGCTAGCATCCTGGTAGTAACGGTCGCCATAGTCACGCATCCGAATCCGAGGATCATCGGAATGATCGCTTTTCCGTTGAGCCCGATCGAACCAAAGACCCTGTCGGACAACGTTGCAATTCGGGGCAGGTACCCTGAGTCTTCTAGTATGGATATGAATATGTAGAATCCGAGGACGAGGGGGGTTAGCAGCCCGAATACGTAGATCGGAGTCATTGTGAGTACTCCAAATTCGCCTACAAGAATATTCCAAACTGTAGAATTGACAGGAGTAATTCTGGAAACTAGTGACCGCATCCAGGGTTCATATAATCCTGCCATAATTGTGCCTTCTGTGAATTCAACTACCGTAGTAGCGACGAATGATCCCATGACCTTATAGATTATCCACAGACAGGCGATTAGGGCGGGAATACCAGTTAAGGGTTGCACAGACAACCTTCCGATGATTTCGCCAAGAGTCGACTTAGAGTGGTCCTTGACGACTTGATTCACAATCCGGTTGACGTAATCTCTTCGCATTTTGTACACGGTCTCACGACAGCCGGGCAGAGCGAAGCCTTCCTTTTCCGCTATTTCCGCATCGTCCTCAAGTATCAGCAGTCTATGACTGACAGGGATATCCTTCGACACGAGTGCAGTTCCCTTGTCGCCGTTCCGTTGTTCGGCGAACCGATCAATCGAATCAAGTAGCTTGTCCAATCCCGGTGTTTGATGACCGACAGAAGCCTCGGGAATGCGTCTGAGGAGCTCGTCTATTCCTTTTCGCCTTATCCCAACTGTCGGGATAACAGGCACTCCGAGGAGAGCGCTTAGTTTCTGCACGTCTATCTCCAGGCCGGACCTTTCCGCTTCGTCCATCATGTTTAGTGCAACAATCATCGGGATTTGTGCGTCTATGATCTGCTGCGTAAGAAACAGATCTCTCTCTAGATAGAGGGCATTGACGACATTGATGACCACGTCTGCTCCCAATATGATGGCTTTAGCTATTCTCTCCTCATCGTTGAAGGAGGAGATGCCGTAGATACCGGGAGTGTCGACGAGTATTCCTTGTTCTATCTCTGAACTTGATATATCGAGCGTAGTGCCGGGGTAGTTCGATACATCAACGTAAAGGCCTGTCATAGCATTGAATACGACCGACTTACCTGCGTTTGGATTGCCCACCAGCACGATTTTCTTCTTTTCAGAACGAATCGCTTCAGGAGCTTCAACTGTGCTGCGACTCACTTCTAGAATGCACCTCAACTTCTACTTTGCCGGCCAAGTTGCGACCTATGGCTATCCGCTGTCGTCCTTTCTTAACTATCACCGGGCCTCCCGGAAGGACATAGTCGCAATAGAGAGGCTCACCGGGATCAATTCCAAACCTCATCAACTGGCAGCGAATTTCGTCGTCCTTGACGTCTACTATGGAGAACTTGTCACCAGCGATAAGATTATCCAACGTATTCGGTTTGTGCAGGCACTGCGCACTGTGGGTGCAGGACGCACAGATCAACTCAGAGCGTGTCGCACAACACGCAGGTTCTCTGAATCGATGGACTAAATATCCTATAGCTGCCGCAGTTGCTGTTAGCATAATGATCTTATCGAGCATCTAAACCCCCCGCCCAATGCACATAAACTCCTTCGGCCAATGTTAGACGTGTCTAACTTTATAGGTCTCAAATAAGCCAGGAAAATGTAGTCGCCGAACAAGAACTCCAGTTAGGCCTAAACTCCTGGCTGTTCGTGCCAATTCTCATTCCTTGTCTGATAATGCTGCCTCCGGTTCAATCGTCTTGACCGCTATCTGGCTAGCTTCGGACGCAGTCAAACTTAACGATAGATTATGGATTCTAACAGAGATCATACCGGAAGAGGATGAGCCTACCCGCTCGACCGTAGTACCGGGACTAAGTCCGAGCCCACGCAGGTGCTCAGCTTCGTCCGGTGTGGCATAGACTGCCACCACTTTGGCGGCTTTGCCCGAAGCAAGGTCGACAAGCCTGACAGTTGAGCCGTTGCATTGTTGCAAACCAGCTAGATCCGCCAAAGCTGATTCCGACCGTCGGACTATGTTTCTTTGAACGGCTCCGATATACTCATTTGATTCGAGATAGTTGAGAAGCTTTTCCACGGTCTGCTTGCTCAGGGCATGCTCGACTTTGCAGGCATCAGCCGCTGCAGTCGCACGATCCACGCCAAGGACCTTGTGGAAAAAGACTTCAAGAAGATGATGGCGGTTCATGACTCGTTCTGCGTGTGTGCGGCCGAGGTCAGTAAGCGATACCTTTCCGTACCGCTCGTACCGTACCATACCCCTCGAGCTGAGCTTCTTGAGTATATTGGTTACACTTGCCATTCGAACTCCCATTGCATTAGCGATATCTTTGACCCGTACTACCGGATTGCTCTGCTCGAGTGCAAGAATGGTTTCCAGGTAGTTTTCCTCGCTCCGAGTTGGTTCTACCTTGGTCAGCACCATTGAGCACTCCACCTATTTGTTAGTCTAGACTAATAATATCAGATGGATCAATTCTTTGCAACCCCGCGAAATGAGAGGATTTGGAGCGTTGAGATGGACGAGGAAGAGGGTTTAGGTTGTCAATGCCGAACGGTGGTATAATTGGTGATCAAAGCTGCAAAGCAAGGTTGAACTATGAAACGAGATCGCATCGTTCAGTTTGCTAGTTCCTATCTCCGAGCTGAGGATTTCAACGACTGCTGTGTAAACGGACTTCAGGTTGCTGGCGCAAAGGACGTAGAAAGGGTCGATTTCATCGATATTCCGAATCCCGTCTGATATACTGGGCGGCACAAGAGCTATGCGTCGAAGCGGAGGTGTCACGGTTGTATATTGGGCGCTTTGTTGTGGTGGGAAGAAACAGCAAGGGAACGCTTTACGTCGGCTATCGCGTTTCCGGACGGTCTCAACCAAACCGGAGAATTGTGGTTAGAGATGGAATCGGTAGCGTAGTTCCAAAAGAGGGAGTTGAATACGACAATCCCTTCGTCACTTATCCATGCTTTAGACAAGCCGGCGATTGCCTGGTGGTTTCAAACGGCTCGCAAACCTGGCCGATTTGTGAGAAGATCATTTGCGGCAGTCCTGTAAAGGATGCACTCGCCCTATCGCTATTGGCTCTTGAATTCGAGCGCGACCAGTTTCATACCCCGAGGATTGCTGCAGTCGCTGACTACTCACGAGATGAGGCATGGATGGGAATAGTGACAGACTCAAAGCTCGAGGTGAAAAAGCTCTCGGTAGGAGCTTCGGACGCTTACTTACTTGCCGTCTATGAGCTTATTGAGCCTACTTCTGTAAGGATTGAATCGGATGATCCTGAGGCAGTAGCAGATGAGTTGATGAAGCTGCCGTATGAGCATCCGATTTGTTCAATAGCTGCGACTGTGAAGAATGATCAAGTTGTGTATGCGGTTCGTTGACCGGTTGCTCAGCTGAACGGTGGTTTTTGCCCTCTCCGGAATGGCGAGTCGCACTTCAAATGCATAGGCTAACAGCAGGTGATGCGGCTTTGGCTTTGGGGAGGGTGTCGGATGTGTGGAATTGCCGGTTGGATAGATTTCGATTCTAATCTGATTTCTGAGGGCAGGACGATCGAGCGCATGGCAGACTCAATGTCTTGCCGGGGCCCGGATGCGTCAGGGTTTTGTCTCTACGAACACGCTGCTTTGGGTCATAGGAGGTTGATAGTGGTTGACCCAGAGGGCGGACAACAGCCAATGACCAAGCGGTTTGGTCCTCGTGAATACACCATTGTATACAATGGGGAGCTCTTTAATACCGAAGAGATCCGGGATGAATTGAGAGCTAAAGGGCACAAGTTTGACAGCTATTCGGACACAGAGGTCCTGCTCACTGCTTACATCGAGTGGGGCGAGGAATGCGTCCACAAGCTCAACGGGATGTTTGCCTTTGGCATTTGGAGTGAGCATGACCAGCGGCTGTTTCTCTGCAGAGATAGGCTTGGCGTCAAGCCACTTTTCTATTGCACAGTCGGCCGCGGTTTGCTCTTCTCATCTGAACCAAAAGGGTTGCTTGCGCATCCAAGCGTCACAGCTGAGCTCGACTGCTCGGGGATTGCAGAGGTGTTCGGCCTTGGGCCTGCGCGGGTTCCCGGGAGCGGAGTGTTCAAGGGAGTCTACGAGCTGAGGCCTGGGTTTTGGATGGAGTTTTCCCGCAATGGAATGCACTTGCGCCGGTACTGGCAGCTGGTGAGCAAGCCCCACCTCGATGACCTAGAGACTACGGCTCTTACGGTGCGTTCGCTCATTGAGGATTCGCTGAAGCGACAGTTGGTAGCAGATGTGCCCGTGTGTGCGCTCTTGTCAGGTGGGATTGACTCCAGCACCCTTGTCCTATTGGCAGCCCGTGAGTTCAAAGAGCGCGGCATGGGTGACCTCCACACTTACTCGGTTGACTATGAGGGAAACGAGCGGCATTTTGAAGCTAACGATTTTCAGCCATCTGCGGACGGCCCGTGGATCAAGATTATGTCCGACTATGCCGGTACACAGCACCATTATGTGACCATAGATAATAGGTCTTTGGCGGACTCCCTGACTGATGCGGTTGTTGCCCGGGACATGCCTGGTATGGCGGACATAGATTCTTCGCTGCTTCTATTTTCAAGGGAGATCAGAAAGAATGCGACCGTTGCTCTTTCCGGAGAGTGCGCAGATGAGATTTTCTGCGGCTATCCGTGGTTCCACAATCCAGACATGCTGGAGGCCGATACTTTCCCCTGGTCCACGTCCGTGTCTATGAGAGAACGTCTACTCTCCAAGGATTTAAGGAGGGTGATCGATCTCAGAGGCTATGTCGATCGTTGCTATCGCGACGCTCTTGAAGAGGTGCCGCGGCTGGAGGGTGAAACCGGGATTGATGCCCGAATTCGAGAGGTGGCTTACCTCACCCTTACCAGATTCATGGTCACTCTGCTCGATCGGAAGGATCGAATGACTATGGCTAGCGGGCTTGAGGCGAGGGTTCCGTTTTGCGATCACCGGCTGGTTGAGTACGTCTGGAACATACCTTGGAAGATGAAATGCTACGGCGGAATGGCCAAAGGCGTTCTCAGGAAAGCTTTGGAGGGTCTCTTGCCTCCCGAGATTCTGAAGCGGAAGAAAAGTCCGTATCCCAAGACTCATAACCCGGAGTATTATGCCTTATGCAGGGATTGGCTTGTGGACATACTGTCCGATCCCGGTTCGCCTCTCAGGGAACTGGTCGACGTCGGGTACGTCCAAAAGGTCATTGCCGGCGGCGGACGTGAGTTCAACCGACCTTGGTTCGGCCAGCTGATGACCGATGCCCAACTTCTCGCTTACTTAATACAGGTAGATATCTGGATCAGGCAGTATCGCATATCGTTTTGTTGAAAGCCAAGTCCGGAATCGTTGATGTCCCAAAGGTCGCCGTGTTATAATGCGTTGACTGCTTGGATATGAGTGTGAAGAACGGAGTCGCTTGTAGTGGGCGTAGATTTGGCTTGCCGGTGAGGAGGATAGAGTAGTAATGGCACGGGTTAACGAGAATTTCCTGAAGCTTAGGGGAGATTACCTTTTTTCAGAGATTGCAAGGCGAAAAGAAAGGTACCTGCAGGATCATCCGAATGCGAAGATTATTAGCATGGGCATCGGCGATGTCACTAGGCCGTTGCCACAGGCCGCGGTCGATGCGCTAAAGCGCGCCGCAGACGAGATGGCAGATGTCAGGACCTTTCGTGGATATGGAGATTACCGAGGTTACAGTTTCCTAGCAGAAAAGATACTTGAGTTTGAGTTTGCACCCAGAGGCGTATCTCTCGATGTCGATGAGATTTTCATAAGTGAAGGAGCAAAAACTGACACTGCTTGCATTCAGGAGCTGTTCGATGTAGACAATGTGGTGGCCGTTCTTGATCCGGTGTATCCGGTCTATGTAGACAGCAATGTGATGGCCGGGCGGTCGGGATGGCCCGACAAGAGTGGGCGGTACTCGGGAATAGTCTACATGCCTTGTACAGAGGAAAATGGCTTCGTGCCGGAGCTGCCGTCGGAGAAGGTCGATCTGATATACCTGTGCTATCCGAACAATCCAACCGGTGCGACAATATCTTACGATGAACTGAAAAAGTGGGTGGAGTTTGCACGGCGCAACAGGGCCATCATTCTTTATGATGCCGCGTATGAAGCCTATATCCGAGATGAAGGCATCCCACATAGTATCTATGAGATTGAGGGAGCAGACGAAGTCGCTATCGAGTTCAGGAGCTTTTCTAAGAGGGCCGGTTTCACCGGCACGCGTTGTGCATTCGCTGTTGTCCCAAAGAAGGTTAAGGCATACGCTTCTGATGGAACCGAGCATTCGCTCAATTCGCTCTGGTACAGACGGCAATCTACTAAATTTAACGGAGTGTCGTATCCGATACAGGTGGCGGCAGCTGCCACGTATTCACCCGAAGGCAGGGAACAGGTTAAGCAACTGATTGATTACTACATGACTAACGCCGGTATCATCGTCGAAGGGCTGCGCTCCGCCGGACTGACCGTGCACGGCGGCACCAACTCGCCGTACGTTTGGGTCAAGGTGCCTGGAGGCATGACGTCGTGGGAGTTTTTTGATTACTTGCTCGATCGCGCACAAGTGGTGTGCACTCCTGGCTCAGGATTTGGCGCCAGCGGCGAGGGATATGTCAGGCTCACGGCCTTCGGCAGCCGAGAAGATACTGAAGAGGCGGTAAAGCGGATCGTTCGGAGCATTTGACACTTATTCGGCTCTAGAGTATTCGCCTAGACGGAATAGCCAGCGCCAACAGGGGAGAGACTTTTTCATCGGACCTGTTGGCGTTGACATTCGGAGTACCCGAGTGTTATATTGGAATCGGGAAGGTGGGTGTTTTGTCAAGTATATTGTATACATAATACAGAATTCACAACATCCCATTGGATCCTTGACAACTGAAAAGGGGGTGAATTGCCATGGCGCTGCCCGTAGAGAGGCTGACAAGGCCACGAAAGGTCACGACATTGCAGGGCTCCAGCCGGCGTGCTCGACCTTTGGTTATGGTGGACGACGTCGAATATCTGGCCAGATCTCGGAAGAGGACAAATGGCGTCCATCCAGATCAAAGACTAGAATTGATACAGAGCGAGGCCTTTCTCCAGCTGATTAATCGCAGGCTACTGTGAACCGCAGTGAGCGAACTTGTTAAGGAAGGAGTAGTTTGTCAGTGAGGATTGCGAAGGCAGTAGGGAACCCGTGAGCGGCCATGCGTTGTCCTTCTGATCTCGTAGTGAGTAGCACACATCGAGGAGGCGTAGATAGAGAAGGATTTGACGCTGGCCGCTTCTTTGTACCCCCGGAGGGGTTTTTTTTGTGCCCATTTCACCGAAATAGACGCTGTTATATGTTATATAATGTGGTCAGGAGCTGAGTGAGTGTAGGCACCCAAGGCAAGCCCTGCATTATCAACTGCCCTGTCGGAGACGCATAGAGCAAAGCCGCCTTGGAGTCAAGCTCTGAGTTAGTTGACGCAGCTGCTAGCGTGCACTAGAGATGAACGAGGGAGGCTGTAGACATGGTGCGATTGACTGTAGATCTCCGCAATAGACGTCCGCTTGACCACTACTGGGAGAGGTGTGTTGGAAGCGGACATGCGGCACTCGGGCTCCGCTCGGACTGGCGGGCGCAGCTGAAGCGATGTAGGGAAGAACTTGGTTTTGAATACGTCCGTTTTCACGGCCTTCTCAACGACGATATGAGTGTCTGCAAACGGCGGGCAGGCGGCAGGCTTGAATACTCCTTTTTCAATGTGGACTCCATCTTTGACTTCCTACTTGATATTGGAATGAAGCCGTTTGTTGAGCTGAGCTTCATGCCTACCGACATAGCATCCGGGTCTCAGACGGCGTTCCACTACAGGGGAAATGTCACTCCTCCTAAGTCCTACGACGAGTGGTACGAGCTAATCAGAACTCTCGTGGCTCATCTGGTCCAGAGGTATGGTGCAAGGGAAGTGCGCACTTGGTTTTTCGAGGTGTGGAATGAACCGAATCTGAACTACTTCTGGGCCGGCTCGCAAGAGGACTACTTCCACCTCTACTCAGCAGCAGCGAGAGCTATCAAGTCTGTGGATGCGGAGCTGAGGGTGGGCGGGCCTGCGACAGCTAGAAACGAATGGATAGGAGACATGATAACTTTTTGCAGATCCAACGGTGTGCCTCTCGATTTTGTCTCCACTCATCACTATCCGACAGATATCGCGCTCGGTCACGGTTCGGACATGGAGGAGAGAATGGCTAGGTCCAGGCGCGGGATCCTCAAGGAGATGGTTATAAAGGCAGTTGAGGAGGCGCAAGGGTATCCGCTGTTCTACACTGAGTGGAGCAACTCCCCGAGTTCTAGGGATACGTATCACGATCAGCCTTACGCTGCGGCATTCGTGGTCAAAACGATCGCGGACCACGTCGGCCTGCTACAGGTCTACTCGTTCTGGGCTTTTTCAGACATTTTCGAAGAGGACGGATTTGCTTCTACACCATTTCACGGAGGCTTTGGGCTTTTGACGATCCATGGCGTGCCGAAGCCTACGTACAGAGCATTCCAGCTCTTGCATGAACTCGGGCCCGAACAGGTGGACGTCTCTGTCGAGGCTCCGGGTGAATCGACGATCGACGCACTTGCCGGACGAGACTCGAAGCGTGCTGTGATAATAGTAAGTAACCACAACATTCCGCGGGCCCCGATTTTAAAGGAGGATTTGGAAATCGTATGCAGAGGTTTGGAGGCAACACCTAGAGCTACGCTCCGCCGGATAGACGATGATCACGCGAATGCTCGCAAAAGGTGGATTGAGATGGGATGCCCCGAGTACCTCGATACCGAGCAGGTGCAGTCTCTAATGCGGGCGTCTGAGATGAAGGAGTCACCGATCGAACCTGAGCTAGTAGACTCTGATGCAGTGTTTCGTCTCAGTGTCCCGCCTCATGGCGTGGCAGCGATTACTCTAGAGTGGGATTGAGTATAATGTCGTTGAGGTATAGGTGTCTGGTCATAGATCATGACGATACTGCAGTCGACAGCACTGCTACCATCCACTATCCTGCGCATGTCGAGGCAATGCGGATTATGCGGCCTGGCCATCCGGTCATAAGTCTGGAGGAGTTCTTGCGCAAGAGTTTTGACCCGGGGATACTGGCATACTACAAATGCGAGCTGGGTATGAGTGATGACGAGATAGAAATAGAGTTCAAGATTTGGGAGGAGTTTGCTGCGCAACGAATACCAAGGTTTTATGACGGCTTTCTTGAGGTTCTTAAAGAGCATCGCGGCAGAGGCGGGGTTGTTGCGGTTGTCTCTCACTCGTATAAGGAACTCATAGAGCGAGATTATCTGTCTGCGGGTGAGTTTGTGCCGGATGTCATTTTTGGCTGGGATTTTGATGAGAATAAGCGCAAACCCAGCCCGTTTCCGATCTATGAGATCCTGAAGACCTTTAGATTGAAGCCGGAGGATGTTTTGGTTGTCGACGATATGAAGCCGGGGATCCTTATGGCTCGGTCCGCGGGAGTGGAGGTCGCGGCCGCGGGTTGGGCATATAGGATTCCGGAGATCGAGGAATACATGAGGTCTAACTGTGTCGAATACTTCAGCACTGTCAAATCTTTCAGAAGCTTTATCTTTGGATCTTGAGCGCGTTGATGGTTTGTTGATTTCCTTGCGTCTGGGTTCAATGGTGGTTAAACCTAAACTAATGAGGGGGTAGGATAATGCCTGAATTTGGAACTGCTTTTTCGGGGTTGGCGCTAGACAGAAAGGTCACAAAAGGGGAGCTTGTTAGGGCGATTCGTTTTATGATCGCGGCTGAGTACGAAGCTGTTCAGCTTTATATGCAACTCGCCGAATCTACTGACAATGAGCTGGCTAAGGAAGTTCTAACCGACATCGCCGATGAGGAGAGGGTCCATGCCGGCGAGTTCTTGCGACTGCTGAGAGAACTACAGCCGGATGAGGAGGAGTTCTATCGAGAAGGCCAGGAAGAGGTTGAGGAGATCATCGCGAAGCTGAAGAATCGCTAATTGCTTTGAACTGTGAACTGGCATGACATCCATTATTTATACAAATGAGCGGGGTCCTAGCCTTTGGACTCCGCTCGCAGCCGTACAGCAGTTTACTGCTGATTGGCCTAACTCTGGGAGGAAGCTCACCTGCAGCGGCGAATTCCCACGGAGACCGGGCCTGAAGCGGGTTCGGAATGCAAAGGAGGGGGCGGTATGAAAGTCCTCGTAACTGGAGGAGCAGGTTATATTGGCAGCACGATTTGTTCAGCCTTGGAGGATGCCGGTCATACCCCGGTCATTCTCGACTCCTTGGTCACCGGCCGCGAGGAGTTTACGAGAGGCCGGATTTTCTACAAGGCCGATATTGCAGATGGAGCTGCGCTCAAGCAGGTTTTCTCTGACCATCAGGATATTGAGCACGTCATTCACTGTGCAGCGCTTATCCTTGTACCTGAGTCGGTGGCCCACCCCTATGAGTACTATATGTCAAACGTTGCGAAATCGACCCAGCTTTTCTACAACCTCTACAAACTCGGATGCAAGCGGGTGGTCTTCAGTTCATCCGCATCTGTATACGATGTCGTTCCCGGGTTCATGGTGACGGAGGAATCGCCGCTCAATCCTCTGAGCCCGTACGCCAGGACGAAATACATGATGGAAATGGTGTTGCAGGATTTTTGCCGAGCTTACGGGATGAAAGGAATCGCCTTGAGGTATTTCAATCCAATAGGTGCTGATCCCAAGATGAGGTCGGGAATGTTTATCGAAGAACCTTCGCACATCTTGGGCAGGCTCGTTGAAGTAGCCATGGGGAGAAGTCCCGTATTTCGAATAACAGGCACAGACTATCCAACCCGAGACGGTACGGGCATCAGGGATTACTTGCACGTATGGGACCTAGCACTTGCGCATATCGCGGCGGTTGAACGATTTGACGAAGCGCTTGATAAGTTTGCTGAGATGACGGGCACATACCAACCCTACTTGGTAATCAACCTCGGCTCGGGCAAGGGGGTTACAGTAAGAGAGTTTGTGACTGCGTTCGAAAAGGTCATAGGAAAACCTATCAACAAGGTCGACGCACCTAGGCGCCCCGGAGATGCAGCCGGTGCCTACGCAAGCGCAGAGCGAGCGCAGAAACTCCTTGGCTGGAAAGCTGAATTGCCGATCGAAAAGGGAATTGCCGATGCCCTTGAGTGGGATCGGGTCAAGCATACCGTATTGAAGAAGTGAGAGAGCACGGAGGTAGATGTACGTGCCCATAATTGACATGCCTTTGGAAGAGCTACAGAGGTACGAAGGAAGGAACCCGCGCCCCGAAGATATAGATCAATACTGGGACCGCGCTTTAGAAGAGATGCGGTCCGTCGATCCGCAGGTAGAGCTTGTTCCAAGTAGTTTTCAGGTTCCGTGCGCCGAGTGCTTTGATCTGTTTTTCACTGGCGTCCGCGGGGCTAGGATTCACGCGAAGTATCTGCGGCCGAAAGGAGCGAAGACTCCTCACCCTGCAGTCCTGCAGTTTCATGGCTATGCAGGCAATAGCGGTGATTGGAGTAGCAAACTGGCGTACGTGAGTCTGGGTTTTAGCGTTGCTGCTCTTGATTGCCGCGGCCAGGGTGGGTTGTCCGAAGATACCGGCGGAGTAAAAGGCAACACGTATCACGGCCATATTATTCGTGGGTTAGATGATGCGCTGAACGGCAACCCTGACAATCTGTTGTTTAGACATATCTTTCTCGATACGGCCCAGCTGGCGCGTATTGTTATGAGCATGCCTGAGGTCGATGAGAATCGTGTTGGCGCTATGGGAGGCTCTCAAGGAGGGGGCTTGACACTGGCTTGCGCTGCACTCGAGCCACGGATCAAAAAGTTAGCACCCATGTTTCCGTTTCTCTGCGACTATAAGAGAGTGTGGGAGATGGATCTGGATAAGGCTGCTTATGCCGAGTTGAGAGACTATTTTAGGCTATTTGACCCCACACATGAGCGGGAGGACGAGATATTCAAAGCACTCGGGTACATCGATGTTCAGCACCTTGCAAAGAGAATACGCGGCGAGGTCTTGATGGCTACCGGGCTTTTGGATGAAATATGCCCGCCTTCTACGCAGTTCGCAGTCTACAACAAGATCCGATCTAAGAAGAGGATAGTGATCTATCCGGATTTCGGTCACGAAGATCTTCCTGGATTTCAAGACATGACGCTGCAATTCTTAGCGGACTTGTGAGGTGAAAGCGATGGATCACATCCGCGAGGGAAGAGAGTTTCTAAAGGCTTATAGCTGGCCGCGCAGAGATGTAACGGATCAGCAAAAGGGTGCGCCAATGCCTCCGGTCCAGAAGGCGGTCCCGGATAATGCAAAGTTGGTAGATCTTGTTGACCCGGCTAAGTTCAAAGTCGGCAGGGTTGCTGTATGCGAGGTCATTGGTCGCAGGCAAAGTTGGAGAGCTTTCTCGAGTGATCCTTTAACGCTCGAGGAATTGTCGTACTTGCTGTGGGCGACTCAGGGTCTGCGCAGGCCTTATAAAGAAGGATATCCTTCGATTCGCAATGTGCCTTCTGCAGGCGCTCGGCACCCGTTTGAAACATATCTCTCTGTTCACAGGGTTGAAGGCTTGAACGCTGGTCTGTACAGATATCTTCCTTTAGAACACAAGCTTTGTTTGCTGTATGAGAGCGATTCCTTGCCGGGACAGGTGGCTAGGGCGTGCTGTGGCCAGGCTTTTGTTGGTTCGGCAGCTGTTGTCTTTATCTGGGCAGCGATTCCGGTCAGGACTGAGTGGCGATACGGTGGTGCATCGCACAAGTTCATCGCTCTAGACGCAGGCCACGTTTGCCAGAACTTATATATAGCAGCAGAGTCCATTGGCGCCGGCACGTGTGCAATAGGTGCGTACGACCAAGACGCTATGGATCAACTAATCGGAGTAGATGGAAACGAGGAGCTTGCCATTTACGCAGCTCCTGTAGGCAAGGTGTCGAGAGTTTAGCTCCGAAGAATCCTGTTTAACTTGCGCTCAGTTGCCGGAGACGGCCGTTTAACCCGTTGTAGGAATGAGCCGGGTGGTAAGAGTGGATAAAGTGATTCGCGGGATTCTCGTTACTCCGTTTGAGCAGTTTCCCGGAGAGATTGTGATAGAGGACGGGATTATCACAGAGGTAGTACCCGGTAATCGAACGCGGGCAGGAGCAGAAGTAATGGATTTCGGGGATTGTTTCGTCTGCCCTGGCTTTGTCGATCTGCACATTCATGGTGCCGGTGGATCGGATGTCTTGGATGGGTCTTCTTTAGGCCTTGAGACCATGTCCAGGTTTCTTGCAGCTCATGGGGTTACCTGCTTCTTGGGCACTGTGACCACGGCGCCCGTCGAGGCGATGGTGAGGGCGATTGAAGTTGCAGCAGCCGCGATGTCGCAGGCGCCGGCCAAACCCCTCTCCCTGCGAGGTATACACCTTGAAGGGCCCCATATCAGTGTGGATAAGCTCGGGGCGCAGGATCCCGAGTGTGTTCTTTCACCCGAGAACAGTCCGATTCTGCAGTTGATTGAGCGGTTTCCTGGCTTGATTAGGACTGTTACTCTGGCGCCGGAGGTCCCGGGAGCTGAGTCGCTCGTTAAAAGCTTGGTTTCCAAAGGAATCAAGGTGTCCGCCGGGCACTCAAACGCCTCGTTTGATCAAGCCCAACAGGCGTTCGGCTGGGGAGTCAATCGAGTTACGCATCTGTTCAACGCTATGAGCCAAGTGCATCACAGATATCCCGGGCTGGCACTCGCAGCCTTGCTCAACCCAAATGTGTATGTTGAGCTCATCGCCGATGGCGTTCATGTCCATCCGGCGATGGTGCAGCTCGCATGCAAAGTCAAGGGTCCTGAAAGAGTTTGTCTGATTACGGATTCCATTCGTGCGGCAGGTTTAGGAGACGGGACGTACACTTTGGGCAGACTTGACGTGACGGTGAAGGGAAACCAAGCTCGACTTCAGTCCGGAGCACTTGCCGGAAGCGTATTGACTATGGATCAGGCAGTCCGCAACGTCATGTCCTTTGCTCAAGTGCCCTTGACCGGCGCAGTGATGATGGCCAGCTACACTCCTGCTGAGGCTGTCGGGTTTGAAGATAGAGTCGGCAGCCTAGACGTTGGCAAAGACGCTGATATCGTGGTGTTGAATGCTGATTTAGAGGTGCAAATGACTTTGGTGCGAGGTGTTGAGGCATTTAGAAGGGGATAGCAGTTCCTTGAAGCTGGTATAGATCCCTGTGTGAGTCGTTTTCATTTTGAAAGGCCTGCCTGCATAGCGATGTGTTGGATCTAGTCGCTTTGTAGAGAGGTCTGATGGGCGGTGCCTTGCGAGATAATTCTAGTGGTACATGCACTAACTCAATGGAACCTTGATGGTCGGTGCCAAGGGCATGTGGATACCCCTTTGTGTGAAAGGGGTAGGAAAGATGCTCTTGCGCTCGCACGCAGGTTAATGCGTGAGCGCATTGATGCTATTTACTCGAGCGATCTCCGGCGGGCAGTTGAAACCGGCCTGCCTTTGTCTAAGATTAAGCGAATTCCCATTCGGACCGATCCTAGGCTGAGAGAGGGCCGCTGGGCTCTTCAGGAGCGGACTGCGGAGTTTCCTATCCTGCCCTATTCAAAGGAAGTCGAGAGCAGAAAAGAGGTCCGGGCAAGGATGATAGAGGTTATGACCGACATCGGCCGCATGCATAGAGATGAACGAGTTGTCGTGGTGTCGCATATGGGCCCTGTGAAGCAGTTTATACAGTACGTCTCCGACGTCAGCAGCCATCCTGTGCCTGAATTCGTTGGAACTAGGGCTGCCGTAAACCGGCTGATCTATGATGACGGTGAATGGTTCTGCGTTGTACTCGATGACGCAAGCCACCTAGAGCAGCCAAGCCCGCCTTTAACGTAAAGTGGATTTATCGTGGCAGCTCGTGAGTTTAGTCTCAGTGGCCATCACTGCACTGCACGGTAGAAGAGATAGCGCAGCGGGACGGCACTAGTTCACTTCTCGTTGACACTCATGACTGCTATGGTGTACCCTAAACGGAAACAGACGTCCTCGGAGGTGCTGGGATGGATCGGCGGATTACGCTGTTTAATACTTTAGGACGCAAAGAGATGCTGTTTGAGCCAATTGAGCCGGGAAAGGTCAGGCTTTATACGTGTGGACCGACCGTCTACAACTACGCCCACATAGGGAATCTGCGCACATATATCTCTGAAGATCTGCTCAAGCGCATGTTTATGTATTTCGGCTATGAAGTCAATCATGTCATGAATGTTACTGATGTAGGACATCTTACCTCCGACGCAGATACCGGCGAAGACAAGATGACAGTCGGAGCTCGGCGCGAAGGGAAGACTGTTTGGGAAGTGGCCAGGTTTTACGAAGCTGCGTTTTTTGAGGACGCCCGGTCGCTGAACATATTGCCGCCGACTACAGTGGCCAGGGCGACTGAACACATCCCGGAGATAATTGCGCTCATTCAACGCCTCATAGACAACGGCTATGCATATTTCGCCGGGGGCAACGTGTATTTTTCTGTAGATAAGTTTCCGGATTATGGCAAGCTGGCGTCTCTCCGCTTAGAAGAGCAACAAGCCGGTGCTAGAGTAGATGTGGATCCGAATAAGAAGAATCCATATGATTTTGTCCTTTGGTTCACCGAGTCCAAATTTCCGAACCAAGAAATGAAGTGGGACTCGCCGTTTGGTGTCGGCTTCCCCGGATGGCACATAGAGTGTTCGGCCATAGCCAGCAAGTACTTGGGTGAGCGCATTGATATTCATTGTGGCGGTACCGACCATATCCCTGTGCACCATACGAACGAGATTGCCCAGTCAGAGGCAGCATTTGGGCACCAATGGGTCAATTACTGGTTCCATGTTGAGTTCTTGATCGATAAGCAAGGAAAGATGTCAAAGTCAACCGGCGGGTTCTTGACTTTGAGCGAACTGGAGAAACGAGGATTCTCGCCTGCCGACTACAGATATTTCTGCCTGCAGGGCCACTACCGCACTCCGCTGCAGTTTTCTTGGGAAGCCTTGAGCGCTGCCCAGAATGCCCTTTCGAATCTCAAGAGCCTTTACATGGGTTGGCTTCAGGAAGGCGCTGAGGGACTACCTGAAGATTCTGAGCCAACAGATGAGCAGGCGCGTGCCTATCAAGAGGAGTTTGAATCAGCTATTGCCTCCGATCTCAACGTTCCTCAGGCGCTTGGGGTCGTGTGGAAGATGGCTAAAGACCAAGCCCTGCCTAGTGCCGAAAAGAGAAAGCTTTTGTTTAGGTTTGACAAGGTGCTCGGCTTGGGAGTATCCGCGTGGAAATCACATCAGCTCCCTGATGAGCTTCGCAGGTTGATTGAAGAGCGTGAGGCTGCGAGAAAGAGACGCGACTTTGCAACTGCGGACGAGCTGAGGGATCGTTTGGCTAGGGCAGGAGTTATCTTAAGAGACACACCTGAGGGAACAAAGTGGGAGTACAATCCGAAAAGCTGATTGCACTCCTCAGTCGGGCGACGATACAACCAAACTTATTTTAGCGATCCGGCCGAGCTCGTCCTGGCATGCGAGCTCGTGAGTTCCTGGTTTCGGGGTATAGAATGCGGTTTCGCCGGGATTAGAGGTTGCTATGAGCTCTCCGTCTATGAACCAGTACAGGTTCTTCACGCTCGAAGCTGCCTCTGCCATTAGCGCGATTTTCTGGTGTTCCGGAGCCACACCTTTTCTGAGTTGATATACTCGGTCGCCGGATGGAGAAACGATCCTAGGCGGCTCGCCGGAGATTTTTGTCGCGTATTTCGGGTCGAGCGGGGGTAGATTTTGGTTGCCTACCCCGGTGGCGGCGTACCACGCTGCTACCGCACTCGGCCATTCAACATACGTCTTTTCGACTACTCCCGGGGTCCCACGAAGATAGTCAGGCACTCTGAGACCGGTGGACTCGTCAATGACAGCTACTCGGTGCAAGTCGCATATCTTGTTGGACGATACGCCAGGGATATAGTAATCCAAGGTGGGCTCCGCACAGTGCGGCCCAGCGGGCATCCCACTGAGGCTACATACCTGCCGCTGCGCTAGTGATTCTGGAGGCATGAACCACTCAGGCGCCGAACCTTTTGACAGCCTGCCGACTATCTTAAACAGCAAGGGAGATGCCACTTCGGCTCCGACTAGGCTTTTAGACCCCTCGCCCGAGAAATTCCCAATCCAGACTCCAACCGTGAACTTTGGCGTGTAGCCTATGCACCAGGCGTCTCTATGTCCGTAAGACGTGCCAGTTTTCCAAGCTATCTTGGGCAATGAAGTCGATTCCCAGCTAGAGGGGAGATCTGGACGGGACCCACTAGCGAGAATCTGCGAGATCAGGAATGCGCTTTCCTCTGACAGCAGCTTGGCCGGTGGGATCGTAGAGAGTTGTCCGTCTGCAGTCTGATTAACAAAAGACGGCGGGTAGAGAACTCCTCTGTTTGCTAGAATCGAGTAGAGGGTTGTAAGCTCGAACAGTGTGATTTCGCACCCTCCGACGGCCATACTCAAACCGTACGATCGCTGAGACGAGAGCGAAGTGACTCCTGCGCTTTTGAGAAAAGCATAGAACTGATTGACGCCAACAGATGCCAGTAGGTTTACTGCAGGAACATTCAGCGACTGAGTGAGGGCGGATGCTGCAGAGACAATCCCGCTGAACGTTCCCGAGTAGTTTCGCGGCGAGTATCCACTGTAAGATACAGGAACGTCCTCCAGATAAGTCATCGGAGTTATTAGACCTTCGTCAATTGCCAAAGCGTAGATAAACGGCTTGAGGGCTGATCCGGGTGAACGGGCTGCCGCGGCCCCGTCGACTTGGCCGGAGGCGCTTACGTCGTAGAAGTCTGCCGATCCGACATATGCAATGACGCTGTGAGTGGAATTGTCTATGACCACGACAGAGCCGTTGGAAATCCCCTCCTTTCTCAGCGAATCGACATGATGGGCAAGTAGGTTTTCAACTTCAGACTGCACTGAAAGAGATATGGTACTGTAAATCTCCCCAGGTCCATACCGTTGGGCTAAGAAGCGTGAGATATGTGGAGCTCTCTTAGGCAGTTGCCTTCGAGATGATAGGACGCTCACTTCGAGAGCTGCTGTCAACGAGGCTTGATCGATGACTCCGCGTTCAAAAACCTTTGTTAGCACCAGGTCTCTTGCTTTCCTGGCGGATTCGGCGTTCCTGTCAGGCCTTAGAGCTTCGGGTGATTTGGGCAATGCCACTAACAAAGCAGCTTCAGCAGTGCTCAGTTCCGAGGGGTGCTTGCCAAAATATAGAAGAGATGCAGCCGCGATTCCCTCTATATTTCCCCCGTACGGTGCGAGATTGAGATACATAGAGAGAATATCTTTCTTAGAGTAGCGCAATTCTAAGCCAATGGCCTGGAAGATTTCCTTGACTTTGGACGCGATAGTGCGCGGCTTCGGATCCAGTAGGCGTGCCACTTGCATTGTCAAAGTAGAGCCGCCCGAGACTATTTTGCCTTCCTTGATGTTCTGAACCAGTGCTCTAAAGAGCGCCAAAGGATTGACACCGAAGTGCCGCCAGAACCACCTGTCTTCGTATGCGATTAACATATTCAGAAATTCACTTGAGACGTCCTCGTAAGACACACGGATTCTCCAGCGACCATCGGGGGCAAGAAAAGCGTGCAACAGTTCGCCCTCTGAATCGTATACGACAGTGGAGGGGGGTGTGGACAACCTGTCCATCGGAATCGGAACAAAGAGGGCGGCTGCGACGACCCCGGTGACTATAGCCGCACCCGCCAGCAATATAGCTGCAGTGACTCGGGTGAATGAGCGCCTGGCGCGGTTCATTCTAAACCTACTCCCTAACAACAGTTATGCTTCCAGAACCGCTTAAACTATTGACTGCCGGATCATACATGCATTCGGCTTTGATGGGCGGCAAGGAGAAATCACCGACGGTGATTGCCCGGACTGCGTAGTAGAAGTGATACTCTCCTGTCTCCCTAAAGCTGGCAAACAGAATCATCCTATCATCGCGCACATCCATGTAGTCAGGGGTGAGGGTCTGCGGATTAGTCCAAGTCAGGTGGACGTCTCTGCGCAACCTGGGATTCTCTATCTCCAACCCAGCCGGAAGCATATCGACAATGATCACGTTCTTGAGATTCTCTACCTCTGGAGCCACAGATATGTGAACAACTATGACGTCCCCTTGCCTTATTGCGGTTATGTCGATCGGGTTGCCGTCTCTGTCCAGGTACTCCCTGCGAACCTTGATGCCCCTGTCGGATTCTTCGATGCCCACAGGCGAAACGGGGACTCCGCCAATTGTGAGAGCGTAGTAGGCCGTCCCTTCACCCTCTGTAGTCAAAGTTACGCTTCCCGATGCCAGCGCAGCTGAGAGGCTTGCAGAAGTCGAATCCAAAATGAGTTCTCTGCTGCTGTTAAACTCGGCTATTGTAGATCCATCTGCAGCCAAGACCTTCCCGCTGTACGGCCGCTGCTCATAGACCGACGCTGCTTTGCCTAGGGCGAGGAGAGCGAAGGCCGTGGACTGCGTAGTTCCCCAGGTTCCATCGGTGCCCATCGCATCGATCAGCCGTTTCGTCAGAGCATAGACGGCCGGATTGTCCGGATCGACAGTGACCAGCGCATGTAGCATCACAGCATCGTCTCTGGCCGGCGACCGGAAGGTTCCACCTGTTTCCGGCTTGACGGGCACTGCATCGAATTTGTCTGGGGCCACTTGGCGAGCCCCGTCAAGGTCCCCCGCTAACGCGAGCGCCGCAGCTAACTGGCTCCTAGAAAAGGCGGTAAGACCTTCGACACCGCTCTTCTTCATATATGCGAGATTGCTTGTGGACGGCTTGCCTGCAAGACTCAGAACATACAGCGCGTAGACTCGGCACTGCGCTTCTTCGCTGCTGGTAGCTTTGCGGTTGGCCAATGCTTCGAGATAGCTCAGCATTGACTTGTATACGCGTTCGGACACCCGGTAGCCGGCACTTCTCGCCTCGACGAGGAAGTGGGCAGCATATACCGAACTCCAGATTGATCTATCAAATGTGCCCGGCCAGAACGAAAAGCTTCCGTCGGGCAGCTGCATAGATTCTATCTTATCGATCCCCTGCTCCACAAAGCGCGAAACATCGATTAGCGAAAGTCGCGGATCGGTTTGAGCTGCCAGGTCCCTGTAATAGAGAAGGGGGAAGCAGCTTGAAACCGTTTGCTCAAGGCATCCATACGGATACTTGATCAAGTACTGCAGGGCAGCGCCCAGCTGCGCTGTCGGAAGCGCGCCTACAGTAAGCGTGTACGAACCGGTGCCGGCTACGAACTCGGTATCGCTGCTCAAAGTCACCGGCGAATCAGCACCTACAGTTCCGGTGACCACCGAAGTTGTGTACTGAGTTGCGGGTCGAACAGGTAGTTCGGTCCGTGAGAAGCTGGTTGCTCCATTGCCGGAAGCTGTAACTGTGATGATCGCAGTCCCAGGGGCGTCGAGCGCCGACGCACTGAAGGTGAGGAGGCTTTCTTCACCTTCGTGTAAGTCTACTGTACTGCGGGTCTCCTTTAAGCTTACTGGTCCTTCCGACGACAGCTCAACAGAGAAGCTGCCGCTTACGCCTGTTGCATTTCGTATTGACACGGGAATTTCGAACGAGTCTCCTGTAGAAAGGAATCGCGGAAGTGTCGCAGATATGACTATTTCGTCTTCCACAATCGCCGTCTTGCTAGAGCTTCCAAACGCTCTTCCAGATGCGGCCACTGCCATAAGCCTCAGCGTACCGGAGAACTCTGGAATATCAAAGGACATTGTGGCACGGCCTTGTTCGTCGGTCCTTACTAGCCCGGACCAGAGCGAAACCGGTTCAACTCGTTTTGCACTCACCGGGTTGTAGTGACGCTCGCCTGCGTAGCCGGCCCTGGATTCGTCAATATCTCCTCCGGGCGAGCTCGGAGGTGTCGCAGGCTTCGGTTCGGCAATGAGCAATCGATATATGTCGTAGCTAAGCACTGAAAGTTTCTTGCGGCCGTAGAAGAAGTCGAATGGCGATGGTGCGTCGTACCCGGTTATCTGGCAGATTCCCTCATCCACCGCTGCAAGAGTGACTATACAAGGAGAGCTCAACTGGCCGCCATCTGGCCTAGTTACCACGATATCAACATCAACACGTTTATTAGGGCGAATTACTTGGGGAGCGACAATGTCCACCTGGAGCTTATCCGTCCCGGTCTCCACTAAGATCGGGTAAGTGCCCAATGCTCTGACAGCCTCATATCGGTTGAGGCCTTTTGGTGATCGAATCACTTGAACTGTGACATAGACGTTTGGGACGTACTCGCTCGTGACCGGAATGTCAATCTCGGACGCACCTTGAGGAACGTCGATGACGAAGTGGCGGAATATCCTCTCGCGTTCCACCGTCACTAACGCTTTTCCGGCAAAAGGCGACAGAATACGAACCTTGGCCGTTGTGCCGGGCTTGTATGCAGCCGCGTCAGTCTGAATTGTGACCTCTTCTGGGCTGGCAGTAGGCCAGGAGTCGCTTGCGCTGCCCCTCACGTACAGTTCTACTGAAGCCCTGTGGCCTTCGCCTGTAGAAGCATCAGAAACCACGACTTTATATGTGCCGTAGATGCGAGGAATGTATTGAACCTCGGCAGTGGCATCTCGGCCGGCAGTGACGACTTGTTCGAAGAGTTTGTCCTCGTGGCGTTTGACGTCGTACTCGTACCTTCCGTCAGAAGTTCGACTGTAGACTGTACTCCACTGCACCTTGAATACCTCAATCTTGAGGCTTGAACCCGGCGCAGGAGTCCCATCAGGATTGACCGCCACACCGCTTATCTGAATAGGTTCGCCGATCGCAGCTTGTTGACCCGAAAGCACCCTGACCCCTGCATACCGGTCGTACGGGTGATAAACAGCCGTAGCTGTGCCTAATGATGTTCTTCCGCCGATTTCTCTTACCGTTGCCCTGAACTCTGCTTCGCACGCAGAAGGAGGAGTAATCTGTTCCGCAAACTTGTGAGTATGCGTCCAAGTGCCATCTTCCGAAAGGACTCCGGAAGTGACTGATTCCTTTGGTTGCGTGTACTCGCGCGAGCTATCTGTGAAGCTGTATGCAGCAAATCCAGGCGCCTTGAATTCGAAAGGCTTGAGTCGTACGGAGAGCTCTACCTCTCGCCCCGAGACCTTTGATCCTAGGAGTGACTCCGCTGAAACCTGGACTTGGGCAGCACTCGCCCGGCTATACGCATTCGCATCCAGCTCTACGGTGACCTTCACGCGTTCAGGCATGAATTCTTCAACCAAGAATTGGCAGCGCCCGATCTCCTTGTTTGCAACCATCAAAGTAGCCAGATATTCGCCGGTCATAGCGTAAGCGGGAATATCAAGCGTTATCTCAAATGAACCGGTGTCGTCTATCATAGCCGGTATCTCTCTAAAAGCTCCTCCGCCTGGATCGTAAACTCTCAGCTGAGCAGGAATCGATTGAGGGACGGAGACATTAGATCCCCGGACAAAACCGGCTATGTGCATTGTGTCGCCGGGGCGGAAGAGATCGCGGTCGCAGTAGACGAAAGCTTCATACCCTTGTTTTAGGACGTCCCTACCGGAGACATCAAGTCCGACCAAATCGATCTTTGTCATGTCGAGCGGGAGAAAAGAGAAATCAGAGCCTGACTCGACGGTTACCAGCAGAGGTTTGAATTCCGACAGGGTTGTTCGCATGTTTTCAAAATAAGCGATGCCGTCCGGCCCGGTTACTCGTGTCCCGATTTCCTGGTTGTTGATGCTCAATACTGACACAACTGCACCTGAAATCGGCTCAAGTGTCTCGATAGAGCATACCATCGCGAGAAGGTCCTCTTCGCTGGCTTTAAACACTATCCCCAAGTCAGAACAGTTGATGAGACGAGCGTCGCTTCTCCAGCGGTTATACCTGTCTCTCACAACAACTCCGTAAACACCGGAATAGGCGGAGGTCTGGAGATGGCTGAGATCTATGTGCAGCACCGTTTCCTCGTTGGGGACTGCGTTACTCTTGAGAAAGCGAGTTTCTATGAGTTGTCCGGCTATCTCCAAATCGTTTTCAAATCTGTAGTGTGTTGGCCCGCTAAAGCCGAACAGCGGCGCAAGATTGTTGCGGAATATCTGATAAACCGCAACTTCGACCTCACTTACATTGACGCAGTTCACAGCGACTGATTGAAGCGCATGCCTTGGCAGATAAATGCCGGGATCGTCAAACTCTATGCGCGGATCTAAGTTAGGCATGGCAACTGTCCCGGTGAAATCCTCTCTTAGCTCGAATCCCGATTGTGAGATCAGGCCGGCCGCGACCGTGAGTGTGTAGATATCGCCCGGCCTAAACCGGTCACTGGTGAGAAGTATCTCTGTGCCGTACTGCAGAATTGAAAACGACACTTCAGGTTCTAGCTTTGCTGCTTGCGTAAACGCAGATGGGCTTACCTCGTCGCTGAACCCTATACTTATGCTCATACTGCCTGGACTGGGATAATCGTTCATAGGGAACAGCCAGTGAACTTCGAGATCCCGATCTGTCTCAACGGTGGGCAGGGCAAATTCGGCTTGGAAATCTTCAGCAAGGCCGAGAGATCCACCGACGCAGGTCAGATCTGAATCAATTGACAGTGTCACTGCTGAAGGCAGGTCAAGTGCAGGTGACAAGTGTAGTGTCAAAGTAAACGCTTTTGAGGTCCCGCTGTCTGGGGTGAGGGAGAACTCAATTGGCTTCTTGGTGGCAACGTCAGTTATCTGGACGTGCTTGCGCAACTGTACTGCATCTACCGAGTAATTGAACTCGACCTCGAGCTGAATAGGCGCATCTGAAGAGCCTGTAAAGCGCAGATCACTAGACGGCCCGGCTTTCAGGACCGCAAATCGTTCGGTGCTGAATTCTATCGGCTGCGCAGATAGTTCAAGGCGGCCCCCGCTGACCGGAACCAAGCTGAGATCTACGATTCCCGTGTACCGAGTTGACGGCGCAAGCGGCTTATCCAGGACGAAGCGCAACCGGTCGCGAGTCTGCCATATGTATTGACCCAGTAGTCTTGGCTCTGTCTGGATTATCTCAGATGAGAACAGTTGTCCAACCTGCTCTTCGTCTACTACATAATCGCTGAACTTGAGGCTTATTTCGGCGTCCACCGGCACCGTCTCACCTGGTTCAGGGGTAACGCTAATGAGCCTAATTGCGGGCGCGGTACCGCCATACAGGCTAAATAGCCAACTCAACACCAAACCGAGTATGACTCCGGCAACAATCCCAATCCAAAAATATGAGGACTTTCCCGTGGCGCGACAGATGCCCAGAATTTTTGTGGCTTTGTCTTTCACCATTTTCAACGCTAAACCCCCTCTGACAGATTGTGGGCTGTTTAGGCGGGCAATCAGAAACGAGTCAATCGGACTAGTAACTGTACTTTATTCTCGCGGCGAACGCCGGTTTCCTCTTACAACAGTTTTTTACGTTTTTTGCAAGTCGCCTTGCACCGCGCACGGGTAGAGCTCGCACTTAATTGTGACAATGACACGGCACCGGCCGCACACAGGGCCAGTAGAATGTACCGATAATGGTTGGAGGGATCGCGATGAGCCTCTGCTATCCAAAAAACCTGATCGAGAAACTTCGGCAGGCCATCCTGGACGAACGGAAAACCGCCGAGCTATATCGGTGTTTAAGCGAGATTTCTGAGAGCTTTCAAGGAGTTGACGCGTTCGCAGAAGCGCGGAGAGATGAACTGGACCACGCGGCTGCTCTTACGAGAGTCGTAGAACGACTGACATGCAGAACCCCTAAAGAGGCAACCCAACCGGTGAGAGCTCCGGTGTTTTACAGCTACTGCAACGGAGTGAAGATGGCTATATCTGGGGAGAGAGATGCGATCCAAGAATACACAGAACTGATCAAACTCTCTAGGTCACGCGAGCTGGACCGGATCTTGGAGGAAATCAGGGCAGATGAAGAAGTCCATTTAGCGAAATTCCGCAAGCTGTACGATATCGAGTGCATGTTTGCGCATATGCCCGCAGCAACCCCGGATCCGTGTCTAGGAACGTATTGGTAACCGCGCCCTCTCCCCATGAGTTAGGCTCCGGTGACAGACTTCAGCTTCGACACTGCAACTTGGTCCTGAGCACCGCACGATGCTCAGGACCTGTCGAATTCCGCCCACGGAGGATTGATGAGCCGCTTTCTTATTCCGATGGAGTTTATGCGAGCCATTTCATCGTCAGTGAGCTCAAAGTCGAATATGTTCATATTGTCCATTAGGTGCTCTTTAGACTTAGCTTTGGGTATCACAACAATACCCTTTTGAACCAGCCACCGAAGTGCAATTTGCGGAACGGTCTTGTTGTGTGCGGCCGCGATACTCGTTAAAACCGGTTCGTTGAGCAGCTGTCCCCTGGCGAGTGGACTGTAAGCGGTTAGAATGATTCCGTGTTTGCCGCATTCAGCCAGGAGATCCTCTTGGTTAAGGTAAGCGTGGTATTCGACCTGGTTGACACTGATCGGCTTGGGAGAAACCCGAATTGCTTCCTTCAAGTGACTTATGGTGAAATTGCTTACCCCAATGTCTCTGACCTTGCCCGCGTCTACGAGCTCCGCCATAGCCTCAAATGTTTCTTCCATAGGTATGGATGAGTTCGGCCAATGAACTAGATATAGATCTAGGTAGTCAGTGCCGAGCTCCTTAAGGGCTTTGTCGCACGCGCGCAGCAGGTCGGTCTTTCGCAGGTTGGTATGGCTAACCTTTGACGTGATGAAAAGCTCTTCGCGCCCGATGCCAGATCTCGCTATGCCGGCTCTGACTTGTTCATGATTGCCATATCCCTCGGCTGTATCGATGTGTCTGTAACCAAGTTCAATGGCAAGTGACACTGCGTTGATACATTCTTCTCCATTCAACTGCCATGTCCCTAGGCCAAGTACTGGAATTCGGCTACCTGATTTTAGCTGTAGAGTCAACATAACGTCCTACGGGTACCGGCACTGCTGCAGTCTGCAGTCATGCCGAACCCTGCCCTCCCTCCGTTTTCTGTTTTTGTAAACGCACTGAATGACTTGCTACTCTATACCATCATAACATATAAGATAAACCCGATGAGCAAGGGATTATCAATACGTAAATCGAATACTTATGAAGTTGCAAGCCGTATTAACCTATGGCCATGGAGTGTGAGCGCATTTGCCACGTGTAGTCTTGACCGGTGGTGGGACTGCCGGTCACGTGATGCCGAATATAGCTTTGATTCCGGAACTTAAGGCCAGGGGATATGAGGTCAGTTACATAGGGTCAGTTGCGGGTATCGAACGCGAGCTGGTTGTCAAGGAGGGCATACCATATTATCCGATCGATACAGGCAAGTTCAGGAGGTATTTTGACCTACGGAATCTGACAGACCCCTTCAGAGTCATTCACGGCCTTGTTCAAGCAACAAGTATTCTGAATAGAATTAGGCCTGATGTTGTGTTTGCCAAAGGCGGGTTTGTCTCCGGTCCGGTTATAGTGGCTGCCTGGCTAAACCGCATCCCCGCTATAATCCACGAGTCAGACATAACTCCCGGGCTTGCAAACCGGCTTTCAATCCCGTTCGCATCGAAAGTGTGTTATTCGTTCCCAGAGACGGCAAGATTTCTTCCGGCGCACAAGCGCGTGTTTACCGGAACACCTGTGAGACGTGAATTGTTTAGCGGCAGCGCAGCCCGCGGAAAGCAGTTGTGTGGGTTTGACGACTCTAAGCCGGTTCTCTTGATAATAGGTGGTAGCACCGGGTCCCAGACGATTAACGCGGCAGTCAGATCGTCCCTTCCCTCGCTTCTCGACCGGTTTCAGGTTTGCCATATTTGTGGAAAGGGTAGGGTCGATGAATCACTGTCATCGATTGCCGGATATAGGCAGTATGAATTTGTAACCAAGGAGCTTCCCGATCTTTTGGCAGCAGCTGATGTTGTGGTTTCTAGATCAGGAGCGACTACAATATTTGAGTTGTTAGCGCTCAAGAAGCCCAACCTGTTAATTCCCTTATCGAGACGGGCCAGCAGAGGAGATCAGATACTCAACGCGATGTCGTTTAAGAAGCAAGGGTTTAGTGAAGTGCTTGTGGAGGACGATTTGTCCGCGGAATCGCTAGTAGATTGGGTGTCTCGGGTGTATAGCAATCGCAGAGCGTACGTACAGGCGATGAGTTTCAGCCGGACGCGCGACGGAGTTGAGAGCGTTATCCGCCTGATCGACGAACTGGCTCAAGCTCATCAAAAGGCGTAGCTCCAACGCGTTAATGCTTGGCGGGTTATTCCGGCAGGAGTTCAGGGTAGGAGGAGAGCACAGTGAAGGTTTCACAGATTTCCGTGTTCTTGGAAAACAAATCGGGCCGCCTAGCTGAAGTCGCTAAGCTCCTCGCAGATAACGGAATCAATATCAGAGCTCTATCTATTGCCGATACTTCGGACTTCGGCATATTAAGGTTGATCGTCGATAACCCGGAAAAAGCTGCAGCTGTGCTGAGGGACTCCGGACTGGCCGTCAGCCTTACAGACGTGATAGCCGTCCTGATGAAGGATAAGCCCGGCGGCTTGTCGGAGGTTGTGCAAATCCTGAGCGAGGCGAATATTAACATTGAATATATGTATGCGTTTGTCACTCGGTCTGACGAGCAAGCTGTGGTAGTTCTTAGAGTGGAACAGCTCGACAAGGCGATAGCTGCTCTGGTCTTCCACGGCACGAAGCTCCTAACCGGAGAGGACCTGTATCGGATTTGATATTGCACTTGGATTGGTTCATCCTGTTGCCTTACTGGCCTCGAAGGAAAGAGGCCTTTTTTAGTTTAGCAGAGCTGCGAGTGCTGCATATATGCAGGTTCTCTTTGGTAATCTAATGTTTGTGAAGGAGGTATTTTTAGCATGAAGGCAACAGGAATTGTTCGCAGAATTGACGATTTAGGCCGGGTCGTTATTCCAAAGGAGATCAGGCGGACACTCAGAATTCGTGAAGGAGATCCTCTGGAGATTTTTACGGACAGAGGCGGCGAGGTCATACTGAAAAAATATTCACCTATGGTAGACCTGAGCTACTTCGCGCAGGAGTACGCAGACTCACTCGCAGAGTCAACCGGTCACATTGCCATAATAGCCGACCAAGATGAAATAGTAGCGGTTGGCGGAGCACCGAAGCGGATATTTAAGAACAAGCGCTTGACCGAAGCGTGCGAGAAGATGATGAAAGAAGGCAGATCTTTCCTCTTTAATAATCCAAATGAAAACCCCGCGATCGAGGGCGTGGAATTTAGCAGTCAGGTCGTTTCGCCGATAATTCGCAACGGCCATGCAGAGGGGGTTGTCATTCTTATCGCTAAAGAAGGTCAAATGGGCGACGTCGAAGTCAAATTGGCAGATACCGCAGCAAGATTTCTCGTAAAACAACTCGAATAAACTTGAGTTGGCTTTCTTTCAATCATGAGACTAGCTAAGTAGACTTATCCGCAGTGATCCCTATGAGCCAAGTAAGGTCGCAGGTTCCGAGCTGGCCAAGCGGTTACTAGCATCGAACTTTGCATGACGGAGAGAGTACTAGTGTAACTCAGCGACGCTGCAAAGGAGGGAGACTTACGGTGGCAAGGAACCAAAATCAGAACCAGATACAAGTTCCACAGGCAAAAGAAGCGCTCAACCGTATGAAGTATGAAGTGGCCAGCTCGCTCGGAATAAATCTCAATCAGGGATATAATGGAGACCTCACCACTTATGAGGCAGGTAAAATCGGCGGCAACATGGTGAAGCAGATGATACTGGCTGCTGAACAGAGCCTGATAAACCAGGCTGTTGGTGCTGTCCGGAGTGGGTTCCAGCAGGGACTTAACACCAACGTACCGCAGCAGTAACGAATAGTTAAACTTTACTGGTCTACGCAAAACGCAATAGTTTTGGCACAGGCCCGGACTTGCGGTCCGGGCCTTGTGCTGCCTTGTATTTTGATGCGAATAAATGTAGAATGGATTGTTGTGAAAGGGGGCACGCCTATGGGTAGATTTGCTGCCATAGTGCTGGCCGCGGGCCTCGGCACCAGGATGAAATCTGAATTGCCAAAAGCTATGCACCGGGTCTGCGGGAAGCCCATGGTAGGACATGTAGTCGACGCCCTCAGATCAGCTGACTGTGAAAGAGTCGTCGTAGTTGTAGGACATAAGGCCGAGGTAGTTCAGGCCTATTTTGGCGACAGTGTCGAGTATGCTTTTCAGCATGAACAGCTGGGCACCGGGCACGCTGTTGCACAGGCCAGAAGACTGCTCGCCGGGTTTGACGGAACAACGGTTGTTTGCTATGGCGACAACGCTGCCCTAAGCGCTCGCACGATCCGTAGCTTAGTCTCCGCACACCTAGCGTCCTCAGGTGTTGCAACTGTCGCAACAGTTAATCTGTCAAATCCAACTGGCTTTGGCAGAGTGATTCGCACTCAGAGCGGTGATTTCGATAAAATAGTTGAAGAGGCAGACGCAACACCGGAGCAGCGCAGCATCTGTGAAGTAAATGTTGGGCTGTATGCATTTGACAATGCGACACTGTTCCGAGCACTCGAACGAATACGTGCCGAAAATGCGCAGAGGGAGTACCTCCTTCCGGACGTCTTGCCGGTTATCAAGTCGGACGGAGGGAAAATCGCTTGCTTCGTCCTAGATGATCCCACTGACGCTGCAGCAGCTAATGATCGCGTTCAATTGGCGGAACTGGAAAAGATCCTGCGGGACCGAGTGCGTAGGAGGGTCATGGAATCCGGAGTTACTCTGTTGGACCCTAGTTCTACATACATCGATCCAGATGTGGAGATTGGACGGGACACGGTTGTTTATCCCTTCACGTTTATCGAGGGTTCCACTCGCATCGGGTCTGAGTGTGTCATAGGTATGGGGTGCAGGATCGTTGATTCCGAGATCGGCAACAGGGTCCGAATCGACCAATCTACACTCGTTGGCAGCGTAGTGGGCAATGATGTTACTATCGGTCCGTACGCTTATATCCGCCCTGAGTCTCGCATTGAAGACGGGGCTAAGATAGGAGACTTTACTGAAATCAAGAAGTCGCGCGTAGGGAGAGGGAGCAAGGTCCCTCACCTGTCGTATGTCGGAGACGCGGATATTGGCGAAGGGGTGAACATTGGTGCCGGTACTATTACCTGCAACTACGACGGCAAGGTTAAGCACAAGACCGTCATCGAAGATGGAGCATTCATTGGGAGCAACACCAATTTAGTTGCTCCGGTCACCGTGGGTCGCGGGGCGTTCGTTGCAGCAGGATCTACCATTACGCATGACGTGCCCGGCGGATCCTTGGCCATTGCCCGTTCGAGGCAGGTTATAAAAGAGAACTGGGTCAGCAAGCGGGAAGGGAAGAACCCTACTTCCTGACGCTAAGCTGTTCGTCTTTGCAGACGAAACGAAAGGATGATTGCAGTGAGAGAAGCGGTACTAAGCGTCGAACCTAGAGAAAAAACTGGATCTAGTAGCTGTCACAAGCTTAGAAGCGCGGGCAAGATACCCGCGGTTGTTTACGGACACGGCAAACCGGCTAAGCCGGTCAGCTTGAACGAGCTCGAGTTCAACAGGTTCCTATCGCACAATCCTTTGAGCACTCTCATCAGACTTTCTTCTGAGGACGAGCAGATCAAAGGCGTCACCGTCATGGTAAAAGAGATACAAAGAAACCCCGTG